>SESG01014275.1_pt1 | contig 13183 bp, 21 predicted proteins | sample 3171421 | NCBI WGS metagenome assembly SESG01 (sample SAMN10866946, study PRJNA518727) | freshwater metagenome | biome: subpolar coniferous forest; feature: holomictic lake; material: water; isolation source: holomictic Lake 227, 6 m and 8 m depth | place: Canada: near Kenora, Ontario | collected... | reverse complement strand
CTGGCTGCTGCTGCTGTGGCCGACTTTGAGCGCCTTGTGGATCGCCGCTGGCGGCTTCCCAGGGTGGCATTTGTTTCTGGTGTTTACCTTGGGCACGATCCTGATGCGAAGCGCCGGGTGCTGCATCAACGATGTGGCCGATCGGGAGTTTGACCGGCACGTCAAGCGCACGGCCCAGCGACCGGTGACCACGGGCGCGGTGTCCGTCAAGGAGGCATTGGTGCTCGGTGCGGTTCTGGCACTGCTGGCGTTGGCGCTGGTGCTCACCACCAACGCCGCCACCATTGCCTGGGCGTTAGGGGCTTTTTGTGTCACGCTGGCCTACCCGTATGCCAAGCGGTTTGTCGCCATGCCGCAAGCGGTGCTGGGTGTGGCCTTCAGCTTTGGGATTCCGATGGCCTTTTTGGCCGTGCACACCCAAGTGCCGCCGCTGGCCTGGTGGCTGATGTTGGGTAATTTGTGCTGGGTGCTGGCCTATGACACCGAGTACGCGATGGTGGATCGTGACGACGATCTGGCGCTTGGTATGAAAACATCGGCCATCACGCTCGGACGGATGGATGTGCCCGTGGTGATGTTGTGTTATCTGGGTTATATAGCTATTTGGGCTCTAGCCCCCGCTTCGCCTACGCAAGGAGCTATGTTTTATATAGCATGTTTGCTGGTGCTGGCGCAGGTGGTTTGGCATTTCACTCTGATTCGCAGACGCACGCGCGAAGGTTGCTTCAAGGCGTTTCGGTTGAACCACTGGCTCGGGTTCACGATGTTTGCGGGCCTTGCCGCTAGTTTTGCCCTGAAATAAAAAAGCCGCCTGGGAGGCGGCTTGGGTTGTGACAGGCAGCGTTGAAGCGCTGCTGTCGCAAGGCCTGCGATTTACTGTGCTGGCATGGCTTTGGCTTTGGAAGCCTTGGCCTTTTTAGCGTGCTTGGCTTTGTGCTTTTTAGCCGCTTTGGCTTTGGCTGGCTTGGCTTGCGTGGTGGACTGCGCACCAGAGGTCTGTGCGCCAGCGGTCTGTGCTGTTGCTGAAGTGGAAATCACAGCCAAAGGCAAGGCAATGATGGCTGCGCTGATCAGGGCGGAGAGAAGTTTTTTCATGAAGTGGTCCTTTGAGATAAATGTAAATCGCGTCTATCGGCCTCAAGGCCTGCTACGTGAAGCCCTACAACGTTCCCTGTGAGAAGGTGGTTGACTGTTTTTTCGCTGAATTGATAAGAATCAATTGCCGCCAAATTCATCGCCCAGTTCTTTGGCCCGTTGGCTGGCCGCGTGCATAGCCCGCACAAAGTGGGCTTTGATGTGGTCGTCCTCCATGGCGGTAAGTGCTGCATAGGTGGTGCCGCCCTTGGAGGTGACCCGCTGGCGCAGGGTTTCAGGGGTTTCATCTGAGGCGCGGGCCAGTTCGCCGGCTCCAATGAACGTGGCGACGGCCAGTTGGTAAGCCTGGTCGCGTCCGAGGCCAAGGTCCATGCCTGCTTCGACCATCGCTTCCATGAAATAAAACATGTAAGCCGGCCCGGAGCCAGACAAGGCGGTCACGGCATCAAGCTGCGCTTCAGCCTCTAACCAGAGAAACTGGCCGGTGGTGGCGATCACCTCACCCACCCACTTTTTATGTTCGGGCGTGACGGCGGGTCGGGCAAACAGGGCAGTGATACCTTTGCCGATCAGCGCTGGCGTATTGGGCATGGCGCGCACCACGAGGTCGGTGCCGAGCCAGTGGCCAATGCTGTCACTGCGGATGCCTGCGGCCACACTCAAATGCAGAGCGTTTGGGGTGTGAGGCTGGACCTGAAGTGCCGCTTCCTTGAAGGTTTGGGGTTTGACGGCCCAGATCACCAGATCGGCCGGGGCTAAAAATGCGCCAGCCTCGGCCTGCGCAGTGACGCCGTAACTGGACTGGAGTTTGTCACGGGCTTCTGCAAAGGGCTCGACCACCATCAAGTGGTCAGGGGCGAAGCCCTGTTTGAGTAAGCCGCCGATGATGGCGCTGGCCATGTTGCCGCCGCCAATGAATGCAATGCGCTTGCTCATGAGAGTCCTGTTCCGGTTGTCTGGGTGGTTTTGATATTAAATGCCACAAGGAGTGGCCACAGCACATGAGTCTAATCAATCACAGCCCCGTTACTTTCAACACATTTTTTGCACTCGGCGAAGAATTATTTGTGTTTGCCGTAATGAAAATGTTGACGGGTCGATAAAAGGGCTGCATAATCTAGGGCTTCGCTTGAAAAAGTATGAAGTGTCTGCCCAAAGGAAGTAGTGTGAGTGGTTCATGCTATGGACGACGGGCCCAAGACTGACTGGAAAGTTGCTAGCGGTAAGTTGAAAAACTGATGCGGGTAGTTCTGGTGCAAGTTGGGAATAATTGAAATGATCCAAGCTGAATCTCGATTAGAAGTTGCCGACAATACCGGCGCAAAGTCCGTCCTGTGCATTAAGGTGCTAGGTGGGTCAAAGCGTCGCTACGCAAGTGTTGGTGATGTTATTAAAGTAAGTATTAAAGAAGCTGCTCCACGCGGTCGCGTCAAAAAAGGCGAGATCTATAGCGCGGTAGTGGTTCGTACAGCCAAGGGCATTCGTCGTAGCGATGGCTCTTTGGTTAAATTCGATGGCAATGCAGCAGTGTTGCTGAATGCCAAATTAGAGCCCATCGGCACTCGCATTTTTGGACCAGTGACGCGTGAATTGCGCACTGAAAAGTTCATGAAGATCGTGTCTCTGGCTCCTGAAGTTTTGTAAGGACGCGCCATGAACAAGATTCGCAAAGGCGACGACATCATCGTGCTAGCAGGGCGCGATAAGGGTAAGCGGGGCAAGATTGCTTCGCGTAAAGACGACTCTTATGTGCTCGTCGAAGGCATCAACGTTGTTAAAAAACACACCAAGCCAAATCCTCTCAAGGGTACGGTTGGTGGAATCGTTGAAAAATCCATGCCAATTCATCAGTCAAACGTAGCCATTTTCAATGCTGCTACCGGTAAAGCTGATCGTGTTGGTATCAAGCTGGCGGCTGACGGCAAACGCTTTCGCGTTTACAAGTCCAGCGGCGAAGAAATCAAGGTGGCATAAGCATGGCTCGTTTGCAACAACACTATCGCGAAAAATTAGCACCAGAGCTGATGGCCAAGTTTGGCTATACATCTCCGATGCAAGTTCCTCGCTTGACAAAAATCACGCTCAATATGGGTGTGAGTGAAGCAGTGGCTGACAAGAAAGTCATGGATCACGCTGTTAGCGACTTGACAAAAATTGCAGGTCAAAAACCTGTGGTGACGATGTCCAAGAAAGCTATCGCTGGTTTCAAGATTCGTGAGAATCAAGCTATCGGCTGCATGGTGACACTTCGCGGTGTTCAGATGTTTGAGTTTCTTGATCGCTTCGTTACAGTGGCTTTGCCTCGTGTACGTGACTTCCGGGGTATCTCGGGTCGTGCGTTTGATGGTCGTGGTAACTACAACATCGGCGTCAAAGAACAAATTATTTTCCCTGAAATTGAATATGACAAGGTTGACGCCTTGCGTGGTCTCAATATCAGCATCACCACAACGGCCAAGACTGATGATGAGTGCAAAGCACTGCTCACAGGTTTCCGTTTTCCGTTCAAGAACTGAGGTGACCTGTGGCTAAGATGGCTTTAATCCAACGCGAAGCTAAGCGCGACAAACTGGTTGCCAAGTACGCGAAAAAACACGCGGAATACAAGGCAATTGCAAGCAACTTGAAGTGCACAGAAGAAGAGCGCGCTGCGGCACGTTTGGCACTGCAAAAGCTTCCTCGCAATGCGAACCCGACTCGTCAGCGTAACCGTTGCGCGATCACCGGTCGCCCTCGTGGCACATTCCAGCATTTCGGTCTGGCTCGTGCAAAAATTCGTGAAATGGCTTTTGCTGGGGAAATTCCTGGCATGGTCAAGGCCAGCTGGTAAGCGGTAGGAGACATATATATGAGCATGAGTGATCCCATCGCCGACTTGTTGACACGCATTCGCAATGCGCAAATGGTAGCTAAAACTACTGTTAGCGTTCCTTCATCCAAAGTGAAGATTGCCATTGCACAAGTGTTAAAAGACGAAGGCTACATTGACAGCTTCAAGGTTAATGCCTTAGACGGCAAGCCAGAGCTTGAAATCGTTCTGAAATACTACGCTGGTCGTCCGGTTATCGAGCGCATTGAGCGTGTGAGCCGTCCTGGCTTGCGTGTTTACCGTGGCAGCGATGCCATTCCCCAAGTTCAAAACGGTCTGGGTGTGGCAATTGTCACAACTCCCCAGGGCGTCATGACTGATCGTAAAGCGCGCGCTACCGGTGTCGGTGGCGAAGTTCTTTGCTACGTCGCCTAAAGCGTGACATTGAGGAGAAACTGAAAATGTCCCGTATAGGTAAAATGCCCGTCGCCGTTCCGGCTGGCGTGGATGTCGTATTAAAAGATGACCAGATCAGCGTAAAGGGATCTGGCGGCGCTTTGTTCTTGACCCAAAATTCTTTGGTCAAAGTGACAAATGATGCTGGCAAGTTGAGCTTTCAACCTGCGAATGATTCCCGTGAAGCAAATGCCATGAGTGGCACTATGCGTCAACTGGTGAACAACATGGTCGTTGGTGTAACCAAGGGCTTTGAGAAAAAACTCAGCTTGATCGGTGTGGGTTATAAAGCCCAAGCCCAAGGTGCAAAACTGAACTTGACAGTGGGATATTCTCACCCAGTCAACAAAGATATGCCTGAAGGTATCACTGTGGCGACGCCAACACCCACGGAAATCGTGATTAAAGGTGCTGACCGCCAACGTGTAGGTCAAGTGGCCGCTGAGATTCGTGCAATTCGTCCACCAGAGCCTTACAAAGGCAAGGGTATCCGTTACTCGGACGAAAAAATCACAATCAAAGAAACCAAGAAGAAATAAGGAGCTGCAACATGTTGACCAAAAAAGAACAGCGTCTTCGCAGGGCTCGTCAGACCCGTATTCGGATCGCCTCACAAGGTGTAGCTCGTTTAACGGTAAACCGTACCAACTTGCACATTTATGCCAGCGTAATCTCTGGCGATGGTGGAAAAGTTTTGGCAAGTGCATCTACGGCAGAAGTCGAAGTGCGCAAAGCCTTGGGCGGCAAGGGTAGCAATGTTGCAGCTGCCCAAGCTATTGGCAAACGCCTGGCTGAAAAAGCCGTGGCGGTTGGTGTGGTTAAAGTTGCGTTTGATCGCTCAGGTTTTGCGTACCATGGCCGCGTTAAAGCGCTGGCTGATGCGGCACGTGAAGCTGGCTTGCAGTTCTAAGCAGATCGGAAATAAAGATGGCTAAATTTCAAGCAAAAATGCAGGGTAAGGCTGATGGGCCTGAAGACGGACTGCGTGAAAAAATGATCGCGATCAATCGCGTTACCAAAGTGGTCAAGGGTGGCCGTATTCTTGGTTTCGCCGCATTGACCGTAGTTGGTGATGGCGAAGGTCGCGTTGGTATGGGTAAAGGCAAGTCGAAAGAAGTGCCCGCAGCTGTGCAAAAAGCGATGGAAGAAGCTCGCCGTAATATGACCAAAGTCTCGTTGAAAAACGGTTCTATTCACCATAAGGTGATGGGTCAGCACGGTGCAGCTGCTGTCATGATGGCTCCGGCTCCTAAGGGAACTGGCATCATTGCTGGCGGTCCAATGCGCGCTGTTTTCGAGGTGATTGGCATTACTGACATCGTGGCTAAAAGCCATGGTTCAACCAATCCTTACAACATGGTCCGTGCCACACTAGATGCGCTCTCACATGCAACGACTCCGTCGCAAGTGGCAGCCAAGCGTGGTAAGACTATTGAAGAACTCTTCGTTTAATCGGGAGTCTCAATATGACAACACAACAAACTATCAAAGTGCAATTGATTCGCAGCCCTATCGGTTGCCAGGAATCGCACCGCGCCACCGTACGTGGCCTTGGTCTCCGCAAAATTCGCAGTGTTAGCGAGTTGGTGGATACGCCAGAGGTCCGCGGCATGATTAACAAGATCAGTTATCTGGTCAAAGTGCTTTAAGAGGTTGATGATGGAACTCAATGGCATCAAGCCTGCAGAAGGCGCTAAGCACTACAAACGTCGTGTCGGACGTGGTATCGGTTCTGGCATCGGTAAGACGGCTGGTCGTGGTCACAAGGGACAAAAATCTCGTGCTGGTGGCTACCATAAAGTCGGCTTTGAAGGCGGTCAAATGCCTATGCAACGTCGTTTGCCAAAACGTGGTTTTAAATCACATTTGCTGAAATTCAATGCCGAAGTTAGTTTAACTGCGCTCGAGCAGTTGGGCGCTACTGAGGTTGACTTGGTAACTCTGAAACAAGCTGGTCTTGTTGGTGAGTTGGCAAAAGTAGTTAAAGTTATTAAGACTGGTGAACTCACAATCGCTGTGAAATTTACTGGAATTGGTGCAACTGCTGCTGCTAAAGTCGCGATTGAAGCGGTTGGCGGAAGCTTGGTCTGAGCTTGAAACTGAAAGAACACTCAAGTGGCAACTAACGCGTCTCAACTAGCAAAAACGGGTAAATTTGGTGACTTACGTCGTCGACTTGTCTTTTTGTTGCTCGCGTTGGTGGTTTACCGCGTAGGTGCACATATTCCAGTACCAGGCATCGATCCGGCACAGCTAGCTCAGTTTTTCAAGGGTCAGCAAGGCGGCATTCTAGGTATGTTCAATATGTTTTCCGGTGGCGCTTTGTCCCGGTTTACTGTGTTCGCACTTGGAATCATGCCGTACATTTCTGCATCAATTATTATGCAGTTGCTCACTTATGTTCTTCCTGCCTTCGAGCAGTTGAAGAAAGAAGGCGAAGGCGGACGTCGCAAGATTACGCAGTACACACGGTATGGGACTCTAGGATTAGCGTTGTTCCAGTCAATGGGTATAGCTCTTGCCTTGGAAAGCTCCGCTGGCTTGGTGATTACACCTGGATTCGGTTTTCGTATAACGGCGATCGTAACGCTCACGGCTGGAACTTTGTTCCTCATGTGGCTCGGTGAACAAATTACTGAGCGCGGCTTGGGTAACGGAATATCGATTCTGATTTTTGGCGGTATTGCTGCTGGATTGCCAAATGCAATTGGTGGATTACTTGAATTGGTGCGTACAGGCGCAATGAGCATTATTGTTTCCTTGTTCATTGTCATTCTTGTCGCGTTAGTCACTTTCTTCGTTGTGTTCGTAGAGCGTGGACAACGAAAGATACTGGTTAACTACGCAAGACGCCAGGTAGGTAATAAGGTTTATGGCGGTCAGTCTTCCCATTTGCCGTTAAAGCTAAATATGGCGGGCGTGATTCCACCGATTTTTGCTTCATCGATTATCTTGTTGCCCGCTACAGTTGTTGGTTGGTTTAGTGCTGGTGATTCAATGCGTTGGCTCAAAGACATTGCTGGATCATTGACACCCGGACAACCCATCTATGTGATGCTTTATGCTGCTGCGATCATATTTTTCTGTTTCTTTTACACGGCATTGGTTTTCAATAGTCGTGAGACAGCCGATAACTTGAAGAAAAGTGGTGCGTTTATTCCTGGCATTCGTCCTGGTGATCAAACGGCTAAGTATATTGACAAGATATTGTTGCGTTTGACTTTCGCTGGTGCAATTTACATCACGCTGGTCTGCTTGTTGCCTGAGTTTCTTATTCTCAAGTACAACGTTCCGTTTTACTTTGGTGGTACTTCTCTTTTGATTATTGTTGTTGTGACTATGGATTTCATGGCGCAAGTTCAGAATTACATGATGTCGCAGCAATATGAATCGCTGTTGAAGAAGGCTAATTTCAAGTCTTCATAAGGCGATTAGGTTATATGTCAAAAGATGATGTTATTCAGATGCAGGGTGAGGTTGTTGAAAACTTGCCTAATGCAACATTTCGTGTGAAGCTAGAAAATGGTCACGTTGTACTAGGTCATATTTCGGGGAAAATGAGAATGCATTACATTCGAATTCTTCCAGGAGATAAAGTAACCGTCGAATTGACGCCTTACGACCTGAGTAGAGCGCGAATCGTTTTTCGAGCTAAATAATAGAAATATTAATGTTTGTGTCTTTCGTTCATTACGGCGAAAGGTTTCCATAAGTTTTAGGAGAATGATATGAAGGTTTCGGCTTCGGTCAAGAAAATTTGCCGTAACTGCAAGGTAATTCGGCGTAAGGGCGTTGTTCGCGTGATCTGTTCTGATCCACGCCACAAGCAGCGCCAGGGTTAATTGCAAGAGTTTTAGAGGACGAAAATGGCACGTATCGCTGGCATCAATATTCCACCGCAACAGCATTCTGAAATTGGTTTAACCGCCATCTTTGGAATCGGTCGCACCAGAGCTCGCAAAATTTGCGAAGCTTGTGACATTGCATATTCCAAAAAAATCAAAGATCTGACTGATAGCGACTTAGAAAAAATTCGCGATCAGATTGCTCAGTTCACCATCGAAGGTGATCTGCGCCGCGAGACCACGATGAACATCAAACGTTTGATGGACATTGGTTGCTATCGTGGATTTCGGCATCGTCGTGGACTGCCAATGCGTGGTCAACGCACACGCACAAATGCACGTACTCGCAAAGGCCCGCGTAAGGCTGCTGCTTCATTGAAGAAATAACAGGGATTGAAAGACCACCATGGCAAAAGCTCCCGCCAATAATGCAGCACAACGTGTTCGCAAAAAAGTTCGTAAAAATGTAGCTGACGGTGTTGCACACGTTCACGCTTCGTTTAATAACACGATCATTACAATCACCGATCGTCAAGGCAATGCGTTGTCTTGGGCATCGTCCGGTGGACAAGGTTTCAAAGGTTCGCGTAAGTCGACTCCATTTGCTGCTCAAGTAGCTTCTGAAGTTGCTGGTCGCGCAGCCATTGAACAAGGCATCAAGAACCTTGATGTCGAGATCAAAGGTCCAGGACCTGGTCGCGAATCTTCGGTTCGTGCGCTTGCCGCCCTTGGTATTCGTATCAATATGATTGCTGACGTTACGCCTGTGCCACACAATGGTTGCCGGCCTCAGAAGCGTCGTCGTATTTAATTTTTAACAAAGCCCACCGCCACTGGTTGCTCAACCGGTGGCTCCCGCATTTATTGCGGCAGTTGACATAAAGGAAGATCAGTGGCACGTTACCTCGGCCCCAAGGCCAAATTATCCCGCCGTGAAGGCACAGACTTGTTTTTGAAGAGCGCTCGTCGTTCAATTGGCGACAAGGCTAAATTCGATTCCAAGCCAGGTCAGCACGGTCGCACTTCAGGTGCCCGTACTTCTGACTACGGTCTCCAACTCCGTGAGAAGCAAAAAGTCAAACGTATGTACGGTGTGCTCGAAAAGCAATTCCGTCGTTATTTTGAAGAAGCTGATCGTCGTAAAGGTAATACGGGTGCAAACCTGTTGACTTTGCTTGAGTCGCGCTTTGACAACGTTGTTTACCGTATGGGCTTTGGATCAACACGTGCAGAAGCTCGTCAGTTGGTGTCACACAAGGCTATGACGGTTAATGGCAAGTCTGTCAATATACCTTCGTACATGGTTAAAGTTGGTGACGTCATCGCTGTTCGCGAAAAGTCAAAGAAACAGAACCGAATTGCTGAAGCGCTTCAGTTGGCCCAACAAGTTGGTTTGCCAGCTTGGGTTGAAGTCAGCGTCGAAAAAACAGAAGGTACTTTTAAGTCTCTTCCTGATCGCGATCAGTTTGCTGCTGATGTCAACGAATCCTTGATCGTTGAGTTGTATTCTCGCTAATTGCGAAATTTGGTCTATTCGAAATCGTTCCTGGGTTGTAGTTGCCTACAACCTAGGTGCTCCGTCAGCCTTACCGGTGTAACGTACCGGGGGTATTGAGAGGAAGTCTGCATGCAAAATAACTTACTGAAACCCAAAGCAATTAACGTTGAGCAGTTGTCTGCTAACCGTGCAAAAGTTGCTCTTGAACCTTTTGAGCGTGGTTATGGCCACACATTGGGTAATGCCCTTCGTCGGGTGCTTTTGTCATCGATGCCCGGTTTTGCAGCCACTGAAGTGACGATAGCTGGTGTGCTTCATGAGTACTCTTCGATTGATGGTGTCCAGGAAGATGTTGTAAACATTTTGCTTAACCTTAAGGGTGTGGTTTTCAAACTCCATAACCGCGATGAAGTGACATTGAGCCTTCGTAAAGATGGTGAAGGTGTGGTCACTGCAAGTGACATTCAAACACCTCATGATGTCGAAATCGTCAATCCAGGTCACGTTATTGCTAATTTGTCACACGGTGGCAAATTGGACATGCAGATCAAGGTTGAAAAAGGTCGTGGCTATGTTCCAGGAACTATGCGTCGACATGCAGACGAGCCAACCAAGTCGATAGGCCGTATTGTTTTGGATGCCTCATTCTCCCCGGTGAAGCGTGTTAGCTACACCGTGGAAAGTGCTCGCGTTGAGCAGCGTACTGACTTGGACAAGCTCGTTGTCGATATCGAGACTAACGGTGCAATATCTGCGGAAGATGCGGTTCGTGCTTCTGCTAAAATTTTAGTTGAGCAATTGGCTGTATTTGCGCAGCTTGAAGGTAGCGAGCTTGCCGCCTTTGATGCGCCTGCACCAAGAGGCAGCACACAGTTTGATCCGATTCTTCTGCGTCCAGTTGATGAACTTGAATTAACCGTTCGTTCAGCCAATTGTTTGAAGGCAGAAAATATTTATTACATCGGTGATCTTATTCAGCGTACAGAGAACGAGTTGTTAAAAACTCCTAATCTGGGCCGTAAATCATTGAATGAAATCAAAGAAGTTTTGGCTTCGCGTGGTTTGACTCTTGGTATGAAGCTTGAAAGCTGGCCACCGGCAGCTCTCGAAAAGCGTTAATTTTTGAGCTTCTTGAGCTCAGTGACTCGAGTAGTACCTAGTACGGCTACTTGTTAAATATAAATAGGAAATTAAAATGCGTCACGGACACGGACTACGTAAACTTAATCGCACTAGCTCACATCGTTTAGCTATGCTTCGTAATATGATGAACTCGCTCATTGAGCACGAAGTCATCAAAACAACGCTTCCAAAAGCGAAAGAATTGCGTCGCGTCATTGAACCAATGATTACATTGGCCAAGGTCGCTACCGTTGCAAATCGTCGCTTGGCATTTGATCGTTTGCGCGATCGTGACAGCGTTGTTAAATTATTCAATGTTTTAGGACCACGTTTTAATGCGCGTCCAGGTGGCTACACACGTATCCTTAAAATGGGTTTCCGTGTTGGTGACAATGCGCCTATGGCATTGGTTGAATTAGTTGATCGCGGTCCTGTTGAAAATGAAACAGTTGCCGAAGTTGAAGCTAATTAATCGGTTATAATATATGAATACCGCGCGATGGAGCAGCCTGGTAGCTCGTTGGGCTCATAACCCAAAGGTCGTAGGTTCAAATCCTACTCGCGCAACCAGATAGATATGGGGCTTTCCCCATAAGAAAACGCCAACTTTAGAGTTGGCGTTTTGCTTTGTGTCGGGTTATCTGTGTGCCGCAAATATGTGGATTCACACACCATGATTATTTCAATTTGGATTAAAGCAACCTATGGCGCGACCACTAACGCGTACAAACTTCCACAGCTCAAAACTCGTTCGCATTTTGGATGCACTGACCGTCGTGGTGTCCAGTGATTCGGAGATTGATTTTGCTGAAAAGTTGGGGCAATGGGTTGATATTGCTGATGCTATTAGACTTCGAGTTGCGACCAATTTAGGCCCGTTTACCACTGAATCTCCTGAGCAATCCAACACGTGCCCAGGCGCTGATGAAGAGTACACCCGAATTCGCGCTTCCTTGGAGAATTCCATCGCGATGCGTGGTTCGCCTACAGTGGATAGAGCGCAAATTCAAATCATGTCATCAACGCTTAACGAGACTATGGATGTTTTGTCAGCCTATGAACCCTATCGGCGCTTCTATCTTGCACATCAACGTGACATGGATTTGAGCGTTCGATCATTGCGGGTAAAGGTACGGGACATGCTTGTTAAGACTTCTCCAGCGCTCAAGCAACTTGCGACCATAGATGCGGCTTTCGACGAAATACTTTCTGAAAGAGAGGGTAAGTTGTTCGCATCAATACCTATGCTACTTTTAAAACGGTTTGAACAATTGAACTTGGAACATCGACAGTTGAATGTCGATACACCACAAGCATCTAGCTCTGACTTGAGGGTTAAACCGGGTGCATGGTGGGATCGTTTTTGTAATGAACTACGTACTGTATTGCTGGCTGAATTAGACGTTCGGTTGCATCCAATACAGGGGCTCATTGAAGCCTTTAATCACGAAAAAAGAATCAGCTATGAATAGACATTTTTTCACTGTCGTCTTTGTCATGGGTGCGATGGCCGTTGTGTGGGCTGGTTCCGGATTTATCGGTACGAATCATCTTGCGCTGTTGATGACCGTAATCATTGGCATGGTCTACGTATTCGGTTCTCTTGAATTATTCCGTTTTCGACAGGCAACTTCAACCTTGTCAACGGCGTTAGCGACGATTCCTGGCTCTCTCACTAATCTCGATGACTGGCTAGTCAACGTGCCATCTTCATTGCAAAATCCAGTGCGTATGCGCATAGAAGGAGAGCGCATTGGCTTGCCTGGCCCCTCACTGACACCCTATTTGGTTGGGTTGCTCGTGATGCTGGGGATGCTCGGCACGTTTTTGGGTATGGTTGTCACACTCAATGGCGCCGTATTTGCCTTGGAAGGCACGTCAGATCTTCAGTCGATTCGCTCAGCTTTTGCTGCCCCGATAAAGGGCCTGGGATTGGCATTTGGCACGTCGGTGGCTGGAGTTGCTTCCTCCGCTATGCTGGGGTTGATGTCAGCCCTCAGCCGCCGAGAAAGAATGCTGTCAGCGCAGTTGCTCGATGCAAAAATTGGCACTATTTTTCGCGTTTTTTCTCTTACGCATCAGCGTCAGGAAACTTTCAAGGCACTTCAGCTTCAATCACAAGCCTTGCCTATGGTGGTTGATAAGTTGCAAGCGATGATGGTGCAGATGGAACGCATGAGTCTGCAGTTGAATGATAGATTGATGACCAATCAGGAAAGCTTTCACATTGATGTCAAAAATGTTTATACCGAGTTAGCTCAGTCAGTTGATAAATCACTCCGAGACAGCCTGACTCAGAGTGCTCATATTTCCGGTGAGAGTCTCAAGCCTATTGTCGAATCCGCGATGGCGAGGATT
>SESG01025686.1_pt1 | contig 13193 bp, 12 predicted proteins | sample 3171421 | NCBI WGS metagenome assembly SESG01 (sample SAMN10866946, study PRJNA518727) | freshwater metagenome | biome: subpolar coniferous forest; feature: holomictic lake; material: water; isolation source: holomictic Lake 227, 6 m and 8 m depth | place: Canada: near Kenora, Ontario | collected... | reverse complement strand
CGATTTGACGAGCGCGTTGTGGGCGGTGATCGGGCCTTCGTACTGGTTGTCGGCGCTCTCCGGCCCCCATTCGCCCAGGATGCCGGTCATGCCGCCGATAATCGCGTGATCTTCAACGTGAACGTGTCCGGCTAAGCCTGACGTATTGACCATGACAATATTATTACCTAATTTGCAATTATGGGCGACGTGGACATAAGCCATCAGTAGATTGTGGTCACCAATGATTGTTGTGCCAATATCGGCACTTGTCGCACGATTGATAGTGGCAAACTCTCTTATCGTATTGAAGTTTCCTATAACTACTCTGGTTTTCTCCCCGCCGAACTTAAGATCCTGAGGAGGAGCTCCTATGGAACAGAATTGAAAGATGTTACAGCCTTCGCCAATATGGGTATAATTATCAATTATTGTGTGCGGGCCGATGATTGTATTTTTACCGATTTTAACATCGGCTCCAATTATTGAGTAAGGACCAATCTCTACTCCTTCTTCGAGTTGAGCATCCGGTGAGATAATTGCCGTTGGGGAAATCTTCATCATTTAACCTTTACTTGAGTATTGATTTATTTTTTCCTGGAGCGCTTCTACCTTTTTGACCAGCGTCTCGATAGTTTTTTTCATTTCCGGAAGTTTCAGTTTGATAGCTTCCAGTTTTATCCATTGCAGGTATGGAAGCGGTGGTATTCCCCCGATAGTCTGGTTGGATTCAATATCCCTGTGTAGCCCTGAACGGGCAGCTATCGTGACATTATCACCAATATTCAGCCATCCGGCCATGCCTGTTTGTCCGCCGACAATAACGCTTTTGCCTAGTTTGGTGCTTCCGGAAATACCAACCTGGGCGGTAATGACTGAGTTTTCACCAATGACAACATTATGGGCAATCTGGACAAGATTGTCTATTTTGACGTTACGCTGAATCCAGGTTTTTGTCATTGTGGCGCGGTCAATGGTGCTATTGGCGCCGATTTCCACATCATCATCTATTTGCACAATACCGACTTGAGGAATTTTAGTGTTGTTTATGCCGGGAGCGGCAAAGCCGAATCCATCAGCGCCAACAACAACGCCTGAGTGCAAAATTACCCGTTTGCCGATAATGCATCCATAATAAACTGTTACATTGGCATAAAGGATCGCATTTTCGCCAACAGAAACATTACGACCGATATAAACACCGGGATAAAGCACAACTCCCTTTTCGATTTTAGCACCGCAACTGACAAAGGCTCCGGCAAATATTGTCGCTTCCGCAGATACAATGGCGCCTTCTTCAATATAAGCATCAGGACTTACGCCACTTGTGCCATGTTCCACCGGATAGAAAAGCATAAGTAACTTTCCGAAGGCAACGTAAGGATCGGCAACGATAATCAGATTCTTGTCAGGCGCCTCTATTTGCGGCGGAGCAAGAATCGCTGTGGCTTTAGTTGTCTTTAGTTTCGCTAAATATTTCTTGCTGGTAATGAAAGTAATATCGCCTTCATTTGCCTCCTCAATCGGGCGGATGTCTTTGATTATGGCATCAGCCGCACCAATAACTTTCCCGCCCAGAAGTACTGCTATTTCTTGAAGCGTTCTTTGCATCATAAGCCACTATTTGCTAACTTTATTAAATTCATCAATTACTTTTTTGCTGAAATCATTTTCCTTGTCATAATAAGCAATTGGCGTGACGGAAATATCAAAGACCACGGTAAATTTTTCTTTCTCTCCGATCGTCCGGACAATTTTCAATATTTCAGGAAGGTATTTTTTAGTGAATTCCTGATCCCGACGCTGGAATTCTTCCTGGGTATCCTTACCCAGAATCTGATAATCACGATATTTTTTCTGGAAAGCCGCTTCTTTTTCTTTATAAGCGCTTTCTTTCATTAATGAGCGTTTTTTGTCTAATTCTTCCTGCAATTTTTTTAGTTCACTTTCCATTGCCGTAATGGCAGGTTTTTTTTGTTCGAGAAGCCTTCTGTTTTCGGCATCAGCTTTTTTACCCACAGTTGATTGCAGAATGATTTCCTGCATATTGATAAAACCAACTTTAACATCGGCAGCAGAAACATAGCTATTGGTCAGAAAAAAACAAAGTACCGCAAATCCTGTAATCATGTAAATATTTTTTTTCATTATAAAATCTCCTCTCAAATTTTAAAATATAATATTGAAATAAAATTTTTTATTTTATCTTCAATTTGTGCTTACATCATCATGCCGATGGTGAATTCCCAACGGCCTACGGAATCGTCATTCAAATTTTTGCCGCGATTGATTACATAGCCGTATTCCAGCCTCAAAGGACCAATGGGTGAATACCAGCGAATACCTACTCCCGCTGTTTGTCGTAAATCATCAAGATAGTATCCGCTATCCCAGGTGTTTCCTGCATCGAAAAAAACAACACCTTTCATCCCGGCATCCTTGATAAGCGGGAAAACCAGTTCGAAATTGAAAACGATCATGGATTTGCCACCGAGGACATTACTTGTTCCATTAGTTTCATTTCCATTCTGATCAATTTGGTCTATTCCCACATAGCGTAAACCGCGTAGAGAACTGATTCCGCCTAAAACATATCTTTCGTTAAGGGGGATTCTGCTGTCGCTATCATCATTGTTTTGCAGGTAGCCTATTCTTCCTTTTGCCCCAAAGACCATATCCCAAAAAAGCGAATAATAGGCATTTGCGCCTGCACTGTATTTAGTTAATTTAATATCGCCGCCCAGCGGAGGACCAATATGCTGAACTGATATGCTGGCGCTGGTCCCTTTAGTCGGGAACATATTATCATCGGTTGTATCGCGCCCTAAAGATAATGTTACGGCACTAGCGGTTCTCTGCCCTGCCTGAGTTTTTACATAGTCTGGTGCTGTATCTGTAACATCCTGAATATTGTTAATCGTAAAATTATAACCAACGTAACCTCGAATTCTTTCCCAGATTGGATAGCCTAAAGTAAATCCCGCGCCCTTCGTGTCTAAAGTGTAAGAGTCAGAAATTTGCCTATAGTTCCAGATGTTCGCTGAAGACCAGAGGGGCAGATCAAAGAGCCATGGCTCCGTAAAAGATAACTCATAGTTGCTGGTTGCTGAGCCTATAGATGCTTTAAGGCTAAGAATTTGACCATAGCCCAGAAAGTTCTGCTGGGCAATTTGCCCCATGACAGTAGCTTTATCGATGGCACTGTAACCTGCACCCACCATAAACATGCCTGTATTTTTTTCTTTAACTCGGATATTGACATCCATTTCATTTTTTTCAGGGTTTTTGTCTGTTTGAAAGTCAACTTCTTCAAAATAGCGCAAGCGGTTCAAGTTGGCATAACTTTGCTTTAAGTTGCTGCTGGAATACAAACTTCCTTCAACTACCTCCAGTTGACGCCGGATAACTTTGTCTCGGGTAATGGTATTGCCGGTAATGCTGATTCGATTAATATAAACCAGTGAGCCTTTTTTTAACTGAAAGTCTATATCAACTAATTGTTCCTTATCCCGAATGTTGACTTTGGGGTTGACATCGGCATTGGCATAACCCTCATCATTGCAGGCCTCTGTTAAGAAATCTATGTCTTTTGCCAGTGATTCTCGATCGTAATAGTTTCCCTCTTTTATTTTTATTGACTTCAATAATTCAGCTTGGGGCTTGATAAGATAATCACCGGAAATTTCTATCTTCCCGAATTTAAATCTTTTTCCTTCTTTGATTTTAATTTTTACGTAAATTGCCTTTTCATCGCGAGTTATTTCCGGTTCGCCCACTTGAGAGTTTATAAAACCATTATTGAAATAATAAGTACTGAGTTTATGGACATCCTGCTTTAGTTGATCACGCTTGAGCATGCCCGCATCAGAAAAGAAACTGAAAAGAGTGGATTCTGTTGAGCTCATCATGTTTTTGAGCTCTTTTGAGCTGTACGCCTCGTTTCCTTCGAAAGTTATTGTTTTTACGTAAATTTTACTATTTTCTTTAATATCAAAAATTATTCGAAAATCTTTTTCTCCATCTTTTTCTACTTTGTCGGTTACATCAGCATTGTTGTACCCTTTGTTCTCATAAAGAATTTTTATCTTCTCCACGTCCGCTTTAATTTTTTCCTGATTAAGGTTTTGTCGAGTCTTTATAGTTAGAACTTCCAGGATGTCATCTTTACTCAAGGCTTTGTTGCCACTTATTTTTATGTCGGAAATTAATCCTTTTTCCTGTACAGTGAAGATCAATCCTTTCCCTTCGGGTGTCGATATCGCGTCGGCAGTTACGTCCAGAAAAAAGCCCATTTTGAAAATAGTTTTAATATCGGCGCTAATGTCTGCTTCCCAGAAAGGGTTGCCGACTTTACTCTTGATCTGCTGGAGGATAGCTGAGGCATCAATTTTCCGATTTCCTTTAATTTCAATTTTAACTATTTTTTGAATTAAACCGGCACGGCTAAGGATTTCCGTCTTCAGTGTTATTGCCATCGCACCAATATCGCCTAATCCTTTACCTGAAGTGGAAAAACCAGATAAATTGATTCCTTTAGAAACATCAACAATTTGTGCATCAAAGCTTAAATTCTCTCCCAGTTGGGTCAAGCTGCCGTAAACAACAAAATTAACGCCCGTCTTTTTCCCGATTTCGATTGCGCGTCGTTTGTCGAACTTGATATTACCTTGAAGATATTTATCCGCCGGAATAACTTCAACGAGTTTTTCCTTTTTCAATTCCTCAATCAAGCTTTTATATAGGGAATCATGAATAGCAGTGCCATCGCCTTTGCTGTATATTTCAAAAGGCATGATGCTAAACTTCTTTACTTCCTGAGAATAAGCCGAGGAAAGGAAAGTAATTGTTAGAAAAAATAAAATTAAGCATGTGTATCTAACTGTTTTAATTATAATCATAAATTTTTCCGTCCCTTAGTCCGATCTTTCCGGACATCCTTTCTGATAGTAATTTATTATGTGTTACAATGACAAGAGTAATTTTTTTTGTCGCATTTAAATTAACTAGAATGTCTTCTATCTTTTTTCCTGTCTCCGTGTCAAGGTTTCCTGTAGGTTCGTCGGCAAGCAATATTTCCGGCTCCATAACCAGAGCCCGGGCGATAGCCACGCGTTGCTGCTCGCCGCCGGATAGTTCACCGGGTTTATGCCGTATGCGCTTTTCTAATCCCATTTCTTCAAGCAGAGAATATGCTTTTTGTGCCGCCAGTTTCTTGGGCATTCCACTAATTAACGCCGGCATCATTGTGTTTTCCAGGGCATCGAATTCAGGGAGTAAATTATTAAACTGAAAGACGAAGCCGATATTGGAATTGCGAAACCGCGCCATTTTATTTTCATCCCAATCAAAAATATTTATGCCATTAATGGAGATATTTCCACTTGTCGGGTGATCCAGCGTGCCTAAAATATGGATAAGTGTGCTTTTACCCGCACCGGAAACACCTAGAATCGCCAGGGAGTCACCCTTTTTAATTTCCAGGTCAATGCCTCGTAAAACCTCAATTTTGTTTCCGTCTTTTAAAAAAGTTTTCGATAAATTGTTAAGTATAATCATTTTTATATGTACGCGCTCAGAATTTTATTCGTATCTTAATGCTTCCGCGGGGTCAAGCCTTGAGGCCTTAAGCGATGGATAAATCGTTGATAAAAAACAAATAACCATTGTCCCTATAACAATGATAACCACATCCGGATAATTAATTTTTGACGGAAGTTCGCTTAAGTAATAAACATCACCGGGCAAAATTTTGAAGTGGAAAATTTTTTCCACAAAAAGTGATATTTTCTGCAAATTTAAAGCTACGGCTAACCCTCCGGCGCATCCCAGAAAAGTACCGATAACGCCGACTATCAACCCCTGATAGATAAATATTTTCATAATTGTATTGGAAGTTGCCCCCATGGATTTTAAAATGGCAATATCCTTATTTTTTTCCATGACAATCATAATTAAGGCACTGATTATATTGAAGGCAGCGACAAGGACAATTAAACTCAAAATAATAAACATGACGCGTTTTTCCAACTTCAAAGCGGAGAAAAGGTTTTTGTTCATTTGCATCCAGTTGTGAGCCAGAAAGGGGAATCCCAGCTTACTTTGAATTTTTCTGGCAATGCTGTCCGCTTTATAAATATCATCTACTTTAATATCTATTCCTGTTACGGTATCTCCCATTTGCAGAAAATCCTGACAATTTCTCAGGGATAAATAAGCTAGCGTCGAATCGTATTCATAGAACCCGGATTCAAAAATGCCCACAACGATGAATCTTTTCATACGCGGCATCATGCCCATAGGTGTAGAAATGCCTACAGGAGATATTATTGTGATTGTATCGTGCAGATAAATGCCAAGATTCCTGGCCATTTCTTTACCAATGACAATTCCGCCTGATTGTTTATCTTCGTTTTTAAAAGTTTTTGCTATTTCAGGTGGAATTTTATTTAAATGTTCAATATTACCTTCCCTGATTTTTCCTAAATTAATGACCTTAAAAGCACCTTGGGTATCCAATCCACGCAAGATTACGCCGGTCACGCCGTTGTTGTTACGGATCATGGCCTGGCTGTAGATAAATGGAGTCGTGGCGACAATGCCTTCTGTTGTGGCAATGCTTTCTCCGACTTTTGAATAATTTTTCATTGGCCCCATTATATCGGTTGTCAATTCAATATGAGATTTAATTCCCAGAATTTTTGTGCGCAAGTCTTCTTCAAAACCATTCATAACGGCAAGCACAATAATTAGGGCTGCTACACCCAGAAAAATACCGAAAATAGAGATGAAAGTAATAATCGAAACAAACACCTGCTTGCGTTTAGCTTTTAAATAGCGTTTGCTTATAAATAATTCGTAAGGCATTAATAATATTCCTGATATATGATAAAATTAATTGTTAATAGAGCCGCCGGCATCCTGTTTTGTTCGAAGCAACGGGAATAAAATGACATCTCTAATGGAAGCTGAATCGGTAAAAAGCATTACCAGGCGGTCAATACCGATACCTTCTCCGGCTGTGGGTGGCATGCCATATTCAAGCGCATGGATATAGTCTTCGTCCATTTCGTGGGCTTCGTCATTACCCGTTTCTCTTTCTTTTAGCTGTTGCAGAAATCTTTCTCTTTGATCGGCAGGGTCATTCAATTCAGAGAAGGCATTAGCAATTTCCCGACCGTAAATATATAACTCAAAGCGGTCGACAATATCCGGATCCGTGCTTGATCTGCGCGAAAGCGGTGATACTGCTACCGGATAATCGGTCACAAATGTAGGTTGGATGAGTTTCTTTTCCACAACTTCATCAAAAATAGCCATTAAAACCTTTCCTAGTGGATCGGTATCTTTGACCTCGCAACCAACTTTTCTGGCGAAATCGAGTGCTTGGGTATGATCCTCCAGTGTGGATTTATCAATACCAGCCATCTGCAAAAGAGCATCTTTTACAGAAATACGCCGCCAAGGCGGAGATAAATCAATTTCTGTCCCCTGATAGGTGAACTTAAGGGAGCCGAAAATATTGCTGGCGATAAATGCAAACAGCTCTTCAGTATAAGACATCAAGTCTTCATAGGTAGCGTAACTTCGATAAAATTCTAACATGGTAAATTCCGGATTATGAAAAGTCGAAATACCTTCGTTACGGAAGTTCCGGTTAATTTCATATACTCTTTCCATTCCACCCGTTACAAGGCGTTTTAAATAAAGTTCCGGCGCAATGCGTAGGTATAAATCCATATCTAAAGAATTATGATGAGTCTTGAAAGGACGGGCTACTGCGCCGCCGGCGCGTGGCTGCATCATCGGTGTTTCGACTTCCAGAAAATCCTGATTATCCATAAATTGCCGAATGAGCTGAATAATGCGGCTTCGCCTGTAAAAAATTTCTTTAACTGCGGGGCTTGCTATTAAATCAAGATGCCTTTGACGGTATCTTGTTTCGACATCAGTAAGGCCATGCCACTTTTCAGGAAGCGGGTGCAGAGATTTGGACAGAAGCCGTAAATCATGAGCTTCGATGGTCAATTCATTGGTCTTAGTGCGGAAAAGCTTCCCTGAAATATAAACAATATCACCGATATCCAGTTTTTTGAAAACAAAAAAAGCGTTTTCGTTTAGAATATCCTTAGCTACATAACTTTGTATCTGGCCTTTACGGTCTTGGATCTTGACAAATGCCGCCTTGCCAAAATTACGCACTGCCATTAAACGCCCTGCAATGGAAAATTGTTGCGGTATGCCAGCAAGCGCTTCTGCCGCAGAATTGCCAAACTCAGCCAATATTTCCGCAGTTGTGTTTTGTGGCCGGACATCATTGGGATACAATTCAATTCCGGCTGCTTTTAAGGCCGCGATTTTTTCCAGGCGAACCTTTAAAAGGTCATTATCTTCCATAATTTCTCCGCTTTTTATTGTGAAACTCCCAGAAGCTTGCTTTGGAGTTCACACCCATGATAAAACTGGACCTGACTATATTTATTTTACCAATTAGTCAAGCTTGATTCTGACAGCTTTATTGTGGCAATCAGCTTGTGGCACAGTTGTTAAAATTAGTTTGCTACAGACAGACATGTTATGTATTATAGGTGCACATTTAAAATAAGAGGGGGGCAAAATGGTAAACAAAGCTATGTTGATTGGCAGGTTGGGTAAAGATCCGGAGGTTCGGTATGCGGCAGATGGCGCAATGGTTACTAGCTTCAATATGGCCACGGACGAACAATGGAAAGATAAAAGCGGAGAAAAAGTCCAAAAAACGGAGTGGCACAGAATAGTTACATTTGGGAAATTGGCAGAAATATGCGGCAATTATCTGGTCAAAGGTAAATTGATTTTTATTGAAGGACGCATTCAAACCCGTTCGTGGGAAGATAAGGAAGGTGTCAAACGCTACACCACGGAAATCGTCGCAAGTAATATGCAGATGCTGGATTCTAAAGGCCAAAACAAACCAGAAGAATCAATGCCAGATTCCGCGACTTCCCATGCAGCCAGTAGCAGCACACCATTGGAGGATGTTCCTTTTTAGGCTTGAAGCTGCATTGTATTAAAAAATACCGCAACAAAATATAGTTACAAAAAAGGCAGTGTCGTTGCTGACACTGCCTTTTTCTATGATCCTATTATAAAGACAATTTTCTCCACCTGCCAATCTATTTTTTCTCCTCCTCTTTTTTGGGCGGCGAATTGGTGATTTCGTTGTTGTCGTTCATTGTTTTCTTGAAATTCTTAATTCCTTTGCCCAGAGCCGAACCAATTTCCGGTAGTTTGCCGGCTCCAAAAATAATCAGGATAATTACTAATATTATCAGTAGTTCCTGCATACCCATTCCAAACATAATATTACCTCGTAGAGTTTCATTTTTTTAATTATGGTAGACGCAAGTGGATGACCTCTCCCGACTTGCCTATATTCTCAATGTTTTTACCTTTAAATTGGATTTGAATTCCGCCGGCGTTACCAATGTCCATTTCCACGCTCGATACTTTGCGTTCAATTTTTTCTCCAGGTTTTAACAGAATTTGATACGTTGGATTCTGGCCTATTTTGATTCTCATCCATGTTTCTTCTGTAGCTTTAATAACTAAAAGGCTACCTTTTCCACTGCTTGCTACCGCCTGTGTGTTTTGAACTTTGGCTGCGCTAGGTTCCGTCACGTTACTATCTTGGCCAATAGGATTTGATTGAACCTGAACTTGATTTATTTTATTTGTTTCATCTGAGGAAGACTTAGGAATAGTTTTGACCTGCTCGTTTGTGGGGACTGCTACTTTGGGGGTAGAGGATAAAGCATCCGCCTTTTTTTCCAGATCAATAGCTTCCATTTTCCCTGCTTGGTTTTTAGAAGTATCGCTTGCCGGCTGATCTGGTGAGAAAATAAGTAATGACACCATAGCAATAAAAACTAAGCCTGCCGCAGTCCATAAGTAGACTTTATATTGGACTATTTTATCGAGAAAAGACATATTTTCCGGTAGATTTTCCGGTGGCGGAGTTTCCGTTATTTGGAGAGAGCTAAGATACTCTTCGTAGCTTTCGAGAATCGGCTTGCTGTCAACTCCAAGGGTACGTGCATAAGTTTTGATGAAATTTTTTGTGTAGATTGGTACAGGCAACAGATGCAACTTGCCGTTTTCAATAGCTTCAATATTAACGGCGGTTATTCGCGTGCGCTGGAATATATCCTTCAGCGTAAGCCCCAAAGCTTCTCTTTTTTCTTTCAGAGATTGAAAAGTATTATTGATTTTTTCTTCATTCATAAATGTACCACCAATAATAATATTTAGTTGTTCAGCTTTTAACATTAATTTTTCAGTTGCGCAACTTCTAATAAAGCTTACCATTATTTCTGATTTATGGTTAACAAATAATTGATGTTGCAATCAAAATATATTGAGGAGAGTTTATTTATGAAGGGACTGACAGATTTTGCCATAAACTTAGCGCGGGAAGCGGGTAATCTTCTCAGCGGAAAGTTTAATGAGCCACATGAAATTTATTATAAGGGTGAGATCAATCTGGTTACTGAGGCAGATAGAATGTCTGAAGATTTGATCATCGCGGCAATTTCCAGCAGCTTTCCTAACCATGGAATTTTATCGGAAGAATCACCGGCCCAAAATTCACAGGCGAAGCTGCGGTGGATAATTGATCCCCTTGATGGAACGACAAATTATGCTCACGGTTATCCTGTTTTTTGTGTTTCCATTGCTTTGGAGAGTGAAGGTGTAATTGCTTTGGGCGTAATTTATGATCCTCTGCGGGATGACCTGTTTGTTGCTGAGCGAGGGAAGGGCGCTTATTTAAACGGAAAAAAATTGAAGGTTTCCGCGATCTCCACACTCTCCCGCAGTCTTTTGGCAACCGGTTTTCCTTATGACATCCGCGAAAGCAATGATAACAATATCAATCATTTTAATTTGATGGCTGTGGAAGCACAGGCCATTCGTCGTGCGGGAGCTGCCGCTTTGGATATTGCCTATCTCGCTTGCGGCCGGTTTGACGGGTTTTGGGAATTAAAGCTAATGCCGTGGGATATGGCTGCCGCCTGCCTGATGGTGGAAGAAGCAGGAGGAATTATCTCGAATATGTCCGGCGGTAAGTGGAATATTTATTCGCCTGATGTGCTTATTTCTAATGGTTTAATTCATGAGCAAATGATCAGCGTTTTTAAAACTAGTTCGCGGATGCTTTAATCGCTGCATAAACATCTGTGGTAATTTGTTGCGAAAGGTTCTTCAGTGCTTTGCTCATTGCCTGACAGTAGCCATGTGGTGATTGATCGGTGAGCGTTTCTTCACGGCTATATTTTTTTTGAAAAACTATTTTCTTTGTCGCTTCCTTTTGCAGGGAATCTTTTAGAGTTATCTCTATTGCTATAACAGCAACTTTACTCTTATCCCCTATGCGTAAGAAAAAATCATTAATTCCGCCTTGAATAAGGAAACGGGTTTCTTCTACCGCATAACGGGAAAACACGGCGAGGAAAAGCCCGCTTTCCTGCATGTCCCGCAACAAAATATCGGCAGTCATATCGGCAGGGTTCACCGCCCAGCGGTTATAATTGAAAAAATCAACATTATAATCATTTGTGCGGAAAATCATGTTTTGGTTGTTATAAGCAGCGGCAATTGTAAAGCGAGAAATCCGAATTGTTTTATCCAGCTTAGTTTTGTTTTCGAAGGCTGGAGCGGTATAGCTCAAAAGATAATTTTCAACATCGTAACGAGGTTTCCCGCTGTTTGCGCAACCTTGAAAGGCAAAGAAGCAAATAGCGAGAAAGGGGAAAATGAAATAAATATATTTTCTTTTATATTTTTCTGATTTTGTAGTTGTTCCCATATCGTTTCCCCTGTCATTCCATGATTTTTTTCGGTGGCACCGGCCGTTCAAAGAGCAATTCCGCTGGATTATTATTCAATCTTTCTGAAAGTTTATACAAATTTTCCGATGTTATGCGAAAAGTTTCTATTGATTTATCCAGATTGGCCGATGTTGAATCCATGTTGGTCATTATACTGTCCGTGTGTTTTCCAGCGAGAAATGTTTCAATGGCTTTGGTTGAATCTTTCAACTGATTTGATATGCCTTTGAAATCAATTTCTTTGATGTTTTGCATGAGATCGTTTGTATCCGACAAAAAGCGGCTGATTTCAGAAGGGCGCGAAGGGATCACCGGGTAAACCGTTTTAAAATTAATAATCGGGGAGGTTGACCTATCATTTTTTTTGAGGCGGTCAAGCTCAATGAAAACAATTCCGGTAATGCCGGCTGTTCGCAACTGTGTGATAGTGTTGTACTGTAAATCAGTGGACAAGTCTATTTTCATGGCTACTTCAATTAACCGGTAATCAGGCGCCACTTTTATGCTTTCCACTTTCCCGATTTCAACCCCGCGATATTTAACTGCGGAATCCGCTTGCAGCCCTTGAACCGATTCGTCAAAATATGTAACATAGGTTGAACCTTTCATGAACAGATCAGCCGCGCCGACCCAGATGATGATGACTACACACATCATCAAACCGGTAATAACAAAAAGGCCAATTAAAAATTTTGAGCTTCTACTTGACATAAAATCCATCCTGGCAATCAGTTTCGGTCATCTGCCGGAGGAAAAACCTGCGCACTCTGGGGTCTGTTGACTTTTCTTTCAACTCCCGTGGGTCTCCTTCGGCGATGATGCCTTTAGCTTTTTTATCCAACATTATTACTCTGTCCGCAATTTTGCAAATTGATTCCAGCTCATGAGTTACAATTACCATAGTTGTTCCCAAAGCTTCATTAGTTTTTATGATTAAATCGTCCAGCTCCACGGCTGTAACCGGATCAAGCCCGGCGGATAACTCATCAAAAAAAAGCACAATAGGGTCGAGTGCCATGGCCCGGGCAATGCCTGCCCTTTTTTTCATGCCGCCGGAAAGTTCCGACGGGTAGTGGTTTTCATATCCGGCCAGATTAACCATGCCCAGTTTCATTTTGATAATCATATTTATCATTGCGGAATCGAGATCGGTGTATTCTCGCAAGGGCAGGGCAATATTTTCGTTCAATGTCATCGAACTAAACAATGCGCTGGATTGAAAAAGAACGCCTATATTTTGCCGGTAATTATTCAGTTCTTTTTCCCCTGCTGCTGTAATATCGACCCCTCGAAATAAAACTTTACCGGAAGATGGTTGTTGCAGACCGATCATAATCTTCAGCAAGGTTG
>SESG01004775.1_pt1 | contig 13196 bp, 10 predicted proteins | sample 3171421 | NCBI WGS metagenome assembly SESG01 (sample SAMN10866946, study PRJNA518727) | freshwater metagenome | biome: subpolar coniferous forest; feature: holomictic lake; material: water; isolation source: holomictic Lake 227, 6 m and 8 m depth | place: Canada: near Kenora, Ontario | collected... | reverse complement strand
GCTACGTTTGTAGCCTCGTCAGAATGGTCAACACCAGCGTTTATACGCGGTTTTACACCAGCGCTAACACGCCAAGGGTCTGCGCCCCTTGGAACCCGTAAAAGAAGCTTGACAACGGCACCCCGAACTAAAGAACCAGACATGGTTGGGCCGTTCGGCGCGCAGCCGGACGCACGAGCCGTCCGCCAGCCAGAGCCGCCCCGTTTCGGTTGCTTGGTCGGGACTTTCAGCCCCTCGCGCCGCCAGAGGTGCTCGACCCGCTTGTCGTTGACCACCCAGCCCGACTGCGAGCGCAGCAACTCGGCGATCTTGCGGTAGCCGTAGCGCCCATACTGCCGCGCCAGCTCGACGATGTTGGCCGGCAGCCGCTCCTCGTCGTCCGGCCCGCGTGGCAGATGGCTCTGGGTCGAGCGGTGCTGTCCGAGAACCCGGCAAACCCGGCGCTCAGACACCGACATCACCGACCGAACATGGTCGTCGATGCACATCCGGCGGCGCGCGGGGCTCAGAAGTTTCCCCGGGCCGCCTCCGCCAAAATCAGCTTGACGGTATTCGAAAGCTCCAAACCCAAGTCATCGTTGGCGTACAGCTTTCTCGCCCGGGCGATCAGACGATGAGCCAGCACTGCGTAGATGCGCCAGTCGCGCGTCTCGTTTGCGTCGGCCAGCGTCGAGCGCCGGACGGGGTCCCGGAACCCCATGTGGTAGAGCTTCGTCGGTTGAACCGACAGGCAGGTTTCGATGTCGCGCAGACTTTCCCGGTAGGTCAGCTGCGCAAAAGCCATGGCCCGGTACTGCTCGGCACACGTCAAGGTTCGGACCCGGTGATCGCCGCCATAGTGGCCGACGATGCGTGTGAACGTCGTCCATGGCAGAAAATCCATGAGCTCGGCGAAAAGCGTCTTGCCGATTTGCATGGCCGTCTCCCCGGGGAAATCCCGGGAAGGGACGCATGCCGTTCAAATCGACACCACCCATTTTTACGTCTAAGGAACAGGAACTATTGGCGTTTTCGGCCTGCGAAGTTCAGTTAACCGGACAGCAGTGATCCAGGGTGAACGCCTCAAGCTGGTGAGCGATCAAATCCAGCGCACCGCACATGCCCACACGCTCACTACCGTTTTACAAATTCCCTCGGAAGTCACTTGCTGTGGCGCGGGATTTTATAAGGAGCTGCCCACGCCATCTTTACAAATTCCCTTGGTTCGAGGTTGCGGCGAATCCGAAGTAGACACAACATCTAGTATCACACCAGCACCAAAGCAAATAGCGATCAGTTCTCTAATCGTAGGACCGAGGAAAATTGTAACCCCGGCCGACCTTGCTGGCTCTTACAAGCTCTCCACGGCATTAGGAATGCGAATCAAGCCCCTACGGGTTTTACAAAATTCCTCGGTCACCGAAGGAATTTGTAAGTTGATAGTGCGACGAATCGTTTCAGGCAAGCAAAGTTACACACCGAGGAAAATTATAAATCCGGCGGTTTGTCCACCGAGGGTATCTATAAATTTATTCACTTATCAACAGAACCGGAGTCAAAACCTTGGTTGTCCACCGAGGGAATTTCTAAGCGAGGCGCCTATCAACGCCAGCTATCATAATGATTTATAACAATATTTTTCCCCACCGAGGAAAATTATAACTCAGCACTCATCGGCAAGAGGAGATTTTTAAAACGCACAGCGGGGATATGTAAGCGACTCGGTTACTCACCGAGGGAATTTGTAATACTCATATAGATATCCTATATCTTCTCCTTATACTAATCCTGTGTTAAAATTTTGCTTGATTTTGAAAACCGGGGTATGTCAAAAATCGACCAGGGCAACGGAAAAATACCAGACTTGATGCCACACCGAGGAAATCATGGTTACTGGCCAACCAGACACTAAACCCGCCACCCAGTTGATGCTGTTTGGCGCCGAAGCGGCAAAACGGCAGGCTGCTACCCGCAAAGATGCACAGTTAATAGACGTTGCTCAAGCAGCCCTTCTTGATGCTGGCCGAGATATTAGTTTCTTGCACAAAGGCTTCTGTCATTGTGGGCTGCCTTTACGCAAACAAGATAACAGAGAAGTCTGGTCAAGAACAGATGGAGCGTTTTCTTTTTCAATATCTGGTTCTGCATTTTCTTTACCTAGTGGCGAAATTATTAATGTCGGACTTCCATATGGATCGAAAGCAAGATTACTCTCCGTTTACCTTGCATCTGAAGTAAAGAATCCGCGGCGTCGACCCGACGATCGAACTATCCATTTAGGAAATATCACGGCATGGCTCCGCGAAGCAGGAGTTCTTGCATCCAGCGGTGCGAAGGGGTCAATACAGGCTACAAAAGAGCAATTAGTCCGTCTGGCATTCGCTAACTTTACGATGACAATGGATAGAGCCGATGCCAAAACTTGGTTCCACTCTGAAAAGCTAATTGAAGGTGGCTGCCTTGCCAAGGGCGACCTTGAAGCGTTTGCACGAGGCGAGTACGGCAAGCTTAGTTGGCCCGATCACGTCACTTTGACTCACAACGCCCATGAACGAATGATAACTCAGGCGATTCCCATAGCTACTCAGCGCTTACAGGCGATAGCTAATAACGCTGCCGCTATCGACTTCTTCGTTTGGCTCTCATATCGACTCCCCCGAATTCCAGCTGGCGACGACATACTCGTCAGGTGGAGTGCGTTGGCCGGACAATTTGGAGATACGCCGTACCCTTCGCGGTTTAGACAGGCGTACCTTGACAGCCTAAAGACTGCTCTCGCAGCATACCCCGAGGCCAACGTCGATATCACTGACGAGGGACTGATTCTACGCCACAGTGATCCCTCTGTTCCTCGTCGATCACTGGTTGCCATTAGGGGTGGAAAGCCCACGAATTAAGGTCGTGATGATAATAAGAACTATCAGCGCGCGAGGCAATATGTAAAGCCCTTCAAACGAAGGGGGCCTCACCGAGCTAGCCTGACCGCCTGCACGCACGACCTTTTCCTGGTCACGAGAAAGTGCAGGGTAGGGGGCACAGTTGCACATGTCGAAAAAAGCCTAGCTTTTGTATATACTATTGTAATCCGCGTCTAGCTAGGAACCGGGCACATAGCCCGTAATCACAGGTCAGAGCTTTGTAATATGATAGTGCTGTGGAAGCCAGATTCCGTACATTGATCCTGAAGAATCAACGTGGGGAAAGCACAGGTGTTGTGTATCGTTCGGGCCGGACTTTTGCCAACCCTTATATCCGCAATTGGCAATACTAGCTAAACTACCATCATCGTTAAGTGCCTTCGCGTATTGACCAGCCGGTGACGCAAGCCATGAATTAGCTTCGGTCCCCGCCAGATTGCCGGCGTCGTACGCTTTGTTCCAAATAAGAACCCCTGCGACAGTGCAAACAACGACAGCAACTGAAACTGAATAGAATAGAGAGCGAAGACTAATTTTATCATGAATGGTATTTACGGCATCTTGTGCCGCTTGCCTAAAATTCTCAATCGAAGCGGCGGTAAGTTGCTCAGCTGCCTCATTAATAAATTCAAGGGCAGCAACACGCCGGTTCTCCAAATCGATCTCTGCCGTCTTGTCATGGGCGGCCTGCTGCCGCTGATGCTCTCGTTCGGCTTCGGCAATTCGAAGCTTGAGCGCTTGTATCGCTGTCGCGTATGACGACTCAATCGCGAGAGGCGAAGAGCCAATCAGCTTCGACATTTCAATAAAGGCGAGGGTGAGAGCCTGTAAATCTGCGTCGTATTTCAGAGTTGATGTCTGATGTGTGGTGATCGCTTTCGCTACCTCTTTAATCTGTTCATTGAGAGCGGCGGCTTTCGACTGCCGTACGCGCGCTTCCTCTGCATGAGGAAGGATTGTCGAATAACAGTTTTTTACAATCTCCCACTCGGCGGGTGAGAGTACTCCCCCAACCGTCGCCGCCGGCCAGGCGGGCACGTCCTCCCCATTATGTTGGGTCGTTGTGAGCGGGATTCCCCCCTTCTCAGGGGGGAGTTCCAGACGTCGAATGATGGCAGCAACGCCAGGGGGGAGGTAGGTCATGCGATAACCTGTTCGAAAGCGGCATCCATGCGCGCCAGCCACGCACGGAGCATTGCGATGGCCATCCTTGATAGCCCGCAATCTGTCGCAAGAGCCTCGGCGAATGTCAGGTCACGGCCGTCGAGGAACTGATATATTGAGGTCTCCAACGCCGGCTCTTGGATAATAAGAGGCATTGGCGACAGTTGCAGAATCTCCTTGAAGTACTCGTGGTTTTGGACGTTCTGGAAGTCCCCGTCTCCTAACCTCCCGTGGTTGAACACCACAGCATATTTAGCAGGTGTGATTTGGGACATGACGTGGTGGACACTGGTAACGGCATCCGCATTGGTGCAGAACACCCCGAGTATCCAGAGATCAAACCCCTCGTCTGCTGCGATCTGTCCGATGGACTGAGCTAATCCCCAGTGTCCGAACACGCCCTCACTGCCAGACCCCAGGTCCAAAATGACATTGGTTCCGCTCAACACTGCCTCGAACACCGTGTCGCGCAAAAAATTCTGTATATCGACGTCACGGCCCCTCGGCACGCGCTCAGCGTCGCGGTAGTACCGGGAAAAGGTGCTATTGATTGGGTCGGCATCGCACGAAACCACTGGTACCCCGCGCACGTCGTGAACGTGACGGAGATACCGGGAAAGAGTCGTCTTTCCGGCGCTTCCCTTTCCGACGGTAGCGAGCAACTTCCTTTTGTGAGCGGACATAACCTAATCTTTCATTTTAGAGCTGTGGTTTCTGCCGCAGCTTGTGGACAGGGGCAACAGCAACAGTTGCGTCGAGATGCGGACGCGCCTTAAGCGTACCCGGCTTGTCAGCAGGCGGCGGAACTGTTTGGGAGGGTGTTGAGGGTGTGTGCGCTGCCTCCGCCCTTGCCGGCGATTCTGAGAAGTCACCAGTTGGCATTCCAGCAGAGGGAGGGAGCGGCGGATGCAAAAGGATTGTGTTGCGGTCAGTCTTCAGATTGCGCGTCGCCGTCGAGTAAAGGCGGGCAAGGTAGTCTGCATGGATTTTCTTGATGCCATCTCGCTGGCGAACACCGGCAGAAAAGAGTGGATCAACGATCGACGCCCAGGGGACGCGGCGTTGACGTAGCTCAATCCAAATCGGGAGAGCGGCCTCAAAAGCGGCTTGTAGGGGAACATGAGGGGCGCGTGCGGCAAAAATGGCGACGGCTTGGTCACGGAGCAGGGGGGTGTCATCGGGGGGGAGGGTGCTCATGGAGGACCTCATGGAGGTTAGCATCTCGAAGATACAACGATGTCAATCGTACGTCAACATTATGTTGAAAAACTCTGAGTGGCTCTGAACCACGGATGTCAACACACAACAGCGTTAGACAACGAATGTCCACATCTCAGATGGCGGTTAGAGAGTTGGGCTGTTGTCGTAAGGAGGCAAAGAGTTGGAATAAGCGAGGGAAAGAAGCACCCAAATTTTCTAAAAAATGCGATGGTGAAGCGGAAAGAAGCGAGGAGAAGGTCGGATTCTGGCGCGAACTCGATTGAGTAATTTTTAGCAATATCATATTATCCTCATAATAACAAAGCAATCTAGGCACGCAGTTAGCAGATTGGCAGGCCAACCTACCTGGCGGTGTCGCCCATGGCATTCGGGGCTGGAGGGAACGGTGGAGCTTTCAACGCGGCATCGAATCGGTCGCATCGGCAAGCCAATGACAGCCGAGAACTACGGTGATCGCCAAGGCCCCTTCGTCAACACTGGTCGTCAAAGAACGGCCGTGGGCGGTGAGCAGTACGGCGACCGCACGGGGGGGCATGAATACCGATCAGACCTTCTGGAATCGGCTGCGTCTGTTCCTGGCCAGACCCGGCCGGAGTGGATTCGAGAGGACGGCAGCTTTAACGTTGAGCGATTCTGGCAAGACGCGACTGAGTATGAGGTAGCGCGCGCTTATGACTTTTATAGGAAGAATGAGGATGATTGCCGTATCTGGGAGGCCAAACACCCAGGTGTCGCCCTACGGGGCGTGGTGTCTCTCGAGGTGCCGGACGATCTGGACACTGAGACCCTTGACCGGTGGGTCAAGAGGCAAACCGAAGCTTGGCACGCTAGCCCAGGGGCCAAGATGTTCGAGTCGGCGCCGCATGAGATCAAGTGTCGGACTGTCGAAGAGGACGGCACGCGGAGGCTGGTCTACATCGCGCGAGGCCGCGGGGAGTGGATGGCGACGGAAGGTCAGCTATTCGTCGAGGGACGAGCAAGCGTTGATAATCGACTGTCAAAGGATCAAGTAAAATCAATTGCGGCGCAGTTTCGCAAAAAGTGTAACGACATAGGGCTGTATTGCACTACAAAAATTCACTGGAAAGATGGAAACCACCATGTTCATTATATCACAAACATGCGCGCTATCGAGAACGGTAATTTCTCGACATCGCGGTTTACGCGTTTAGATGCGGAACAGGAGAGATGGCAGAAAGGCAACAGATGTTGGTTTGCTAAGATACAAAATAGGATGCTCTATGAAAGTGGATATGATCCAGACGTGCAGCATTTGTCATTTAATGAGCGCGGCGTATCCGGGAAGGCAAATAAACATTTATATCATAGCAAGAGTGGGTATTCGACGGAGCCGGGCGCCGAGAAGCGGAAATCCCCCAAAAAGAAAAATCGGGACCTTTGGGCGGGCGATGCAAAGAAAAATCCGACTATTGCGGTCAATCATATTGAAGAAACAATGTCGGTGTGGACGGCAGCAGACATGCGTCGGCAGCTCAAAAGTGCCGGCGTCGAGGAGGCGGAGGCCCAGAAGATTGTCGACGCCGCTCTCAAGAGCGCCGAGGTGCAGCGGATCGGCGCCGACCTGTACGGCGTGACCCTTTACACCACGGCTAGAACGATGGACCTCGAGCGCCGGCTCGTGGCGGCAGCGCGGGCGCTGGTCGCCCGCCAGCGGGTGCCTGTATCTGCGGCGGCCATATCCTCCGCCATCGCCGCGTTACCGAGGGTGCCGACCGACGCGCAGGCGGACGGGACGCGTGCTATTCTGAGTGGCGCGGGCCTGACGCTGCTCGAAGGTGCGGCGGGGTCAGGCAAGACCAGCACTTCGTTACTTGCAGCTAAACTCGCCGTAGAGCTCGAGCACGGCCGGATGATCGGCATGTCGTCACAGGGCGCTGCTGCCGAGATACTCGGGGCGGAACTCGGTATCCCGGCCAAGACGATGATGTCGCACATCGTCGGGTGGGAGGGCATCGACGATATCAAGATTCAGCTCGAAACCTGCCGACTGACTGAAATCGGTCGCCGGGGACTTGAAAAGAATCTTAAAAAATTACAGCAATATACACAGTCAAATAAAGTCAGAGCTATGATTGCGGATAGCGTTCATATGCTAAGTACTGGCGCTCTTACCGATAAGCATCGAGCATATCTTGAAGCTAAGTTGGCTGAACGGCTTAAATCCTTGGGTTTTAATGCAGAAGATCGCTTCCTGGTTGATGAGGCCGGGCTTTCTGGAACCAGAACACTTACTGCTGTGCTTGAGAAAGCTGTCGAGATTAATGTTGATGTCATCTTGTCTGGAGATACGAGACAACATAGTGGCGCTGAGGCCGGAGAAGCTGTGCGCTTGCTCAAGGATTTAGGAATTCTAAAGGGTAACAAACTCACAGAGATATTCCGTCAGCGCCACGACATATTTGACTGTCTGATGGTGCGTGATGGCATTGACTTAGAAACGGCTGCCAAAATCAATTCCGGCCTAACCGATTTTGAAAGGGCCGCTATCACCACGGAGTGGATTGATGCTGCCCGGAAAGCCGGGGAGTGCTGGCAGGTGCGTGCCTCCACCCTTCTTTCCCAGCACGACCCCGCGGGCATACTCCCCCATCTCCAAGTCGGCCGGCTTGCATGGTCGGATGGCCGAGATGAGGCGGTCGGCGATGTTGCGACCCGGTTGGTGTCTCGACTGGTCGATGATCCGGAGAAGACGGTCCTCGCCATCGCGACCCAGAACATCGACGTGCTTTCGATCAACATCGCTGTAAAAGCCGCACTTAGAGTAGCGGGGTTGCTGGACCGAAATGCGGCCGGGTTGACGGTCAACACGCTTGACCGGGAAGGGGATGAATCTGAAACGATTCATTTTCAGGCTGGTGATCGGTTGGTGTTCCTGCGGAACGATAACGCGGGTCTGGCGGTGCCTGACGATGCGCCGATCCAGAGCGGGAAGGGGGTGCGGAATGGCACTTTGGGCACTGTCACCGGCTACAAAATAACGCCGAGCGGCCCGGCGCTTATCGTACGGCTTGATGCCGTAGCCGGTGAGGAGGAAAAGCGGGATGTTTTGGTAAATCCCGAAATATACCGCAACATTGCGCATGGCTGGGCCGTGACAGGCCACAAATCACAAGGACAGACTGTTAATAGTGTAATCGCGTTGATCGATGAATACACACGAAGCAATGCCCTGTACGTCATGGGCACGCGGCACCGAGAGACTCTTGAGCTTATAATTGATCGGTCGACATTTGCCACCGAAGACGATTTCTTACGGTCAGTCAGTCGCTCTGCGACCAAGGCGATGGTGACGGACTATGAGATTCGAGCGGGCGAACAGGAGGCGTTCGACCGGGTGTCGGCTTACGTCAAAGCTGAGCGCGCAAGTCGGGAGTTGTTCAAGCGGATCAAAGACGGGAGCGAAGGCCAGCCCGTTTTTAGACACCCAGCCTGGGGAAGCTACGAGGCGGGAAAGGTGCAGATCAAGGCACTCGCCGCAGCGGTCTGCGACGACTTAGATGGCTGCCGGCGCTTCCTCGCTATGGCGGGATCGAGCGAGATCGCTGTTCAGATCGCCGCCGAGAGGCGGGAGAAGATTTATGCTCCAGCTTCGAAGAAACTGCTTGACCTGATGAACCGCTATGCCGACGCGGTGAACATCACGCGCGACCAGTGGAACCAGATCAAAGAGGACGCCCCGGGCCCTCGGGCATATGACCACCCAGAGTATCACGAGTTAGACAAAGCCAGGGCGGCACGAGACTCGATGGCGGCAGAGATAGCCGCTACGGATGGCTTCCGGCGCTTTACACGGCAGATCGGCGTCCCGGCGGTGACAATCGAGGGGCAAGCCCGAGATCATGCCGACCGGGGGGCAGAGGCCGAGCGGATCGCCGGCTTGACCGGCGCCGCCCTCGCTCTGCACAACGCCGCCGTGAGCTACGCCGATGCCACTCGGAAGGTAGGGGCAATCTATGCTGATCTGAAAGACGCGAAAAGCCCGCCGCCCCATCCACTCGCCTCTGCTTACGCTGCCCTTGGGCAGCTGGCGCCAGAGCTCGATTCGCCTGATCACGAGCGGATCATCGCCATCGAGGCGCGATTACGGCCGGCGGAAAGGGCGCGGGACCGGTGGGCCGGGGAGGTGCAGGTCGCGGCCAGGCAGATGCCAGATCCAGACGCGGCTCTTCGGCGAGAAGGCGTCGACCCGGATCGGCTCGCCGGCCAACTCTTAGACCTCGCCGCCACCCAGGACTTGGCCAGATGGATGCTTGATCAGGCCGACGACCAAGCGGCAGCGAGGATCATCGCCAAAGCATCGCGGGAGAAGGAAGACGGCGGTCCGGCGCCGTATCGGCGCGCCATCATAAATGCCGGTACGCCAGCTCCATGGACAGAGCTAAGGGCTGGCGCAGATCGCCACAGCCTTCGGAGCGCCGCTCCAAATCTGCTGCAGGCCATTGAAAAGGGACGAGTATGGCTTGCGACCCGCGCCAACGCCAGGGCGCTCAGCGCTCAGCGGATGACTCCGCTAGAGCATGGCCCGCGCACAATTGAGCAGAAGGCCGTAGACGAGGCACAGAGGGTGGCCAATCTCGCCGCTTACGCCTTTGCCCAATCGCCAGCCGCGCGCCAAGCGTTGAGGTGGATCAACGAACGGAGGAAGGCGCCAGCAGAGGTCGAGGGGCTGGCAAAGGCGGCGGCAAGGGGGCGGGCGGTGGCAACAGTGGAACTGTATCAAGCGGCGGTTGCTGCCGGCGATCAAAGCGGGGCCAGCATCGCCGCGGCGGCGCTGATCGGAGGGGCCGAGGCGGAGCAGACGGCCAAGGTGACACGCAAAAATGAGCCTGGGACGAAGTCCGCTCCATCTCCTTGGACACAGGCGATCCGACGGGCTGGTTTGAATTTGCGGGCACTGTCTGCGGTGGTCGAGCAGCACGCAGTGGCCATGGCGCCGAAAGCGGTAAGGGCCGATATTAAGCGGGTCGGGGCGTGGCTGGAGGCGCGCCGAGTGGCCGGCGAGGCGGGGACGCCAGAGGCATGGGCGACGGCTGACAACGCGGCGCGGACGGCATGCATGAGTGGGCGGGATGCCAAGGCGGGGCTGGCGTGGTGGAACGACCGTCGGCAAGCGCCGCTTGAATTTGCTGCACTTCAGCAAGCGGCAGGGCGGGCAGACGCTCGTATAACAGCGGCCACCTACGCGGCAGAAAGAGTCTGCGCTGACCCTCGCCAGCAGCTATCCCCAGGGTGCCTAGCTGCAATGGCCAAGGCACTGCTCGCTCTTGACGCTGCCGATGTTTTGGCAAATCGAGAGCGCGTGACCGACCGTGCTATTAGAGACGCTGGTCTTACATGGGGACAAATCAAGAGCGATGCCGCCTGGACGCTTGATGCAGTTCACCCGGATCACGCCTCAGCCAAGGTTCAAGAAATTGCCCCAGCATCGGGCCACCGGCCGACAGCATCTGCCGCATCTCCACCCAGCGTCCTCGGGTTCGAAGAAAAACGGCAGGACGCTCCGGCGCCCACCTCATCCACGGCCCATGCTCATACGATCCGGGAAAGGCAGGCGTTTGTCCCAGAGCGAGCCACCGCCGGCCCACTCGACTTAGCCGCCCTTCATAGGGAAATGGTTGGGGCTAGGGATGCGGAACAGCAATTCGTTGATGCAGCGAGGCCAAAACCAGCCCCCGCTGCAGCTGCTCAGCAGCTGAGAAACGGAGATGTTGGTGATGAACCGGTCCACGGTGACGAGTACGACATCCTCGACGCTATTCGTGATGCCCAGGCAGAGACGGAGCCTGTGACCGAGGCGCAGCCCGAGCCGTTGACGGTGGTTGAGACCCAGGCAGAGCCGGTGGTGGTGGTCGAGTCGGCCGCCCCACCCAGAACCAGCTTCACTTTCAGTTCGGCGAATGGCCCGATCATAGTCGACCTCGACAAGGCTGAGTATGCAGCCGGTCCGTACGCACATCGTTACGCACTTTCGGCCGCAGCTCGAAACGGCATCGAATTGGTCGGTGTCGATTTCTCAGGCCATAACCTGTCGAAACTCGATCTCAAAAACCTGCGGCTGACCAATTGCAATATGCAGGGGGCAAATCTGTCAAATGCTGACCTCACTGGCAGCAATCTCGCCGGCTGCAACCTCAGCGGCGCCAACTTGGTCGGCGCCGATTTTACCGGCGCACAGGTGCTGAGGTCAGTTCTAGCGCAGTCGGCCCTCATGATCGTCGGGGATCCACCACCGCGCGAGGATCGGCTGACTCAGGATATCGAATCCGCGGCCATCGAGTATGCCCGCGGCACACCGGCATCTCGCATCCTGACAGCGATCAACCTGACCACAATGCTTATTGAGGCGCAAGACAAACTGACAGATTGGCGCACCGCCACCTTCGACATTGACAGCGCCAGCAATGACATCAGAAAGACGGAACTCGCTCACGTCATCAAGTTTGCTATTCCGTGGACCATCGTGGACGCTAACTCGGGAGTCAGATCGGGCAGAAACCTTGAATTCAACAAGGCATTCCGCGCCCTAAATCGTGGAGGCGATCCGGTAAGGAATGGGGTCACCATGTATGATGTCATGGCTCAGCCGGAGTCCATTAAAAAGATACTGGTCACGTGGCTTGAACTCGAAGAGCGACGCAAGCGCATGGAAGATATGAAAAGCCGCGTGAGGGACGCGACGGCAGACGAAATACAGGAAATATATGATATGGCTCGCGGTACTGAAGTGCTCGTAAGCGAAGCAAGGCAAAGCCGTGGACCACTATTGCCAAAAATACTTAGCTTCAGCCATGATATTGGCAGTACAGCCCAAGCTATACGGATGGCCACTATTGAAATAGGCCTCGCACGACGGATAAATATTGCTGGGCTGTCGGATGACTTTAGATCAGAAATCGCGGCCGAGGCTGCGAGGCGGCGTCCAGCACTCGCGCCACATCGTCGTCGTGGACAGGCCCATGACGACGGGCAAGTCGACGATGGGCAAGAACAGTGATGCTACCGCATCAACACAGGCTGTGCGACACTGGCATAAATGCCGAGCATCCCACCGCCGTGAGCCGCCGACGGCAAAGCATTATTTATGCAGTTGATAGTAGTGGTAGCAATGGTGATAGCAACAATAAGGATAACTAAATCGCACATAACGCGCTACTTTATTTATTGGATATTGTCATCGCCGCCAGAAAAATCATCGCAGTCGCTGGTGACGGAGGCTGATGATCAGGGGGCATACACATGATAAATTTATTCAATGAAATTACCTGAATAAAGAAAACAAGACCGAAAACGATTAAGAACTCCTTAAGCATTGTGACCTCCATTTTGCAAGAGCGACCACGCCGCCGCCGCTCATAAATAAAATATATGGCAAGTCGAGCAACAATACTAGTACTATTTTACATGGACCAAACATTATTTAATACAAGTAAAACAGCAAACACAAGAGCTACCAGCAGAACTAAGTGATCGGCCCTTTATGGACGAAGTGTTCAGAATTATTGTGCGCGGTTACTTGTGCGCTAAAAGAGACCTCAATGTGTGGGACACAGGTGCTCGCGCACCAGCACCTGCGCATACAACCCCGGAGTGACCAAGGGCTCGACTGTTGACGGTACAGTCGTGGCGCCCCTATGCTGGCCGAGCGAAAGTGTCACGACACGGCCTGTCGTCGCCGGCTCCCCGAGCGGTGGCCGGGGCTCCAGCCCGCCGCTCGGGGGTGTCGGTGCGATGCGTGCCGGTGATCACCCCCGCCGCGCCAGGGCTGGGCGGCACTCGGTGGCGCGGAGAAGGTTAAGCAACATGGTTTGCAGTCCGTCGCCCGAGCTGAACCCGAGCGACAACAGTTCGTTTGCCGCGCTGAACATCTCCTGACGCGGTATGGTCCGCAGCACG
>SESG01003915.1_pt1 | contig 13197 bp, 13 predicted proteins | sample 3171421 | NCBI WGS metagenome assembly SESG01 (sample SAMN10866946, study PRJNA518727) | freshwater metagenome | biome: subpolar coniferous forest; feature: holomictic lake; material: water; isolation source: holomictic Lake 227, 6 m and 8 m depth | place: Canada: near Kenora, Ontario | collected... | reverse complement strand
TTGGTCCATTAACAGTCCACCTACTCATCTTTGGTTGTGTAGCATCATCTATAACTTGTACCTCTTTTTGAGAAAAAAGCAGACATGGAATCAAGTTAAATAAAAGTATAATGTTAAACATAAGCTAGATTATACCACTCTTTTTTATTTGTCGCAGAGCTTCATATGACGATATAGCAACAGCACTAGAAAGATTTAAAGACCTTACGTTGTCAGTTTGCATAGGTATTTTGACAGTATTGTTTGCATATTTTTCAAGGAACACATCAGAAAAACCACTATCTTCAGGACCAAAGACAAGCCTATCCCCATCATTAAACACAAATTCAAAAAGCTCTTTGCTAGCTTTTTTTGTAAAGACAAAGACACCGTTTACTTGTTCATCTATGCCTTCATACAATAAGAATTTTTCAAAAGACTCATGAAAGAACAGCTTTACATGAGGCCAGTAATCCAACCCAGCTCTCTTTAAATGTTTATCATCAAGGCTAAATCCAAGCTTACCGACAAGATGAAGTTCAAAATCATTTGCAGCACATAATCTGGCTATATTACCAGTGTTCTGTGGAATTAGAGGATTAACTAGAACAATTTTAAGCCTAACCAAGCTCTAACCTCAACATCTTAAGTTTAGATATTTCATCTCTAACTAATCCTGCTTTCTCAAACTCTAGTTTTCTAGCATGATCTATCATTTTTTGATTTAGAGAAACTATCGCGGCATCTATTTGCTCTGTATTTTTGAATTGTTTAAACTTATCAGCCTTATCTATAAGATCATCTGAGTAATCCATATTGGTCAAAGCTGATAGTGAGCTATGTATATTCTTGATGATAGTCTTTGGAGTTATATTATTCTCTTTGTTGTATTTTATTTGACGTTTTCTTCTTCTGTCTGTTTCACTCAATGCTATTTTAAGACTATCTGTTATACGATCTGCATACATTATAACTCTACCTTCAACATTTCTTGATGCTCTACCTATTATCTGAATAAGAGATCTACTCGACCTTAAAAAGCCTTCCTTATCAGCATCTAATACAGCAACAAGCGTAACTTCTGGTATATCAAGTCCCTCTCTAAGAAGATTTATACCTACTAACACATCAAATTTTTTACGTCTAAGATCATTGATTATTTCTATCCTTTCAAGTGTAGAGATATCTGAATGTAAGTAATTAACCCTTAACCCTTTTTTTAGATAATATTCAGTCAGGTCTTCTGCCATCTTTTTTGTAAGTGTAGTAACAAGAACTCTTCCGCCTTTATCAACAACTGGTTTTATTTCTCCCAATAAATGATCAACCTGATTTTTGCACGGATGGATATCTATTTCTGGATCGACAAGACCTGTAGGACGAATTATCTGCTCAACACAATCATTATCTACTTTATCCAATTCATAAGAACCTGGAGTAGCAGAAACATACACAAGTTGGTTAATACTATTTTGGAATTCATCAAAGTTAAGAGGTCTGTTATCAAGTGCAGAAGGTAATCTAAACCCATACTCTATCAATGTAAGTTTTCTTGATCTGTCCCCCTTATACATTCCACCAATCTGTGGAACAGTTATGTGTGATTCGTCTATAAAAACAAGAAAGTCTTTTGGAAAATATTCCAACAAAGTAGGAGGAGCTTGACCTGGAGAACGACCAGTAAGATGTCTTGAATAATTTTCTATTCCTTTACAGTATCCAAGTTCTTCCATCATTTCTATATCATAGTACGTTCTTTCTTCTAATCTTTTAGCTTCCATAAGCTTCATTTGTTTTTTTAGATCTGGTATCGCATTACCAAGTTCTTCCTGTATTCTTTTTATAGCCTTTTTTGCTATTTCCTTGCTGGTAGTATAATGGCTGGCTGGATACAAAAATATTTTTTCTTCTCTGGAAATTACTTTTGCTGTAATTGGATCAAAGATACTAATCCTATCTATCTCATCTCCAAAAAATTCTATTCTATATGCAAAATCTTCTTCATATGCAGGCAATATCTCTACAACATCACCCCTAACCCTAAAAGATCCTCTGATAAAATCCATATCATCTCTTTTATAGTGGATATCCGTAATCTTTCTTAGAAGGTCATTTCTTTTAATTATGTCACCCTTAGAAACAATTACGCTCATTTTAAGATATTCTTCTGGAGAACCCAGACCATAAATACATGAGACAGAGGCGACTATTATTACATCTCTTCTGGTCAATAATGAACTTGTGGCAGCATGTCTTAGCTTATCTATCTCATCATTTATAGCGCTGTCTTTTTCTATATAGGTATCCGAGGCTGGAATATATGCTTCTGGTTGATAATAATCATAATAACTAACAAAATAAGAGACCGCATTATCTGGGAACAGTAGTTTCATTTCTTCATAAAGCTGGGCAGCTAGAGTTTTGTTTGGAGCAATTATCAGTGTTGGTCTATTAAGTTTTGCGATTACATTGGCCATGGTAAAAGTTTTTCCAGAGCCTGTAACACCAAGCAGAACTATTTCTTTTTCACCACTTTCTAATTTAGTGACTATTTGCTCTATGGCTTGCGGTTGGTCTCCACATGGAGAATGGGGAGAAACTAATTTAAACATCTCTACTAACCTACAAGTTCTTTAACTTTCTTAATTCTTTCCACTACTATATTGTTATTTATTTTAATCATTATAGAGTCAAGCGGAGGACCATCTTTTTTACCTGTCAGTATAACTCTAAGTGTTTTAAAAAGCTTTCCTCCCGTTAAGGAACTTGAAGAAACGATTTTTTCTTTGAGGCCCTTCCAGTCTGAACCAGATATTAAAGAACCAGAAACGGAACTATGATTAAATAAGAGTTCTATTATTTGATCTCGTTCAGTGTTTTTATCTATAAAATCTTCTTCAGAAACAGGATTTGGCATAAATAGATCAATGTTGCTTATTAACTCAAGCAAGGTTCTGGTACCTTCTTTAGACAAGGAAACTATCTCTATAAAATCCTTTTCATTATAATATTTTTTCCAGTCAGCATTAAAAGACATATCTCTTAGTAAAAGAGCTAAAGCCTCTGCTGGGTCAAGCTTACTTATGAACTTTGCGTTTATATGTCTTAATTTTTCCACATCATAAACACAGGCAGAAGAAGCTGTATGTTCATATTCAAAAGTTTTAGCAATTAATTCTTTATCAGCTGTCTCATCAAGGATCTTTATCCCACCGCCAAGAAATGCCAAGTGATTGAACATCGCTTCAGCCAGAAAACCCATTTTTCTATATTCATGTATTGGTATTCCACCGCTGCGTTTACTAAGTTTTGTTTTATCAGGAGCCAGTAACATCGGAAGATGTCCATATTTTGGAAGGTTTTCCTTCTTTACACCAAGAGCCAAAAATATCATTATCTGTCTAAAAGTATTGGAGACGTGATCTTCTCCTCTAAATACATGAGTTATATTCATGTCTATATCATCAACAACAACGGCAAAATTATAGGTTGGAGTACCAGACTGCTTCATAACAACAAAATCACCTATAACATGCAAAGGGTTGCTCATAACACTCGTAGCTTCTTTGTTTTTTATAAGATCATGAAAACTAAGCATATCGTTAGAACTATTTAAGTCGTTTATGAATTTATCTACGTCGAACCTTAGGGTACAATTTTTTGTATTCTTCTCTTTTTCAGTTCTTTCTTCTGCTGTAAGATTTTTACATTTTCCCTTATATCTAGGTGGTTTACCTGCTTTTACCTGACTAGCTCTTTCCTGTTCAAGATCTTCCTCTGTACAATAACACTTATACAAGAAGCCTCTCTTCAAAAGTTCTTCTGCAAGTTCAGTGTATCTTTTTGTTCGCTCACTCTGTCTAAAAGGACCTTCATCCCAAGTTATACCTAACCATTTTAGGTCATTTATTATTGAGGTTTCATGATCAAGAGTTGATCTTTCCTCATCAGTATCCTCCATTCTAAGTACATATTTAGAATTATTTCCAATAGTCCTTTCATGCTGGACAAATAAAGTATTAAATATCGCAATCCTGGCATTACCAGGATGTAGTCCACCTGTTGGTGAAGGCGCAAATCTTACTCTGATATCTTTATTACTAGTCATTAAAATTCCTTTCAAGACTTACACAGGCCATAACCGCTAAGCCTTCTTCTCTACCTGAAAATCCCATTTTTTCATTGGTCTTTGCCTTTATATTTACTCTTGCTGTACTAATATTAATAGCTGTAGCTATTTTTTCTATCATCTTATCCATGTAAGGAGACATTTTTGGTTTTTCTGTTATTACAACAGCATCTACATAGATAACTTTACTATCTCCGATAAGATTTATCGTTTTTTTAAGAAGATCTATACTATTTGCATCTTTCCATTTTTTGTCTGTATCAGGAAAATTAGAACCTATGTCTTTTTTCCCAGCTGCACCAAGTATCGCGTCTATTATTGCATGAGTTAGCGCGTCAGCATCAGAATGTCCATCCAATCCAAACTCAGAAGGAATTTCCACACCACCTAAGACAAGCTTTCTTCCAGCCTTGAACTTGTGGCTATCGTATCCTATGCCTGTAACTGTATTTAACATTTAACAATCCTCTTTAATCAATAGTTCTGCGACCATCATGTCTGAAGGATGAGTTATTTTTATATTCCTGCTATCTCCCTCAACAATTTGAACATTGATACCAAAAAGTTCTGCAACAAAAGCATCATCCGTGGCTATATTATCCTTCGGAAAGGACAAATATGCCTCATATATTTTAGCAAAATTAAAGGCCTGAGGAGTTTGCACTCTAACAAGATTTGCTCTATCAAGGGTCTTGATAACCTTGTTCCCAGATCTTTGTTTGATCGTGTCATCTGTTGCTATACAAGGAATAGCAGCCTCATGTTTTGCCATAGTTTCAAACAACCTATCCAGAAGTTTTATGCTAAAAAGAGGTCTGGCAGAATCATGGATCAGAACATTTTTACAAGATGGAACATTTTGTTTTATCCACAAAAGTGCATTCCAAACAGAATCCTGTCTGCGTTCTCCACCGTTGATAACACCAAGATTTTTAGAAAAGTCATGACACAGTTTTTTTGTCTCTTCCAAATATTCCGGATTAGAAACCACAAGGATCTTGTTTATTTTTTCATATTCCTGAAATTTACAGAGGCTATGTACAAGGGTTGGCTTTGCTCCAAGGATAAGAAATTGCTTTGGGCAAGAGCTTTTAAATCTTAGACCAGCACCAGCAGATAATATAACCGCTATGTTCATAAATTTTAGGCTTCAGGATTGAATATTTTCTGTATCTCTAATTCGATTTTTTTCTCGTTAACGCCTTTGGCGAGAGCAAGTTCTTTTATCAGCAAACTCTTTGCTGTGTCCAACATTTTCCTTTCACCAAAAGAGAGGTCTTTGTCGCCTTTAAGAACGATAAGGTCTCTTAAGACTTCTGCTATCTCAAATACAGAGCCAGATTTTATCTTTTCCATATATTCCCTGTAACGTCTGTTCCAGGTAGATCCTATAACTGATCTTTTTTTCTGTTTAAGGACATCATAAACTTCTTTTACTTTTGCCTGTTTTATAACCGGTCTTAGACCGACGTTAGCTATATTACTTACAGGAACAAGAACGTTCATTCCTGTATCTAGAATACTTATTACTAAGAACTCCATCTTTTCGCCCATAATAGTCTTTGTTTCAACAGCCTCTATTTTACCAACGCCATGTGCAGGATAAACAGCAAACTCACCCATTTGAAAAGGTATCTCAACTTTTGCTTTTGGTTTTTCCTTTAATTGAACAGGAGCTGATACAACTTTAGCTGGAGCATGATGAGAACTATGTGCATGATGTGTACTGTGTGCATGGTGTGATGTTTTAACTGGAGCGTGAACAGTTTTTGCTGGCGCATGTACCGCTTTAGCGGGAGTATGTGTCGCTTTAACTGGAGCATGAACTACTTTAGTCGGTGCATGTGTTCCCTTCTGCTTAGTTTCTAATTTGTGCTTAACTTTAGTTTGAACTTTAACCTTAGTATGTGTTTTAGCTTTAACTTTAGCAACAGGCTTGGCTTTAGGTTTAGCTTTAACTTTAATTTTAGATTTTTTATTAGGCACCGTTTTTGTAATACCGCCTTTATGAAAAATTGGTGGAGGTGAGGGGACTCGAACCCCTGGCCTTCTGAATGCAAATCAGAAGCTCTACCAAACTGAGCTACACCCCCACATTGGTAAAAGCAGGTACGCTTGTACCTGTATTTTGGTATTTTTTCAAGTTTTTTATTATTTTAGTCTATCCTTAAGAAAGGGAAAGCTTTGCCTTATCTTCAAAAGCTCTTCCACATGTATTTCTGCTGAATTTAAGCCTTCTTTATTAGCACAATTTACAAGCTCATTTCCTAGGGGATCTAAAATCATTGAATCACCAGAATATGTCAATTTGGGCTCATTTCCACATCTGTTGACACCTACAACAAAACTTTGGTTTTCTATAGCCCTTGCTTTAAGTAGGGTTATCCAGTGTTCTCTTCTAGAAGCTGGCCAGTTAGCTATAACATAAAAAACATGTGTTTTGACAGCCTGGTCCCAGAATAAATATGGAAAACGAAGATCATAACAAATTGAAGGACAGACGATAAAATTATCAATGTTAAAAGTAAGGTTCTCTTTTCCTGGTTTGTAATGATTGTGTTCATCGCCGTAACCAAACAGATGTATCTTAGAATACTGTGACAATATCTTACCGCTTCTACTTATCGTTATATTTCTGTTATTAGATTCAATTACGCCGCCAAAACTTATATTACACTTATGTACTAGAGCAAGATCTTTGAAAAATTTTATATCGTCATTGTTAATAGTCGTCTTGCTAAGGTCCATAGAAAAGCCGCTAAGCGTCATTTCTGGGAATATTATCCAATCTATATTTTTAAGATCAGAACCACTAAGAATTGACAGTATTTTATTTTTATTCTCAGCTTTGTTCTCCCACGAGATATTGTACTGAAAAAGACCTACTTTCATTCAGCTTCTCCGTAATAAAAATTTGTTGATTTTCATATAACATGATAAACATGCTCTTGCTATGGAATTTAGTTACCCAGTCGGCATGATAACTAACGTCAATGCCAAAAGAATAAGGAAGACAATAATTAAGGCCTCCGATCTTTACCAGATCCTAGGTGGAGAGACCAAGTGTATCCACAGAGAGACCGCAACATTAGAAGAACTTAAGCAAGCACTTGCTGAATTTAGAGAGAAAAAGATAGAGATAATACTCTCAAATGGTGGAGATGGAACTCATCAAAAACTAATAAACACATTAATAGATAATTTTAGAGACTATAGCCCCTTTATCGTTCCTCTAAAAAGTGGAACAATGAACATGCTCGCAAATAATTTAGATTTAAACATACAGCCACATGACACTGTAAGATGGATAAAAAATCTAATGGAGAAAAAAGAAAAACCAGTAATATCCGTAAGGAGCTTACTTCAAATAGATTCTCCGCAACTTGATAAACCTCGTTATGGTTTTGTGTTCATCTCCGGGTGTGGCTATAGAATACTTAATCTTTATTATTCATACCCAGAGGGAGGAAAGAGGAGTGCCTCTAAAGCCATTATTTCATCTATGGCGGGATGGCTTACAAATAACAAACTATCAAAAAACATATACACATACACGCCATCTAAGATACATATAGATAATAAGGTGCATGATTTTCCATATTTGATTACTTTAGTTTCCAGTTTAGAAAAACTCGTACTTGGGTTTTCTCCATTCGCATTAAAACATGTTAACCATGATGGCTTCTTCTTTATGATAGATGGACAGCCTATGACAAAGAACTACAATTTACTAAAGTTCTTTAAACTTTCTGATGAAGAAGAATGGAAAGAAAAAAGGCTGGTCAGCAGGGCCAAGGTAATAAACATAAATGTAGATGAAGGCTTTAGCATAGACGGAGAGTTGGTAAAACTAAAACCATCATCAACACCTGCTGAAGTAACAATAACACAGGGCCCGAAGATAAACTTCATAACGCCAATAGTGGAATAAAGGTAATAAAATGAGAAAAGAAAAATGCATTGAATCTATTTTGAACATGATCCCTGATGAGTATAGAACCAATATAGAATCTTTGGACATAAAGGCTTCCGCAGAAGGGACAAGGATGTTGATCTTTAGTTTATTAAGGGACCAGCATTTAAAGTTCAAAAAAGTAATTCCACTGATTGAAGATAGAAAAAACATCTCATTTTACACAAAATTTAAATCTAAGTTCTCTCATGTTGGTGGGTTTACACACGTCTTTGATAAGGTAAATGAGTATGGTTATAACATATCTCCATACTGGCCTCTAACTGATTACCCTCTAGACAACTTCTATAAGAACATTAAAAACTCCTCACCAAAAGGAACCACAAGAAATGCAATAATAATAAATACACATTGTGGAATTATTCCTATACATCTTAACAAATTATATAACAGGCTCTACTGTATTGATGTAGATAAAAACTATGCAGCAGAGGCAAAATCTAATTTAAGACTTAACAAGATAAATAACTGTATGCTTTTTGAGACGAATGTCAGCAAATGGTTAAAAGAGTTTGAGGACCATAAATACACACCTCCTGGGAAAAAAGCCAAGATAGGACTGGCTGTTTGTGACTGTTCATTGATGTCTAAAGACTCCTGCGGAACTTTAATTAACATAGAACCAGAAACAGTAATCTTATTTTCGACAGATCAAGTCCATTTAAAAGAGCTAAGTGCTTTAGTAGAATCTAAAGACAACTACGAAAAAACTTATGAGACCTTTTTAAATAACTTTTATATAAGAAAAATTAAGAGGAAAGAAAAGATTGAAGAATAGCGAATACAAAGATATCGCAGTAGAAGCGGCTCTCCTTGGCGGAGTAGTACTAAAAAAATATTTTAATAAAGTAACTACTTATGATGTTAAGACTGATGCCGGTATAGTTACAAAGGCAGACAAAGAATCAGAAGAGATTATTTCTGATTTCTTTTCAAAGAAAACACCTGGATTTAGCATATTAGGAGAAGAATCTGGCCTCAGCGATAAAGGCAGCAGTAAGTGGATAATAGACCCACTTGATGGTACCACTAATTTTTTTCATGGTTTTCCACACTTCAACGTTTCCATAGGTCTGGAAATCGATAATGAGATAGTAATTGGTGTTGTATATAATCCTATAACTGAAGAGATCTTTCATGCAGAAAAAGGTAACGGCTCCTACAAGAATAAAACTAAAATGTACGTATCAAAAAGAAAAAAACTTGCTGAAGCAATGCTAGGTACTGGCTTTGCGTATCAAAGGGATATCACTCTAGACGATTCTTTAGAGCTTTTTAAGAGATTCACTCCACTTACTCATGGTATAAGACGACCTGGTGCAGCAGCTCTGGACCTTTGTTATGTTGCCTGTGGTATATATGATGGTTTCTATGAAAAGACTCTAAACGCATGGGATGTAGCAGCTGGCTCATTACTTATAACAGAAGCTGGTGGAAAATTATCTAACTATGAGGGCAAAGAATTTTCTGTTTACTCAGCAGAAATAGTTGCTTCCAACAACTTAATTCACGATCAAATTATCAAAATTATAAACGCATAACCATATAATAATATTTTTATCGCTTACTAAATTTCAGGTTTAATACTGGAAACCGTCAACGAAGGATCAAATTTTGTTTTTGGGAAAGGGATATTATTTCTTTCTATTTCGTCGTAGAAAGTTGGTACATAGCCCGTAGGTAGCATTTCTCCGATTATAATACCCTCTTGGCTTCTGCCTTTTTGAACAAATCTATAAATATCCTTTGTTTGATATCTTCCAAGTTCATCTATACCAAGAACTTCGCTGATATGTGTAACTTTTCTAGAGCCATCGTAAAGTCTTGCAGTACATATTATTATATTTATAGCTGCACCGACCTGGGCTTTTATCGCCGCGGCAGGGACTTCAACTTCTGTCATCATGGCAAGTGTTTCAAGTCTAACAAGTGTTTCTGTTGGTGTGTTTGCGTGCACTGTTCCCATACTACCACCATGACCTGTGTTCATTGCAGAGATAAGGTCAAGAGCCTCTGAGCCTCTAACTTCTCCTACTATAACTCTATCAGGTCTTAATCTAAGAGCAGACCTAAGCAAATCTCTTATGGTTACAGCACCTCTTCCAAGGTCATTTGCAGTTTTAGTTTCAAAAGAAACGACATGATCTGCATTTATCTGTAATTCTGCAGAATCCTCTATTACAAGTATCCTTTGTGCCTTAGGGATCCTTCCGGCTATACTGGACAGCAACGTAGTTTTACCAGAACCAGTTCCACCAGAAACAATTATGTTCTTAGCAAGAAAAACACAAACATCTATAAACCTTGCTCCATCTATAGATAAAGCGCCAAAATTTATTAAGTCCTTAAGAGTTAAACTAACCTTAAAGAATTTTCTTATTGCTATGGTTGTGCCATTTCTTGCACAAGGAGGCATTACGACGTGCACTCTGGAACCATTTGGAAGTCTTGCATCAAGGGCAGGATTTTCTTCATCCAACGGACGACCAACAAACTGAGCAATATTTCTTGCAGCAGCCTGCAAAGAACCCTCATCCTCAAATTTAGCATCTGTTTTTATTACTCGTCCCTTTCTTTCTATAAAGATCGTGTGTGGCCCATTTATCATTATTTCTGTAACACTTTCATCCTGTAGATATTCTCTAACAGGAGCAAGAAAATTGGCTATCGTTGCTTCAAAAACTTTCTTATTATTTAGCCCGTTAGAATTCATTAATGTTTTGTTCCTCTACTTGCCTGAAATTGATCCACTATAGTTTCTACTTCTATCTTACTAACATCAACACCCTCATTCTCTTTCTGATAGATAAAATCTATAGCAAAGTCACAAAAATCTTCAACTTCCTCATAAGGAATAGAGAACTTTATACACTCTTGAGTAAACACCCTTAAAAGCAGCAGATGGCTAACTAACGATGGTATTTCTTCTAAACCAAGATTATCATCATCGTTATCTATGTAATTATAAGCCCTCAATATTTGATTTATATCATCCAATACTTCTTCAACAGTTGCCATTTGAACCTCCTAAAAAACTCTTTGCTATTTCTTTATCATCAAAATGATGTTTTACACCTTTAATTATTTGGTAATTTTCATGACCTTTACCGGCTATAAGTAACACTTCCTTGTCCTTATTCATATTCTGTATGGCTTTTTTTATAGCCATTTTCCTATCAGGAATAACTTCAAAACAATTAGGTCTCATGCCAGCAATAATACTTTCTATAATATTAATTGGTTCTTCGTCCCTTGGATTATCCGAGGTAACTATGGAATAATCGCTAAGATCAGAAACAACTTTTCCCATCTTTGGTCTCTTACCCTTGTCCCTATCTCCACCACAACCAAAGACAGTTACTATCCTTTTTTCTGGGAACACATTCCTAAGACTTGTTATCACGTTCATTAACGCATCATCTGTATGCGCATAATCCACAAAAACATTAAAACCCTTAGCAACCCTTTCAAGTCTTCCTGGAACAACAGCCTCGTTGGCAAGTGCGTCGTATACTGTTTTATAATCTATCCCGTAAACTTTCATGCCAACTGTTATAGCTGCAAGTGCATTGTATATATTGTGCTTACCTATCAATGAAATTTCGAATTTATATGTTTTTTCTGCATCTCTAACGTAAAAGATAGTGCCTGAATCGTTGAACTCATAAGACTCAACCCAAAGGTCAGAATCAGGATTAAAACCATAAGTAATTAATTTAATACCACTGAGTAGTTTTACAAAATCAGTTAATTTTTTGCCATACTCACAATCAGCGTTAACAACTGCGAACTTATTCTTCCTAGAACTTTTTGGCAAAATATCAGTAAATAATTTTTTCTTAGCATTAAAATAATTTTCCATATCCTTATGGAAATCCATATGATCTCTTGTAAGATTGGTAAAGACAGCGACTTCAAAATCAAGATCGCTTACTCTGCCTAGCTCTATCCCATGTGAAGAGACTTCCATCGCAACATGTGTTACCTTTTCTTCTACCATCTCTTTTATTATTCTTTCAAGATACAGAGACTTAGGTGTTGTGTACTCTACTTCCTTGATCTCTTTACCCTTATATCTGTAAAGAATAGTGCCTATGACTCCAGGAACAAAACCTGCACCTTTTAAAACTGACTCTATCATGAACGTTGTCGATGTTTTACCGTTAGTTCCAGTTATCCCTATAAGGCCAAGTGACTTTGATGGACTCTTATAAAAAACGGCGGCGGCTCTAGAAACAGCATCTACAACATCTTCAACTACCACAATTGGATATTTCTTATCTAGGACCAGGTTAAAACTTTTTTTATAGGATTCATTACGAGTCCCTTTTGCCTTATCATAATAATCTTTAGAGACTACAAAAGCAGAAGCACCGTTATTTAGAGCTTCTTCTATAAAAAGATTACCGTCATCCTGTAAACCTTTTATGGCAAAAAAGATGTTCCCTTTTTTTATGCACCTTGAATCATATTCCACATCAGTAATAATGACTTTATCGTCTATATTTTTAGACCAAATTATTTTAAGATCTGACAATAAATCTGTAAGTTTCATAAAACCCTCTTAATCATTAGAGATCAATGTCCCTATGTTGAAATTCTCTGGATCTGCTATGGCTATAGTAAGATTGTTCTCTCTAGCCATATCTATTGAATCTCTACACACTATCTTTCCGCCTCTGTTAGCAATATCACACAATGTTTCATAGGTTATCTTGTCATACTTGACTACATGCTGGTTAACCTTTGGATCGTCGTTAAATATAGCTCCGACATCTTTAAAGAGGACACAAACATCTGCTTTTAAAGCAGACGCTACCGCAACTGCTGTTATATCAGAACCTCCTCTTCCAAGAGTTGTAACTTCTCCACAATCTGTTATTCCCTGATAACCTGGTATAACAGGAACTACACCGTCTTTGATCAAAGACAAGATATAACTTGGATCAACATCTTTTACCTTTGCTCCAAAATAATTATCGTCAGTTTTTATTCCCAGTGTCGTAAAATCTAAAGACCTTGCACTAATCCCCATTTTAAGAAGTACCATACTAAAAAGAGCTGCTGATTTTATCTCTGCGGTAAATAACAAGTGATCAAGTTCTCTTTTATAACC
>SESG01001716.1_pt1 | contig 13205 bp, 4 predicted proteins | sample 3171421 | NCBI WGS metagenome assembly SESG01 (sample SAMN10866946, study PRJNA518727) | freshwater metagenome | biome: subpolar coniferous forest; feature: holomictic lake; material: water; isolation source: holomictic Lake 227, 6 m and 8 m depth | place: Canada: near Kenora, Ontario | collected... | reverse complement strand
GATTGGGCTTGACTATTCTGCAAGTCTGACGTACCAAGGATTATCTACTCCAACACTGATCAAAAGCGGTGTTGGCATCATAGGCACCCCGGATACAAACGCCACGTATACTATACTATCGGGAACTCCTACATCTGCCAATGTTGGCTTTGCCTCCGCTTCCTATCTAGCTCGTTATACATTCACCCTTCCGGGTGGGTTTACCCTCCCATTCTTGAGCCTCTCGTTTTTGGGCGACAATGTCATAACCGATGTCCTGCTCAACTCTATCTCAATTGCGGGTGCGGGGCAAACAGATAACGGGAATGATAGCAACACGCATTATTACACAGAGAGTGATATCCGCACAATTACGGTTTCGAGTCCCACAGTCGTTGAGGGTGAAAATACTCTTGACTTTGTAGTCAAGAACTACAGCAATGCAGTGGGTTTGGACTTTCTTGGCACCTTAAAATACAGCATCCCAACCCTCAATTTCACTGGAACTAACGGACCCATCACCACAGCAGACTACGACACGGTAATCCTAGCAGTTGGTGGAACCCAGCCGTACACCTATTCGACTGTGGCGGATTCTCAAACTACTCTACCGGCATCGGCTTATTCAATCCCCTCCTCCACAAATATCTTAAGAGTCAATGGAACTGGGGTTCCAGCCGGTCTATATACTGTACATATTCAAGTTACAGATGCAGAGGGTCGAGTCGATGATCAAATTGTAACAGTAAATATACTCGATAACTCCAAATTCAATATTATTAATGAGCCAGTTGTGACGGGCTCAACCACACTTCCCTATACTGGAACCATATCTCTAGTGCAATACGGTGGCAGCGGATATGTCACATGGACGGTACAACCCGATACCACTACGCTCCCCAACGCTACGATTAGCGGATCGACGCTAACCTACACTTTGAGTCAGTACGGTTCTTATCAAGTAGGGCTGCTGGCCACCGATTCTTTGGGTAAGGCCACCTCAAAAGTTATTGCGGTATCCTTAACCTCTAATAAGGCGTACAAGCTAGTTGATGGACAGATCGAAATGGTCTATTCGGACTCTAGCAATATCCCTACTGGATACCACAATTTCAATTTCTCCCTATTCTGCTCCCGTGGGGTAACGACCACTAGAGCTTATAATTTGCTGCTGAACCCTGCCAGTTCTCCCATAACTGCGAAGAGCTATGCGGTAAATAAATATTGGTCGAAGACCGATTCAACTTCTTATGCAATCCCAATTGTTGGATCTGTCTCTGGTGTGGTTTTGGAGGATTCAGGCAGTGTCACGCTGAGTAACGGGCTAGCAGTCAGCACAGACAGTTCAAATAACACGGTAGTAGTTTCCGGCACCCCCACTGTTTTTACAAACTCCATAGCCTATGCTAAAATTCCAGTAAAACGAGGGGCTACCCCCATTGGTACGATCAGTCGTAATTACGTGGTAATCCCGTACAATGGAACTACTTCAGGCAACTTGGGCAATAACATTGTGCAGACCGTTCCCGTGGTTATGGGACAGTTCTTCACACTCAATCCTCAAAAACCGTTCTTCAACTCTCCTGACAATAGCAGAGACATCACATGGACTGCTAGGGTTCAAACAGGTTCGGCCTTACCCATAGGTATTAGTTTGGATAAGAACACCGGGTTACTCTATGGGCCAGTGGTCAGCACCACTATTCCGACTGCTTCAGTGGTAGAATTTGTGGATGCTAATGGAGTAGTCAGAGGCACTTTTGCAATTAAGTTTGACATTGTATCAAACGAATTCACCCTAGATGGCACAGGGCTAACCATTGGCCAACTCAAAAACGAATATTCAGGAACCATCCTGTCTTCTTCTGGGGATGCACTAACAAGTGCCACTGTCTATTCGGGGGCATTACCGGCTGGCCTAATCCTCGGAGTTTCTGGCAATACCGTCACTCTGACGGGTACACCCACAGAATCCGGGTACTTTGATTTCTGGATCAAAGCCACAGACGCACAAGGAAAATCCGCCTATCTGTATAAACGACTAGAGGTCACCTTCCTGACTCCCTTGCAGATTGTTACGTCTAACCTTCCAGAAGTTTCCTCATCTGCCTACTCAGTACAGCTACAGGCTGTAGGCGGAGTCGGAGCGTACACTTGGACAACCGTTTCAACCCTCCCTACCTCAATTACTCTAAGCCCTTCTGGACTGTTAAGCGGAACAACTAGCACACCCACTTCCACCTACAACTTAGATATTCTGGTTACAGATGTAAGTGGGGCGACCTCCAGATCCACTCTGACACTGAGGGTGGTTAAGGAGTTGTTTATCACGACAACCAGCCCTATACCAAGCGGGACTATAGCAAGACCCTATAGCTTCCAGCTAAGCGGAAGGGGAGGCACAGAATCGGGGTATACATGGTACCTGACCAGCGGCTCCCTTCCAGGTGGATTCAACTCCTTCCCATCATCGGGTCTTATCAGTGGGATAGCCACCTCTCTCTACACCGGCTCCATAACAGTGGAATTGAGAGATAGTGGACCAGTGCCCGTAGGTGGATGGCCTCGTATTACTCTGAGTTTGACGATCTCCCCCAGTACTGCCTCACTCGGTTTGGATCTATCTGGTGTTGGAGCAGTCCAACGTGGCTGTACGTATCAAGGAGTCATGCGAGTAACGGGAACAGGTCAGGCTCCATTCTCCTGGTCAGCATCTAATCTACCAAGTGGGCTGGGCTTCACCCCCAACTCTGTTGATAGTGGAGTCACTTGCTACATCAGTGGTACGAGTGTTGAACGTTTTACCAACCAAGCTGTCAACGTTACGATTTCTGATGTGGCTGGAGCGACTGTAACGAAACAGGCAATTCTCTCATCGGTTCCCAGTGTTAATATTGTAACCACATCCTTACCCCAGGGTAGAGTCGGAACATCGTACTCTGCTACCCTAGAGGGCTCTGGATGTAACACTCCATTGGTCTGGACAGGTTCGGGCTTCCCCAGTGGTTTAATTCTGAATTCGAATGGTACGATTACCGGCACCCCCCTTTCGGGTTCGGCTACAAATGTTACGGTTACTGCCACTGATAGCATCGGAGACACTGCATCAAGAACTCTGAACTTGGTAGTTGCATCCTCGATTCTTATGATTACGACAACATCAATTCCGACCATCCCATCAGGCCAGTCCTATAGCCAGCAACTCATAGCCACAGGGGGAGTCCCTCCATACCGTTGGACTGCAGCTAGCTCCATACCAACTTCCATGGAGGTGTCATCTGACGGTTATTTCAGAACTACTTCAATCTCCGGAACCACTGATACGTTTAATAAATCAGTGGTATTCAGAGTAGAAGACTCGGCCTATGCACCAGGAAGCACTGTTGGAACCTGGGATACAAAGCAACTTAACGTAGCGGTAGCGGCTGCTGTTCCCCTGCTTACTCTAACCAGTGGAATTGACAGGGCGCATGGGACATCTACCTACAATCTCGGAACCATCGGACTTTACCCTGGTGACATTGAATCAGTCAATCCCCGACCCAACGACAGCTTTTATGTGTATGGTATGATGAAAGATGTGGTAGCATCTCAGCTTACCGTCAGAGTGATAACCAACGGTGGAACTGGAGCTTACCGAAATCTCATAGGAACCGTGGCGTCTGTCGGCCCCACTGGTTTGGTACAGATCAAACTATCGTTCTCCGGGTCAGCGAGTACTTACCGAGCAACTGCTGCTCAAACAAATACGGTGGACATAACGTTACAAAATACAGCAAATGGTGTCAAATCCAATGGAGTATTTACCTTCGAGACAGTCGATACCGGAGTAATATCTCTGTATCAGGCTGGTGCCGCCGCTCTACCCACTTTTAACGCCTAAAGAGGAATAAATGACCACTTACTCATATGTACCAATGCTTGAGACTCGTTCGGGTAGCCTTTACTTATCCAACAACGGCACAACCACAATGGCTATCCAGGCAGGAGCGGATCCAAATGCAATGGTGAGTCAAGGTGTTGTGGCTTTTCAAGACTCGGATTCAAATTATCAAGGAAGATTAAGTATCAGTTATTCCGCCCCCAACTTCCTTTTAGGGTACAACGGTGAAAAGTGGAGTGTCAATGCTCCGGATAATCTGATGATGAATATTGTGAAGAAGGACATTGCGGCAGCTTCGGCCTCGGGTCAGTCACTTGATATTTATGGTGTAAACGGAACTTCAGGAGGTTCTACTACCTCCTTCTATGTGTGGGCTCTAGGTTGGCCGGAAGTGGCTTCAGTTTCGCCCACGAGTGTCCCAGCCGATGGTATGGCCCATTCTGTCACCATCATGCTTAAACGCCGCCTTCATAGCACCCAGGCCCCCAACGTAACCTTCGCAGAGAAGAGTGCGGGAGGTCACTTCAGTATGACATCCATTGAACCTATTCGGAATGACAATAATCAGATTACAGGGTACAAGATGTTCGTCACTGCATCTGCTGCTTCAGCTACTGCTGCCTTTAAAGTGGTAATGACGGCCACTGAGACCCTCAAATACCTAAAAGGTGATGTCATAGTCACTGAGAGCGTAACCTATTGTAATAATGTAGAAGTAGGGGGCCTAACTATAACTGGGATTCAGGTTGTAGCTCCAGTTACAGTTCTTAGCAGATTACTAACTGGAGGATCTGGCTCAGATACTAAGTGGGGGACTCTCAAAACTTCGGCGAATCTCTCAGGGTCCATAGGGTATTTTGCAGGGGGTCTATCCGCTGTAGTGAGTGCCTCTAGCGGGTCTTCTTACACATTTGGCAGGACCGATATTATTGCAAAACCGTCTGGATCGGGGGCATACAGAGTTATCGCTACAGATATGGGTGTAGCTGGGGCCTCTACCCTTGATTCGCAGGGGAATACTCTGTATATAAGAAACTATACTTTCAATTTTGATACCAATCAACTCAATTCTAGTTCAAGATGGGATATCGGGTATATCTGCTACGATAATACAGGTTATGCAGTAGTAGCAGGCGCAGATATGTTTGGCACATATTTAAATGGTAATCTGACTGAAGACTTGGCTTCTTACAAAGTTTACGCTAGCGGAGGTACATACGAATGGGGCTGGACCCAGCAGGGGATGATGGACTGGTGGGACTACGATACCTATCAACCGATCCAACCAAAGTTCAGTGGACTACTCAAAATGTACATCTCTGAATCCTGGAATCTGTTTAATCAATGGGGTGGCGCACCTACCGGTGCCACCAATAATTGGGACTCCTTATCATTCACAGTTGGTGGTCATCAGTATACTGTTGGCACTCCAAATCCAAATGCAAGAGTTATCATAAATGGGGACTATGCTTATCCCCTGTTCAACAGCGCAGGGTATACCGTAGACACCACAACTCTCTCAAATGGTAACTATGAGGTAGTCGCAACACTTGGCGATACATCCCAGCAGCATAACGGCACTCCCGCTAGAGTGATTACTATTCCATTCACTGTTAATAACACAGTTGTACCGGTTGACCTCCCGACTCTTACCCTAACCGCTCCGACATCGATTAGCTTTAATCAGACCTTAGATCCCTATACTGGCCATGCCTTAGACGTTCGTAGCATAATACAAATAAAAGGCACGTATCTTGATGGGAAACCTGTAACCTTAGCCATGGATGGGATGCCGCTGAACTCCGTAGGATTCTTCACTATTTCGGCCCCCACTATGACGAATGGTGCGTGTAGCTCCGTCTTTATTTTTAATGCAGATGGTGTAACGTTAGGGAACTACACACTAACATTGACTGCAACTTGTGGTACAGTAGTCAAAACTGCAAATATTAGTTTAGGGGTTTCCAATAGCAGTGGTACGGTTGGAACAAAACCGACCATTACCTCCTTTGTTGCTAACCCATTATCCTTAATATCCGGAAATTCCGGAACACTGACCCCCGTATTTGTCAATGGTACCCTAGCGGAGATTGATAATGGTGTGGGGACGGTGACAAGTGGACAAATCGTTACGGTTGGACCTTTGACTGGGAGTAAAACTTACACCTTAACTGTCTATAACTCAGCCGGTAGCGTCAGTCAACAAGCAACCTTCAGTGTCTCAGGGCTACCAGTAATCACTGCTTTCATGGCTCAGCCTCAGAGCCTCTTGATGAACAACGACAACTACAGCAGCCTGTTCGCATGGTATAGCGGAGGAATCGGCACGGTAGATTGGGGGCTTGGTGAAATATCAGGGGAAGGGGCACCACTTACCGCCGGGTGGCTTACTGATAGTCGAACTTATACGCTCACCGTTACAAATTCTGTTGGATCTGTCACAAGACAGACCACGATCAGCAACGGTACTGTTCCAATCATTTTCAGTTTTCAATCAGGCAGTCCGACAAACAGCATCGCCTCCGGTACCAGCACTACTATAACTCCTATGTTTAGTCAGGGAGGTGATGGTCCTTGGGGAGAGGGGTTCATTGAGGGCATAGGGGTCGTAGCAAATGCTGAGCCCATAAATACCGGGGTACTGACCGCCAATAAGACCTACAAATTAAAAGTAACCAATGCCTGGGGCTACGTTGAACAATCATTGACCATTACCATGAACGCACCGGCACCACCACCTGGACCTACAATCACCAGTTTTGGTCCAGCAGACCTAACGATTGGATCTGGTGGATCCGTAACCCTTACTGCTATATTTACTGGAACAGGTGTAGTAACCCCGAGGGTTGGGGCCGTCACTTCTGGGGTCTCATTCACTACCCCCACGATGACTTCCTCTACAGTCTTCACCCTAACTGTCACTAATGCCTACGGTAGCGTGAGTCAGTCCGTTACGGTTACCATACCCACTGGCGGCGGCGGGAGCGGCTGTGTCCCTGCTGGCACCCCAATCTTAACAGTAGAGGGCTTCGTGCCAGTTGAGTCCTTAAAAATCGGCGACAAAGTCTTGGGATTTGACGAGAATTCTATGGCTTCCGTGACTTCTCCTGTAACCAATACTTGGAGATATGCTGACAGACAGATCTACGAAATCGTGACGAGTGAAGGAACTCTAATTTGCTCCCATGATCACAGACTAGCCGTAGTGTCAAAAGATGGCACTTTTACATACCCCGCAGCTAGAGATTTAAGCAAAAAGGACATAGTGCTGGCCTTTGATCAGGCCGATGGTCTACGGTCTGCTGTTGTGCTGAATGTCAATCCCACTGATACGTATGCAGATGTGTTCCATATGACACTCCGAGAGGGTCATGCATTTGTAGCCGGTGGATTTGTCGCTCACAACAAGATTCAAACCCAATCATCCGAACAATACTAAAAGGAAACAGATGGCCTACAAATATGCACTCTCCGGTCCACCATTTAATTTTCTGGGCCATATGTCCGAAACACAGAAGAAGGCCTTCTATGCGTGGATGGACAAACGGACGGACTGGCAGGGGGACATCTCCGAGTGGTATAGCATACGAGCGCACCAGCTTAGAAAAACAGCAGGGCTGTTGGAGGAGTTCTACCTAACCAAGTATCTTGAACCTACAGACCTCCAGCCGCTGAAGCCTACATTTGAGAAAGATCCGTGGAAACCGGGAACTGGTGGTCATTTTACCTACGCTCATGCTAAGGATCAAATTCCGGCTATCACTGTTAGTCGAATAAAAGACCGCTTCACTCATATGCTACAAAGGAATGATGAAGGGGTATTTTGGATGAACTGGCTCAGAACTCAAATTGAACTACATGAAGATAAGGCCACCCTTCATAAAGAAGCCAAGAAGGATGTTGCGGGGTTAAGATCAGAATTAGACACGATGTTTAACGATCCTGCTTACGAAAGTGTTCTGGTCAAAAATGAATCAAACCTATACAAGGGTGAGCCCTACTTTAGAGTCAATCAGCTAGACCCACCCACTATATACGAGAAGGAAAAGTTTAGCCATTCCAGTGACGCCAGCTTAGCATCGAACATGACTGATATCAGCGGTGATAACTAAGTGGTAATTTGTAAGGCAGAAATAAGGGAATCTATAGAGAACCATGAGCTACGACTTCGATCTAACACTCAAACCCTGCGATCACCTTCAATTGAGGGAAAGGATGCTCATATCTCAAGCAGACTTCCGTACCCTGGTGTTTGCAGACAGAATAACTGAAAGAATGAGGGCTCCTATTTCTGCTCAAGGCTCTACCAGACTGTTCATCTCAGGTATTGAAGTCCCTCGTGATCACGCTGTTTACGGCTGGGAGATACTCAAGGATGAGCTTTCGGTAAAGCCCGACCAGAAGTCAAAAATTGTATTTAAAAATCCCGTACGTATAACAAATTTGGTAATAATTATACAGTACATTACAACCCCAAGTTACTGTTTAAAGTGTAACGGCTACTCCAAGACAAACGATTATAAAATAGACCAGTCTGGTGTATTCCTTCATGTGACTGAATATAATAAACTTGTGCAAAGAATCTACAAGTTTCTGCTCACATCTAAATGTGCTTTTTATCCGAATTTCACTTCCAGGCTGAAAGATTTCGTAGGGAGGAAGTTTGGGGGGTCTATAACTGAGGACGATGTGACCTACGAATGCGTAACCGCATTGGATAATCTGAAGCGAATCCAAATCGCCCAAAAAGGTGTGCAGTTTCTGGTCCCTCAAGAAATTCTGAAGGATGTTGAGAGTATTAAGACTACACGGGATACCTACGATCCAACTATCGTTCAAACCAAAATGATTGTAAGTTCTTTTGGGATCTCACGACCCACACCGCTAGCCTTTACTATTCGAACAAACAAATAAGAGGTAAGAATGACTATCACGACTCAGCAAACTCTTGGAGCCCTAGCTCTTGTATCCCCTGCGATGCAAGGGCAGGAACTTGCGATTGATTCAAGTGCATTCGATGTGGTATTTGATGCCCCAATTGAGGTGACCTGTCTAGAAGCTTCATTTAATGACACCACAATCTCTAGTACCAACTTCACGGCTTATAGCGATAGACACCGCTTCACTCTCAGCCTAACTGATCTGGCACCTTCAATGGTAGCGACTCAGTTCTTGATAGTTGGTAGAGACTACACTCCGGCCATCGCTATCAGCAACTTGGCTTTGGGTGGAGCCATCGGCATAGCCGAATCTACGGTGGATACCAGTACTTCATTTTATCTAAGTCAGGTCACCCCCGGACAGACCATCACCCTACCTACTCCCAGTGATCTCAAAGTTGGCCATGTTGCTTATCTCACTAACACCGGCACAGTAGAGTTCACCGCTTACAGTGGGAACGTTCCGGTAGGATTTACTCGTTCCCTGGCATGGTCTGGGGCTACCTGGGTGGCGGCGGCACCCACGGTAGAGATCGCTACAGTAGGTCACACCACCCCCACTTACTCATTCAGACTTATCTACACACCCGTTTCAGCCGCTCTTCCGACAATCAACCCGCCTTCCGGGGTTAAGTCTTACAAGGGTTTGAGTACTGCTAAAGTTGAATGGTCCATACCACTAGTGGACGGCTTTCTTGGAGTTCGTGTGCAGTACAGCGTTGACTCTACTGGAATCAACGTCCCTTACCAACAATTTGGACCGCTTGTAACCAAGATTACAAGAACAGAAAATAGCATCATGACCCTTTCGAACACCAAGTCAGTCGATGGGAATCTCACCACCTACACAGATGTCGAGTCCACCGTTGAGACCAACTACAGTTCGGTCGTGTTCCCTCAATCTATTTCTGGGGGAGCGGATGCATTTTACGTAGTTCTCAGTACAGTCATTCAAGATCCTCAGACTAATCATATTTACGAATCGAATTATAATGGCCCCTACCAATGTGGGTTTGTGGATTTGCGCCAAGTCGGACCAGCCGACTTCCCTTATCTGCAACAAAAAGAAGACGTTGCATCTCGGTTGATTGTTTCGGCTACTCGAAATTACCCCGACTTAGATCTGACTCCTCGTTCTGAACTTCGTGATCTCCACATTGATCCTATCAGTCTTGAGATTTCAAATCAATCGGTGCGAGAGTGGTTTGGACGCTGCTCTGAGTCCATCAGTGCGATGGCCCAGATTGATGATTACAATGGGGATGGATTCAGTGATAGCACTACGGAGAGTCCCTACAAAAATCAAATAGCTAGGGCGTGGAATATGTCCGCTCAGGATGTTCAATTCCTGATTGATAGACAGTTCGATATCCTGGGAGAGAACAGGGCTGGATTGACTCGTGGTCCCGCTACAACGGCCGTAGCAATGGTTACGATCTACACTTACACTAGGCCTAGTGCCCAGGTTACCTTGAGTGCTGGGGACATCGTAGTAGGGTCTACTGGGGATGGTAACACGGTGCCCTCATTAAGCTTCTATGCCAGAGGCTCGGTTTCGGTAGATCCCAATAGTGCAGACTCCATCTATGATGCAGTTGCGGGTTGGTGGGCCGTGCAGATTCCGGTGGAATGTGGGACTGTTGGGTCCATTGGAAATGTTGGTTCCGGTACTATTACTCAAAACTTAGGTGGGTTACCCAATGGATGGTTCTGTGTCAACCAAGACCCTGCTCAATATGGTACTGATCGAGAATCAAATGCAAAGTTTGCCGAACGAATTAAGAATCGCATGGTTGTGGGACTCGATACTGGTCGCCGACTCGGTTATCTTGAAACCGCACGATCCACCCCTGGTGTCGTAGATGCCAACGTAGTGGCCTCCGGCGACTTGATGATGGTTCGGGACTGGTTGTCATCCTCGGCTATTTTGGGTGGGGGTAAGCACATCTACGGCACAGTTGATGTATACGTTAGAGGGAGCAGTCCCACTCAGCAAACAGAGCGTAGAGCATTTACGTGGCAGAGCAACTCAGATTCATACAGGGTTCCATCCACCTACACATTATTGACAGCCCCCAAACCCAATCCTATGTACTCGTTAAAGATTGCGGGGGCCTTGCCGTACTCGTTGTACGCCATAGTGGAGATCGTAGCTGTCAGAGGGACTGAGCAGATCATCATGGGTACCTCTAGGGCCAAGATTGATGCCGAGAACGGTGTAATCTATTTGGATATCACTGAGCCATGTTACAAGCTATCGGGTAACAGCGTGTCAGAAAACTACACAGAGTGGAAGACGAACGGGGCAATAATGAACTCCCTCGCTTCAGCCAGTGGAGTCGAGTACAGAGGGTTGTTTAGACTTCGCAGTCCGATGATTCATGTACCCACTTATCAACCTATCTCTTATGTCGATAGTATTATCGGTGAGGAAGCAAAGACTGGGTCTATCGGTAGTAACCGTGTTCGCCTGATAAAGTCCCAAGACCCCCTACTCGAAGGGGCATCCAATAGAGCCACTGATACCATAAGAGTAGACACTAATTCCAATGTGGATGCAAGGAAGACCAATGTAGAGGCTGTCGTAAAAACGATGTACTTTACTGCTGCAGAAGGTGCTGAGAAAATTGACTCAGATATGGTAGTTGCGGTTGATAACAAAGGTCGGCTACTTGGGATTAATTCAGTTAGATCAGAGGACACGTACACACTGTACACCTACGGCCTAGACTATCTGATTGAAGCTGGGGATCGCTACGGAACTTTTAAAATTAGACGAACTGCTAATTCCACAATTCCGTTCGATATGGTGCATAGCCAGAGCGCAAATATTCTAGTCGGGTACAATAAGTACCTACTACACGAGTATTGCACCCCAGTGGTTGCCGAAGCGATCACACTCACCGGAACAACTGCGTCACCACTGGCCCACGCTGGCTTCATTAAAAATGTGTGGATACCAGAGTCCTATGGGTACACAACCCTATCGTTGGATGGATGGAACATTGACCCAATTAGCTACACTTCTGAGAGCCTATGCTGGGCCAATGTACCGAGACAAAATCGTTACATTAAGGTTACGTATGATAACGGGACCGAAGTGAAGGTAATGAAAGAAGACCAAGACTTCGTATTGACAGTCGGGACAGCCAATCAAGCCTACCTGAGTCGCATCATGACTGGTAGAATTCCTGACGGTGCTGTGTTAAAGGTGGATTATTTTTATAATGAGACCTTCGCTGTCACTACCAGATACCCCGGCCATGTAGAACAGGTAGCCTATGTGATTGAACAGTCTCGTCATGCCGCCGCTGATGTTTTGGTTAAAGAGATGACTGAGAATAGTGTGGATGTTATCCTTTCGGTAGAGTTGAACTCCAACGTCACTCCAGAAATCATGGATGGGCGTATCCGAACGGCCATTGGAGTTGTTTTGAGTAACACTAGGACTAAGGTCTCTCAGTCAGAGATCATTCGTCAGGTACAATCACTCCCCGGAATTGCAAATGTTGTGGTACCGCTGTCCAAATTTGCAAAATCAGATGGCTCTTACAACATTGGTCATGTAATTCCCACCCGAACATCGTGGACACTAATTAACCAAGATTCCGCATTCATGGATAAGTCATTCCCACTCGGTACCTACATCTCCACCAACTCGTTATTACAGGATAGCACCATACCGTCTGGTGGGCTGGCAGACTCCTATGTTGGTCTGTTGTATGAAGGCCAGTCGTACCGCCGTGCCAGCAGCCTCCAGGACTTCATTGCCAATCCTCCAACCAGTAGCGAGGGTGCATTCTATATTATCGGAATCGATGACTACTTTGACTCCCTGACACCTCTGCCACCCGCTTACATGGGTCGTATCGTCATCATCAATCCCTCTGACTTCAAGTTTACCAGCCCCGCACAGGGTAGCTACAAGGTAACGTATCAAGTGTGGCGTGAAGGTGGTCAGAAGGACATCACACTCAGCCCAACCGAATACCTGAAGGCGGGACGCATCACTATCGATTATATGTGATGTGATGGAGTTCACGGTCTTCAAAGCCCTCTTCGAATCTGGCCTTAAATCAAAGGTCGAGAGTATATTTGACGAGCGGATCAGCGAGGCCGAGGCATGGGTAATCGTGTACGATCACGGACAGGGTGCAGGTATCCCCGATAGGGACTCGTCCCTCATAACCTTTAAATCCAGGGCTGCGGCTCTGTCGTATATGAGCCATTGGTTCATAAATTATAGCAGTCGTAGCCTAGCCTCATGGAAAGATATTGGAATCGCTCGGGTGGTCAGAACCAAGAAAAACCTAGATTATGGTGGCTCGATGTCCCGCTTGCCTGGGCAATCCGAGTTCTCTACGGTTAGGCTGGACCCTGAGTCAGTTCTGGAGTTCAACTTA
>SESG01012201.1_pt1 | contig 13206 bp, 10 predicted proteins | sample 3171421 | NCBI WGS metagenome assembly SESG01 (sample SAMN10866946, study PRJNA518727) | freshwater metagenome | biome: subpolar coniferous forest; feature: holomictic lake; material: water; isolation source: holomictic Lake 227, 6 m and 8 m depth | place: Canada: near Kenora, Ontario | collected... | reverse complement strand
CCCCGTCAGGGGTTGCCCGTGTTTAACCTCCGGTTTTAACCGGGGGGTGAGGAATGCCGTTCGACCCGCCGTCCGCGCTCAGATGTGGTTGGAATCGGAAATGAAGGGATCGGACGGAACAATACAGCTATAGAAATGGGCGCAACCGCCATGATTTGCCTCCCAATCCCCTAAATAGAGCTTACGCCGCGCTCAAAATTTTTGTATGCCTTTCTTTTATATTCATTGCCGTCGGCTTTAGCTGACGGACCAGGAGTTCATGATATCATCAGGGCTTTAGCCAAATGCATGCAGTCTGGCTAAAGCTTATTCTCAATGATCTTCTTTTCCCGTCAGCTAAAGCAGACGGCAATGAAATGAACCCGGCTCCCCAGCGGGGCTAACTTGAAAAGCTACGAAGGTGGTTCATGAACCGGTTCCATTTTCTCTTTTCCCCAATTTCAGTATTTTATGTTTCAGTCGTCCTCGCAACTGATATAATTCAATATTTTCCGTAAAGCCTGACGGGCCGCCACAAGGGCCGCCCCTATTTTCTCTCCGTATCAACGTTTACCTGTTTTTTCTACTCTCCACTCTCCACTTTCAACTTTTCACTTTCCACTAATTTTTCCCCTCGTCACTTCCCCGGTAGGGAATACACCACCCTCTTTACCTCCTCTGCCCATTGCGTCGGTGTTTTGGAGTGGTTGAAGGTTTGCCAGGGGATAGGTTTTCCGAAGGTGATGGTAAAGCTTTTGCCACGGTGTTTGAACATCTCGTCGGGGAGCAGGAGCATCTCGATGCCGAATTTGATGCCGATGAACTTTCGGAAGTTGGAGAACCAGTAAAAGAAAGAGGAGTTGCGTCCGCTCATGAAAACCGGTACAACATCTCTTTGGTGTTCCACCGATTTCTGGATGAAATGCTTGTGCCATTCCAGATCGGAAATGATTCCGCGTTTTTTGCGGGAGGCCAGTCCTGCCGGGAAGATCAGGATTTGTCGGTCGGACTCGTAGGCGCCGTTGATTAAATTGATCGAATTCCGTTGATTCCCATACTTGTTGATCGGGATGAAAACATCCTTGAGTTGCGGGATTTTGGTCAGCTCATCCCTTACCAGGAAAAGGGAAGGCCCGAGAAATTTCGTGACCCCGTTGAGCAGGATCAATCCGTCGAATCCCCCAAGAGGATGGTTCGATGCGAAAATGTACCGACCCTCCGCAGGCAGGTTTTCAGTACCCTGAAAATCAAAATGAACATCAAAATAGTCCAGAATCGAAACGATGAATTCAATCCCTTTTTTATCGCCGAATCTGAAAATGATTTCGTTAAGTTCCCGGATGTGCAGCAACCTGTTCATCCAGCCATAAACAAATCCGGGAATCCTTCGGGAGAGCCTGATGTTCTTTTCCGCGATGAGATCTTTGAGTACGAGTGGGTTCATGGTAGAATGACAAATTACAGATTACAAATTACGAATTATAAATTCTGTGGATTTATTGACCCCGGAGCTGCACATCCTGATTTATCATAAATATCTATAAAACAGATGATTGTGCGTTAATTTTTAATTTTTAATTTTTAATTTTTAATTGCTTTGAAGATACCCCACTATCAACTTTATATCTGCCTGAACCTCAAAAAAATCGCAAAAGGTTACCAACAAGTTATCAACAATAAACCATTTCGGAAGACCGAAATTTGTTAACAACCTGTTGAGAAATTGTTTAGTGTAATAAAGTGTCACGTGTTGTCACGAAATGTAATAATATATACCTTTACATTCTATCTAAATCAGTTAGGCAAAGATGATCTCATTTGTAAGCAAATACAATGCAACCGTTGACGGTAAAGGGCGAATCGTTCTTCCGGCTCCTTTCAAGAAGGAGATGGGAGATACGCCTGAACCTGTATTTGTGGTAGAAAAAGACGCTTACGATGCCTGCCTGAACATTTATCCCTATGCTACCTGGCAATCCAAGGTGGAAGAAATGAGGGGACGGCTCAATATCAATAACCCAATCCACAGCAAGTTTTTATCCCGCTATTTCGAAGAGATCGTTACGCTGACAATGGCGGAAAATGGCAGGCTGAATATTCCTGACAAGATGCTTCAGTATGCCGGAATAGTTAAGGAAGCAATATTTACTGGTCAGGGAACACTCATGAAGTTATGGGAACCTTCCCGTCACCAGGCCTCCAGTCTGAGCGATGAAGAATACACAAGGCTGTTCAAGGAACTTCTTGGCGGACCAATGAACAATTTTTTAACCACCTAACATTCGTCTCATGAGTGAGTATCACATACCGGTCTTGCTGGAAGAGAGTATCGACGGACTCAACCTGCAACCCGACGGCATCTATGTGGATGTTACCTATGGGGGAGGGGGACATTCACGCCGTATTCTCGAACGACTGCAGGGGGGAAAACTGGTCGCCTTCGACCAGGATGAGGATGCCTTACAAAACCTGATCGATGACGAACGGTTGATCTTTGTCGGCCACAACTTTAAATTCCTGAAGAATTTCCTGCGGTATCATGGCATTGAGAAAGTGGATGGAATCCTGGCCGACCTTGGTGTCTCCTCTCATGATTTCGACCAGCCCGACCGGGGTTTTTCATTCCGGTTTGACGGCAATCTCGACATGCGCATGAACCAGTCGGCCGAAAAAGATGCCGCGAAAGTGATCAACGAATATGACGTGGCCAGACTTGGTGTCCTGTTCAGGGAATACGGAGAAATCCAAAACTGGAGAAACCTTTCGCAAACCATTGAGCAGGCCAGAAATATACAGAAAATAGTCACTATCCCCCAGTTTTTGAATGCAATTTCCCGTTGTGTCCCAGCCAAAATTGAAAAGAAATACCTCGCACAGGTTTTTCAGGCATTGCGCATTGAAGTGAATGGCGAGATGGAAGCATTGGAGGCTTTCCTGGTAAGTACCCTTGAACTTCTAAAACCAGGAGGACGCCTCGTTGTCATTTCCTACCATTCCCTGGAAGACCGTATGGTCAAAAACTTCATGCGTTCTGGACGCATCGACGGCAAGACGGAGCAGGATTTCTTCGGTCATTATCACCTTCCGCTGGAGGTAATCACCCGAAAAGTGATTGTTCCGGATGAAAAGGAAACCGCTCTGAATCCGAGGGCCAGAAGTGCCAAATTGCGCATTGCCCAAAAGATATAAAAATGGTAGAGACCGCGAAAAATAACAGGTTTACACTGGCAGAACTACTGAATGGACGGTTCTTCGAAAGTGAATGGTTTGTCAGAAACAAACTTTTTTTATTTGTCATTTTCTTGATGTTGGTGGCTAATATCGCGGTTCGCTACAAAACGGCCAAAGTTCTAAGGGAAGTCGACAGCATGGAACGGGATGTAAAAGAAATGAGGGCGCATTCAATCGCTGTGGCAGCCGATGTCATCAAACTGACCAGACCCTCAGAGATACTTGACCGTATCAGGAACAGCAATCTTGGTCTCGAGACCTCCAAGGTTCCGCCGAGAAGAATTTATGTAAAAAAAGAAAATTAATGGAGGTAAAAACGGGCATATTGCAAAGGTTGAAGGTGGTCTATTTTATGATCCTCTTCATTGCCGTATGCATTCTTCTCCTCCTGGTCCAGATTCAGTTTTCGCCCAAATGGAGCGAGAAAAGCAAACTGTTTGAGGTCGTTCAGGTACCGGTTCAGGCCCGGCGCGGAACCATTTTCGCTGCCGACGGGAGCCCCCTTGCCGCTTCAATCCCCCATTACAGTCTCCGGATGGATCTTGGCGTTCCCCAACTAAAGAAATATTTTGCACATGATGTGGATTCTCTTGCCTTAATGCTTTCCAGGTTTTTCAGAGAGAAATCGGCATCAGGTTATCGCAGGGCCTTAACCGATGCCTACCAAAGGGGCGATCATTATTTTTTGATCTCTTCTCACAAGGTCGGATACGATGAACTTCAGAAGATTAAGAGATTTCCCATCTTCAGAAATGGTCAGTTCAAAGGCGGACTTATCGTCGAACAGGATTATGAAAGAATCTATCCGCTTGGTAATCTGGAAAGCAGGACTTTAGGAAAAATGAAAGAGGGAGTGTGGGACGGAATGCCTGCACAAGTTGGCGCTTTCGGACTCGAAGAATCCTTTGAAAGAGATCTGAGGGGCGAGGACGGGCTGGCTGAGAAAGAAAATATTTCTGGACGTACCATGGAAGTTCACCTGGATGAACCCACCGACGGTTGCGACCTGGTCACGACACTCGATGTGAAATTGCAGGATCAGGTTTCCTATTCCCTCCGCAAAATGTTGGAGAAAACCAGGGCAAAATATGGAACCGCCATTCTAATGGAGGTCAAAACCGGCGACATCAAGGCTATTTCCAATTACGGGAGAAACAGCGGCGGCACTCTGGTTCAGGGATATCAGAATTATGCCCTCGGAAGTGCGGGATGCTCTGAACCGGGCTCCACGTTCAAACTTGCTTCTCTCATGGCAGCCATGGAGGATGGTAAGATTGATACTTCAACGATCGTGGATACCGGAAACGGCGTCTGGACCACTAAAAAGTGGAAAGTCACTGATTCCGATCACGATAAAAAAGGCGGTTTTCATCAGATTAATGCCAAACGCGTTTTTGAAGTATCCTCCAACGTGGGGGTAGCCAAACTGATTACCCAGAATTATGCAGGTGATGAACGGGCATTTTTTAGCAGGATACATGATTTTGGCCTGGACATTCCTTTGAAAGTCGGCATCAGCGGGGAAGGTGAACCTTACATCAACCGCCCGGGCGACAAGACCTGGTCGGGCGTGAGTCTGATTCAGATCTCCTATGGGTATGAACTGAAATTAACACCCCTTCAGGTACTTACATTCTACAATGCAGTGGCCAACGATGGCCGTATGATGCAGCCAAGGCTGGTCAGTGCCGTTTCTGACAATGGAGAAATCACGCGGAGTTTTGGAACAAAAACGATCAAATATTCAATCTGTTCCAACAGTACACTCCGGAAGGCTCATGCCATGCTGGAGGGTGTCATCGAAAACGGTACCGGAAAAGCATTGCGATCATCCAATTACAAAATAGCCGGCAAGACCGGAACAGCGCAGGTGGCCAATAAGAATGAAGGGTACAGCAAAAATGGGCGAAAAGTTTACCAGGCCTCTTTTGCAGGTTATTTCCCGGCAGATGAGCCCAAATATTCATGCATCGTGGTCATCAATCATCCTTTGGGTGACTATTACGGCGCGACCGTGGCCGGACCGGTTTTCAGGCAGATTGCCGATTATGTGTATGCCTATGAACTTGGACTGAAGGATGAGTTGAAGAATTCAGGGATCAAGGTGGAAGAAGATTACCCGGGTTTTGTCGCCGGACGGAAAAAAGATATTGCCCGGGTTCTGAAAGATCTGGACATCATGAATGGCTGGAGTTTTTACAAGTCAGAGTGGGTAGAAGCCAACCGCGAGGATGACGGAGTGGCCCTAACAAGCAGGGAGCTCAAACCGGGTACGATTCCCAATGTAAAGGGGATGGGTGTGACGGATGCTGTTTACCTGCTTGAAAAATCAGGATTGAGGGTTTCACTCAGGGGATTCGGGAAAGTCAAATCCCAGTCTTTACGGGCCGGTGATCCCATGAGAAGAGGTCAAAACATAGTGATAACACTTGGATAAGATGATGAAATTAGCCGATATATTATCAGGAATAGGTGGTTTACAAGTAACCGGAAGTTCAGACATTGAAATTTCAGGGATCGCTTTTGATTCGCGCAAGGTGAAGCCGGGAACCCTTTTTGTCGCTACTTCCGGAACCCATGCCGACGGACATCAATACATTACTGCCGCCCTTGAAAAAGGTGCATTAGCAGTGCTTTGTTCCATTTTGCCGGTTGATCCGGATCATTCAGTAACCTGGATTCTATCCTCCGATACTGCCGCTGACCTTGGTAATGTGGCAGCCAATTTTTACGGCCGGCCTTCCGGGAAAATGAAGGTAGTTGGGGTAACAGGCACAAATGGCAAAACAACAACGGCTACCCTGCTTCACAGGTTATTTACGGCTTTGGGAAATACCTGCGGACTCTTCTCCACCGTATGCAACTACATTGGAAACCAAAAGCAGGATGCGACCCACACCACTCCTGATGCTCTTCAGTTGCAGGAAACCATGGCGGCGATGGTGGCTGCAGGTTGCACACATTGTTTCATGGAAGTCAGCTCGCATGCCGTAGACCAGCAACGCATTGCCGGGATCTCATTTGACGGAGCAATTTTCAGCAATTTGACCCATGATCACCTGGATTACCACAAGACTTTTATCGGATACCGCGATGCCAAAAAAAGATTCTTTGACCAGTTGCCTGCGGAAGCTTTTGCGCTGACCAATCTGGATGACAAAAACGGTCTTGTCATGCTGCAAAATTGCAAGGCCAGGAAATTTACCTACTCGGCGCGCACACTGGCAGATTTTAAAGTCAAGGTGATCGAGAGTCATTTTGACGGGATGTTGCTTAATGTGAACGGGAAAGAATTCTGGAATCATTTTGCAGGGAATTTCAATGCCTACAACCTGGTGGCGGTCTATGCCACTGCGGTTCTGCTTGGTGCGGAACCTGACGAGGTGCTGGTGGTGATGAGCAGTCTGAAGCCTGTTGACGGCAGGTTTGAAATATTCAGGTCACCGGTCGGCTACTTCGCGGTAGTTGACTATGCACATACTCCTGATGCACTTAAGAATGTCCTTTCTACCATCAATGAAACACGTACCGGAGACCAACTGGTGTTTTGCGTAGTTGGAGCCGGGGGCGACCGCGACAAGACCAAAAGGCCGGAGATGGCTGCAGAAGCTGTAATGGCAAGCGATCGGGTCATTCTGACTTCGGATAATCCGCGTTCGGAAGAACCTGAACAAATTATCGAAGACATGATGGCCGGAGTTCCTGCCGCCTCAAGGGCCAAAGTGCTGGCAATTACCAACCGGAAAGAGGCAATCCGCACCGCCTGCATGATGGCTCATCAGGGAGATATCATCCTGATTGCAGGGAAAGGCCACGAAGATTACCAGGAGATCAAAGGAGTCAAACACCACTTCGACGATCGTGAAATCGTACAGGAAATATTCAATGCATCCACGCTAAACTAAAGAATAATGCTCTACTACCTCTTTAAATATCTGGAACAATATGATTTCCCCGGCGCGAGGATGTTTGAATACATCTCCTTCCGCTCTTCACTTGCCGTGATTGCTGCGCTTTTTATCTCCACCATCTGGGGAAAAAAGGTGATCAGGATTTTGCAGCGCCAACAAATTGGAGAAGAGATCCGCGACCTTGGCCTGGAGGGGCAGATGCAAAAGAAGGGAACTCCGACCATGGGTGGCATCATCATACTTGCGTCCATCCTTATTCCTGTGCTCCTCTTTGCGCAACTCGAAAATGTATATATCATCCTGATGATTATCGCTACCATCTGGCTGGGTATCATTGGGTTCGTCGATGATTACATCAAGGTGTTCCTGAAGGATAAACAGGGTTTAGCAGGAAGGTTTAAAATTATGGGCCAGGTGATGCTCGGGCTGATTGTCGCAGGTACGCTCTATTTCAGCGGTGATGTGGTCGTGCGCGATCAGGTTTATCTTCCGAACGGAAGAGTAAAAACTGAAACCGTTGTGAATCCACAGTCGGGCAAAAAGGAGGTTCGTCAGGTGACCATCGACAGAAAATCGACCGAAACTACCATTCCATTTATCAAAAGCCACCAGTTCGACTACAAGTGGTTTGTAGGATTCGCCGGTGATTATGCAGACAAACTGGTTTGGTTTCTCTATGCCCTGATCATCATTTTTATCATCACAGCCGTTTCTAACGGTGCCAATCTCACCGACGGACTCGATGGGCTTGCGACCGGGGTCTCGGCTATCAGCGGGACCACCCTGGGAGTCTTTGCGTACCTAAGTGGTAACCTGATTTATGCCGGATACCTGAACATCATGTATATCCCTTTTATCGGAGAGCTCACTGTCTTCATCTCCGCTTTCATCGGGGCATGCATCGGATTTTTGTGGTACAATTCCTACCCGGCGCAGGTTTTTATGGGAGATACAGGAAGTCTCTCACTCGGCGGCATTCTGGCGGTCTTCGCGATAATTATCAGGAAAGAGATACTTATTCCATTGCTCTGCGGCATCTTCCTGATTGAGAATTTGTCCGTGATGATCCAGGTCGTTTGGTTCAAATACACCAAAAAGAAATATGGCGAGGGAAGAAGGGTCTTCCTGATGGCACCGCTACATCACCATTTCCAGAAAAAAGGATTTCCTGAGCCAAAAATTGTCACCCGTTTCTGGATTGTAGGAATTGTCCTTTCTGTATTAACCGTGGCAACCCTTAAAATGCGATAGTCATGCAAAAAAAACGACTGGTCGTGCTGGGTGCCGGAGAGAGTGGGGTTGGAGCTGCCATTCTGGGTGTTGCCAAAGGATTTGAGACTTTCGTCTCTGACTTTGGAGCTATTCAGCCTGATTTCAAAAAAGAATTATCAGACCGTGGGATCCCTTTTGAAGAAAACGGGCACACGGAAGCACTGATCCTTATGGCTGATCTGGCAGTGAAGAGTCCGGGTATCCCCGACAAGGCTCCGGTCGTGCAGATGCTGGTGAAAGCCGGAATTCCGGTGATTTCTGAAATAGAACTGGCCGGCCGCTATACAACAGCAAAAACGATTTGTATTACCGGCAGTAATGGAAAAACAACAACCACGCTATTGATATACGACCTTCTGAAACGTGCCGGGTTGAAAGTTGGGCTGGCAGGCAATATTGGAAGAAGTTTTGCCCGTCAGGTTGCAGAAGAGGAGTTTGAATTCTATGTGCTCGAAATATCCAGTTTCCAGCTCGATGGGATGTTTGATTTTCGCGCCAATGTAGCCATTCTGACCAATATCACCCCTGACCATCTCGACAGGTACAACTATCTGATGCAAAACTATACCGATTCCAAATTCAGAATCGTTCAAAACCAGACCGAAAATGATTTTTTCATCTACAACGATGATGATCCGGTGATCGCAAAAGAGCTGGACAAAAGAAGCATAATGGCCAAAAAATTAGCTTTTTCAACAGAACATACCCTGGCCCAGGGCGGATGGGTAGAAGATAAAACGATGAAAATTAACGTATTCAATAATATATTTGACATGACAATACAGGAACTGGCACTACAGGGAAGACACAACTTGAACAATTCAATGGCTGCCGGAATTTCCGGAATGGTCCTTAAACTTCGCAAGGACGATATCCGTGAGTGTCTGAGCGATTTTCAGGGCGTGGAACACAGGCTCGAACGGTTCATGAGGGTGCATGAAATAGAGTTTATTAACGATTCGAAAGCAACGAATATCAACTCGGTCTGGTATGCGCTGGAGAGCATGTCCACCAAGGTCGTTTGGCTCGTTGGCGGGACAGACAAAGGCAACGATTATTCCCAACTTTTTGATTTGGTGAAAGAGAAGGTGAAAGCTATTGTCTGTATCGGTGTCGATAACAGCAAAATCATGGCCGCTTTTGAGGGAAAAGGAATCGAAATCGTTGAATCGCAAAGCATGGTGGAGGCTGTCCGCAGTGCTTATTTCCTTGCTTCAAAAGGCGACTCCGTGCTTCTTTCTCCTGCATGTGCAAGTTTCGACAGATTCAAAAACTACGAAGACCGGGGCCGCCAGTTTAAAGAGGCAGTCAGGAATCTTTGATCGGCTAAGAACTTGAATTAATTTAAAAACAGACCATTGATATGAATTTTAGCGACTATTTCAGCAGATTAAAAGGAGACCGGACACTTTGGATGGTTGTCCTGATCTTGTCGCTATTCTCAATTTTAATTGTCTATAGTTCTACGGGAGCGTTGGCTTTCAGAAAATTACACGGAAATACTTCCTATTATATTTTAAGGCAGGTGGCAGTCCAGGCGATGGGATTCATGATTATCATGTTGATGGTCAAATACCAATCCGTGAAATTCTACAATAAAATTGCCAATCCGGTTTATCTCATTGCTCTTTTTCTGGTTGTATTGGGAATCGTGTTTGGCCGTGCAGATGGAGGCAGCGGAAGAACTGTCCACCTTGGTCCTATCAGTTTTCAGCCGGCCGAATTTGCAAAGATTGCGATTGTGTTGTGGGTGGCCAGAATTCTATCTGTCAGCAAGGATGATCCTGACAGTCAGAAAATAACTTTCCTCCGAATTATTTCTGGAGTAGGTCTTTTGGGGGGGTTGTTGATTCTGGTCAATTTCTCATCGGCTTTTCTGGTGGTTTCTACCGCATTCATCATGATGTATGTTGGCAGGGTGAAAATCTTGTATATGGCCTCTGTAATTGGCATTGCCATTGCTCTTCTGTTCGTCCAGTATACCCTTAAGGATCGTCTTCCTGACATTGTGTATAAAATGTCCAGGCTGGATACGGTGAATCACCGGATAGATGCTTTTTTGGGTAGATCGGATAAAGTGGAAGATGAAGGAGTGACGCAGGCGGAATTCGCCAAAATAGCCATTTACAGGGGTGGAATCTTTGGCGTAGGTGCCGGGAAAAGTGATATCAGCAACCGGATGAGCGCTGCCTATAATGATTTTGTCTATTCAATCATCGTGGAAGAATATGGAATCCTTGGAGGTGCGGGTATCATGTTGCTTTACCTGATTCTTTTGACCCGGGGATTGGCGATCATACGTGGCTGCAAACGTACCTTCCCGTTATTCCTGGCCACCGGGGTCGTCACCCTGATCATGCTTCAGGCGATGATTAACATGGGAGTATCCTCGGGACTGATTCCCGTTACCGGGCAACCGTTGCCATGGGTAAGTTGGGGGGGGACATCCCAGCTTTTTACCGCCATTGCATTTGGGTTCCTTTTCAAGGTGAGTGCGGAGAACAAGGCGGAGAGTCTGACTGAAATTGTGGTGTCTGATGATTCTGATGACGCTGATGAAGAGGTAGATGAAGAATTTTCGAGAGAGGATTTATTGAAGACACTAAATAAAAAACTGAGCGTATGAGCAACCATCGGTTCATCGTGAGCGGAGGTGGCACCGGAGGCCATATATTCCCGGCATTGTCGATCGCTGAAGGATTGAAGCAGCGTTTCCCGGATGCGAAGATCCTTTTCGTCGGCGCCCTTGGAAAAATGGAGATGGAAAAGGTGCCTGCTGCGGGATTTGACATTGTCGGATTACCGGTTGCCGGTTTTCACAGGGGTGAGATCGTACGCAATTTGCTGTTTCTGCCAAAATTGCTGGCATCCTTGTGGCAAGCCAGGTCGGTGGTCAGGAAGTTTAAGCCTGACTGTGTGATTGGTGTGGGTGGCTATGCCAGTGGACCTGTGCTGAAAGTCGCCACACAAATGGGAATACCCGCGCTTTTGCAAGAGCAAAATTCTTTTGCAGGCGTCACCAATAAGTTGCTCGGTAAAAAGGCAGCTAAAATCTGCGTTGCCTACCGGAACATGGAAAGGTTTTTCCCGAAGGAAAAACTGGTATTTACCGGTAATCCAATCCGAAAAGGGTTGGAAGGCATAGAAAACAAGACTGTAGATTCGCTTCAATTTTTCGGACTCGATCCCACCAGACCGGTTGTTCTGGTGGTAGGCGGAAGTCTGGGGGCCCGTTCATTGAACAATGGAATAAGGGCAAAACTGGATTTGATGCGTTCATCCGGCGTCCAGTTCCTTTGGCAGACAGGCAAGATATATTTTGAGGAACTTAACCGGGAACTGGTCTCTCATCCTGCCGAAAATATACATCTGCTGGAGTTTATTCAAAGGATGGATCTGGCATACTCGGCAGCCGACCTTGTGATCTCCCGTGCAGGAGCAGGAACGATCAGTGAGCTATGTGTCGTAGGCAAACCGACCATTCTCGTGCCTTCGCCCAATGTGGCTGAAGATCACCAGACCTATAATGCCCGGGCGCTTGCCGATCAGGATGCAGCAGTCCTGATCAGGGATGCTGAAGTCAATGATCGATTGGTCGAGGAGGCCATCATCCTGGTAAGAGATAGAAAACGGCTGGAGGTTTTGTCGGAAAATATAAAAAGAATGGCGACGCCTGACGCGACAAAAGATATTGTAGAGGTAATTGTATCATTAATTGAGCATTGATATTTGACAATGGATAATTTTCATCAGACAATTGAACTTGAGGAAATCAAACAGGTATACCTGCTTGGAATAGGTGGCATTGGGATGAGTGCCCTTGCCCGATATTTTAAGTTTGCAGGGAAACGCGTTTCAGGGTACGACAAGACTCCTTCTCCCCTGACCGATGAGTTGATCCTGGAGGGCATTCCTGTACATTTTGATATGGATCAGGAGCTTATGCCGAAAATCACGGAAGTGGAGCGTACCCTGATCATCTTTACACCTGCCGTGCCGGAGAGTTTCGGTGAGATGGTTTTTCTGCGGGAGAATCGGTTTACCATTGTCAAGAGATCGGAAGTGCTTGGGGCGCTGAGCAAAGGGAAAAAATGCCTTGCCATCGCAGGTACCCATGGAAAGACTTCTGTCACCACGATGACAGCCTATTTGCTGAAGGAATCGCACGTTGACTGTTGTGCCTTTATGGGAGGGATTTCCCGTAACTATGGAACCAATTTGCTTTTGCCTGACAATGACAGCAACCTGATGGTGGCTGAAGCGGATGAGTTCGATCGTTCCTTCCTGCGTTTGTATCCGGAAATGGCCGTAATCACCTGGATGGATCCCGATCACCTCGATATTTATGGCACTCCGGGTAACTTGGTGGATGCTTTTGCCATTTTTACCGGCCAGATCAACAAGGGTGGCGTCCTGCTTTACCGCAAAGGGGTGGAAATTGATCCTGCCTGGAATACCGACATCACCTATTATAGCTATTCAGCTACAGAGGCAGCAGATTTCAAGGCTGAAAACATTGTTGTCACTGAAGGAGCCTATCATTTTGACGTGATTTCACCCATTGGGAGAGTTAAGGGGATTAAACTGCATTATCCCGGACTGATGAACGTTGAAAACCTGACAGCTGCCATCGCGCTCGCACTGCTGAATGGGGTCACTCCCATTGAAATTCTGGCATCCGTGCCCGGATACAAGGGTGTGGAACGGAGGTTTGACATCCGCTGCAAGGGTAAAAAAACTGTTTATATCGACGATTATGGTCATCATCCAAGAGAGTTGGAGGCAACGATCAAATCCGTCCGTCATCTTTACC
>SESG01035637.1_pt1 | contig 13221 bp, 12 predicted proteins | sample 3171421 | NCBI WGS metagenome assembly SESG01 (sample SAMN10866946, study PRJNA518727) | freshwater metagenome | biome: subpolar coniferous forest; feature: holomictic lake; material: water; isolation source: holomictic Lake 227, 6 m and 8 m depth | place: Canada: near Kenora, Ontario | collected... | reverse complement strand
AAAATCATTTCACCGTTCGCTAAAAAGACAAGATCCAAGAGGAGACGTCTGTATTTCTCGCCTATGCCCCAATGATTCTCGTCCGTTTCGAACATCACCTCATACCCGCCAACAATTGAGAGGAAAAAACCTTAATCCCCATGCGACTACGATTACCGTCACCCGCGATAAGATGCTCTATGCCCTCAATCGGGCCTTGCCCTTATCATAATCGGTATCGACAACATTCTTCACGTCACGATAAACCTTGAAGCTCCCTTCTAACAAAAAAGGCCACCTTTTCAGGCAGCCCTTTTTGTGTGTTACTCTTTTTTCTGAGATTCGCTCCGATATCCGGGTATTGCCAGGTATCGGATGATCAAACGTGCAATTCCGTCAGGCGTTGGCCTTTTTTGTGGCTTTTGCGCGAAGGTTAACGTCAAGGATCTTCTTTCTGAGCCTGATGCTCTGTGGTGTTACTTCCAGAAGCTCATCGTCGTTGATGAATTCAAGTGCCTGCTCAAGCGAAAGGATTTTCGGAGGAGTAAGGCGAAGCGACTCATCTGTGCCGGAAGAGCGCATGTTGCTCAGCTTTTTCGTTTTGCAAACGTTAAGGGTAATGTCGAGACCTCTTGACGATTCACCGACAATCATTCCTCCATACACCTTAGTGTTTGGCGAAACAAAGAAGGTGCCGCGATCTTCAAGAGCGCTCAGTGCGTAGGCAACGCAGATGCCGGCTTCAGAGACGACCAGTGCACCGGTCTCGCGTGAAGGCAATTTGCCTTTGAATGGCTGGTAATCGAGGAAGACGTGTGACATGATTCCCTCACCTTTGGTGTCGGTGGTAAACTCAAGGTTGTAACCGATCAGCCCTCTGGTAGGAATTTCAAATTCAACCCTGACCATTCCGCCGCGAAGTGTGCCCATAAAGGTCATTTCAGCCTTTCTGCGGCCCATCTTTTCGATGATCACACCGGTATACTCTTCCGGAATATCAATGGTCACATGCTCGATAGGCTCAAGCAGTGTGCCTTCGTCGTCACGGTGCATGATCACCTGGGGCCTTGCGATGGCAAGCTCGTAGCCTTCACGCCGCATGGTCTCGATCAACACGGAAAGGTGAAGCTCTCCCCTTCCTGAAACACGGAAGGTATCGGGGCTCTCCGTCTCCTCGACGTTGAGGGCGACGTTGGTCATTTTCTCTTTCATGAGGCGCTCACGAATCTTCCGGCTGGTGACCTCTTTGCCCTCAAGTCCTGCAAAGGGAGAGTCGTTGACCGAAAAAAGCATGGAGAGTGTCGGCTTGCTGATATCGAAAGAAGCAAGCGAAACCGGATCCTCAACGGAAGCAAGGGTCATGCCGACCGTAGCATCAGGAATACCTGCGATGGCGATGATGTCACCTGAGGTAGCCTCTTTTGCTTCAACCTTCTGGACCTTGTCGAACTGAAAAACCTTGGTTACAGTGCCCTTCCCCATCACACCGTCAGGGCCAACAACAGCAAGCTGACTTCCCGGGCTTACCTTGCCGCGATGAATGCGGCCGATAGCTATCTTGCCAATGTAATCGCTATAGTCAAGCGTAGTAACCAGCATCTGGAAACCGCCGTCATCATGGGCAACCGGCGCAGGAATTTCCTTGATAATCATGTCAAGCAAAAGACTCATATCACCATCGGGATCATCCATGCTGTATTTTGCAATACCATGTTTGGCTGAGGTAAAGATATAAGGAAAATCAAGCTGATGCTCTTCGGCGCCAAGGGCAATGAAGAGATCAAGCACCTGGTCGTGCACCTTGACCGGATCAGACTGGGGCCGATCAATCTTGTTGATAACCACAATTGGCTTCAAATGCAGTTCAAGGGCTTTGCGCAGCACAAACTTGGTCTGCGGCATAGGGCCTTCAAATGCATCAACCAGTAACAGCACACCGTCAACCATCTGTAAAATACGTTCAACCTCGCCACCAAAATCGGCATGACCTGGTGTATCAACAATATTGATCTTGTGATCTTTATAGACTGATGCTGCGTTTTTTGAAAAAATCGTAATGCCTCTTTCGCGTTCCTGAGGATTTGAATCAAGTACCCTGACGTTAACCTGCTGATTTTCCCTGAATGCACCGGTCTTCTGAAAAATAGAATCAACAAGTGTTGTTTTTCCATGATCAACGTGAGCGATAATGGCTATATTTCTAATATTCTTTGTCGAGCTCATCTTTTTATCCTTGTAAATAAGTATATTTGTACTGCGTATCGGGCGGAATATACATTTTTTTCTTTGTAATTATGGCCACAATCTTTGCCCGGTCTCCGCGTAGCGTGTGCGCGCCCGTTATAACGCATTAATTGAGATCGGCCTCAAGCTGTTTATCCCCTTAAATCATACAATGAACAATATATTACTTGACAATCTCCCGTTGCTTGTTCTCAACCAGCTTGTTTCGCTCTTCTACCTGATAACAACAGCCCTTTATGGCGCTCATTTTTTCCGCGATACCCTGCTTGAAAAAAAAAATTACAAGCAGCTTGTTCTGGTATTGGCCATCCTGATTCATGTCGTCTACCTCGGACTTCTTACCTCTACTGAAGGGTACAAGATCAACTATTCCATAGCGAACCTCATGACCATGGTAGGGCTCACCTTGACCATTACCTATCTGTTTATAGAGTTTACAACCAAAAGTGACAAGACTGGGTTTTTTGTCATCTCCTTTGCTGCAGGTGCTCAGCTTATGTCGTCAATCCTGACGACACATATGGCAAATACGGGTATACCATTCAGCGGTATCGGTATCGGTGTGCACCTGATCGCTGCAATTTTCGGGTTCAGCGCCATAGCAATTGCCGGTCTTTACAGCATACTTTATCTCTTGCTTTTCCGCCAGATAGAGCAGAACCGCTTTGAATTTCTTTTCCAGCGCCTGCCTAACCTAGAGGTGCTTGAGAAGCTCACTATGCATGCCGTAGCTTTCGGATTTCTTTTTCTTTCGATTACCATTTTTGCCGGCATCATTGAGCAAAAAGCGTCGAGCGAAACCATCAATCTTTTGGAGCCAAGGCTTATTTCCCTGGCTGTCATCTGGTTGCTCTATGGTACCGGCATCTTCATCAAGCCGATCATTGGGTGGGACATCAAGCACATGGCCTATCTCTTTATCTTTCTCTTTGTCTTCATAACCATTTTGATCGTGTTGATGACCTTTTTTTCACCGTCATTCCATTGACTGACCGTTTTAACATAAGCGCCTCTTTGAAAATACGGGCGTTTAGAATATATTTAAAGAAAATTGGTTTGTTCTGGATGCAGCAGTTTCAATGCATTTACGTCATAAGCTCACTTAAACAACCCTGCCATGAACATCATTTCAGTCGGTGTCAATCACAAGACCGCACCTATTGAAATCCGCGAAAGAATCTCCCTTTCAGAAGTTCAAAACAAGGAGTTCATTACCGGTCTCATTTCCAGCGGGCTTGCCCACGAAGCCATGGTCATTTCGACCTGTAACCGTACTGAGCTGTATGTTGTTCCGGCAATGTATGAGGTAACAGGAGAGTATCTCAAAGAGTATTTGATCTCTTTCAAGGACGCCCGCAAGGAGGTTCGCACCGAACACTTCTTCAGTCGTTTTTATTGCGGTACAGCCCGCCATATTTTTGAGGTAGCAAGCGCGATTGATTCTCTTGTACTGGGTGAAGGTCAGATTCTCGGCCAGGTTAAAAATGCCTACCGAATTGCCGCCGAAGCGCAGACCGCAGGTATTCTCATCACTCGTCTCTGCCATACGGCATTCAGTGTCGCCAAAAAGGTAAAGACAAAGACCAAAATCATGGAAGGGGCTGTTTCGGTAAGCTATGCTGCCGTCGAGCTTGCCCAGAAGATTTTCTCCAACCTTTCGATGAAGAAGGTGTTGCTTATCGGGGCAGGTGAAACCGGTGAACTGGCTGCGAAGCACATGTTTCAGAAGAACGCCCGCAACATCGTTATTACCAACAGGACTCTTTCAAAGGCTGAGGCTTTGGCTGAAGAGCTTGGTACCAATCAAGTGCTGCCATATGAATCTTTCAAGGAGCATTTGCATGAGTTTGATATTATCATAACGGCCATCAGTACCAAGGAGTATGTACTCAGTGAGAGTGAAATGCATCAGTGCATGCTCAAACGCAGGCTGAAACCGGTCATTATTCTTGATCTTGGTTTGCCAAGAAATGTCGATCCTGACATTGGCAAGCTTCAGAACATGTTCCTCAAGGATATCGATGCCCTCAAGCACATCATCGACAAGAACCTTGAAAAACGGAGCCGTGAACTTCCAAAAGTAAATGCCATCATTGAAGAAGAGCTTATCGCTTTCGGACAATGGATCAATACGCTGAAAGTCAGGCCCACCATTGTGGATCTTCAGTCGAAGTTCATTGAAATCAAGGAAAAAGAGCTTGAACGGTACCGTTATAAGGTCAGCGAGGAAGAACTCCAGAGAATGGAACACCTTACGGACAGAATCCTGAAAAAAATCCTGCACCACCCCATTAAAATGCTCAAGGCTCCGATTGACACGACGGATTCGATCCCGAGCAGGGTCAATCTTGTGCGCAACGTTTTCGATCTTGAAGAACCAAATCAGTCCCACTAAATAAAAATCTGTAATTGCTTTGAAAAAACAGCTCATCATCGGTACCAGGTCCAGCCCGCTCGCGTTGTGGCAGGCAGAATTTACCAAAGCGGAACTCTCCCGGCATTTTCCTGAGCTCGATATCACCCTCAAACTGGTTAAAACAACCGGTGACAAGATTATCGACTCTCCCCTTTCAAAAATCGGGGATATGGGTCTTTTTACCAAGGATATTGAGAAATTTCTGCTCACTAAAGAGATCGACTTGGCCGTTCACAGTTTGAAGGACGTTCCGACAGCTACTCCTGATGGGCTGATTATCACCTCCTTCACCGAACGTGAGGATACGAGGGATGTCATCATTTCAAAAAACGGCATCAAACTTAAAGATCTGCCCCAGAATGCCAAAATGGCAACAAGCAGCCTTCGCCGCATGTCGCAGTTGTTGAGCATACGCCCTGACTTGCAGATACTGGATATCAGAGGCAATCTCAATACCCGTTTCCAGAAGTTTGACGAGGGCGAATTTGATGCCATGATGCTTGCCTATGCAGGTGTATTCCGCCTGAATTTCAGCGACCGCATTTCCGAAATCCTACCGCACGAAGTGATGCTTCCTGCTGTCGGACAGGGCGCGCTTGGCATTGAGACCCGCGTTGATGATGAGCAGACAAGAGAAATTGTCAGGATCCTGAACCACTCCACAACAGAGTATTGCTGCCGTGCTGAACGCGCACTGCTCCGTCATCTGCAGGGCGGTTGCCAGATTCCTATCGGCGCCTATGGCTCGTTTAAAAACGGCACACTGAAACTGCTTGCCTATGTCGGCTCGGTGGATGGCAAAATATGTTTGAATAACGAAATCACGAAAACCGGACTGACTTCACCTGAACAGGCCGAAGCGGCTGGTATCGAGCTTGCAGAGGAGCTGCTGAAACAGGGTGCGGACGCAATTCTGTCACAAATCCGCAAAACTCGCTGATGAAAACAGTTCTTGTTACCCGACCGAAAGATCAGGCAGCATCGTTTGTACAAAAACTGGAACAGTACGGTCTGAACTCGATTGTTTTTCCGACAATCGAGATTAGGCCGGTTTCCGGCTGGAAGGTTCCCGACCTCAGCCTTTTTGACGGACTTTTTTTTACCAGTCCCAACAGCGTTACGTTTTTTATGGAAAGGCTGCTTCGAGACTCACCTGAAGAGCTGAAAAACCTTCAAAAGCTCAGCGTATGGGCCGTCGGCAAGACAACGGCTCAAGATCTTGCGCTTCACGGTGTACAGACACAGCCTGTACCGAAAATTTCTGATGCGGTCACGCTCATGGAGGAGATTGACAGCACCACCATCGCCGGTCATAGCTTCCTGTTTCTCAGAGGAACGCTTTCCCTTGGAACCGTTCCTGACGTGATCAACAAACGGGGCGGCAATTGCATAGAGCTGACCGTTTACGAAAACCTTCCCCCATCACTTGAGGATAGCGCAAAAATCAAGTCGCTGCTGGAGCAAGGCAAACTTTCCTGCCTCTCCTTTACCAGCCCGTCAACTGCCATCAATTTTTTTGAGGCCATGGGGACAACCGCCCTTCCTTCCGGAGTGCAGATTGCCGCCATAGGAACAACAACCGCCAACGCTCTCAAAAAGCTTGGTCTTCATGTTGACATCATACCCGAATCATTTGATGCACCGGGCTTTGCAAAAGCAATAGCGGAAGCACTGAATAATTAATAGTTGACAATTATCCATTGTCAATTGCTGAAAGCAGCGCTGTGCCGATAGCCTTGTTTGCGCTGACCAGCCCTTCACCCGATATCGTCGTCTTTCCCCTGTAATCAAAACAGCATCCCCCGGCTTCAGTAACAATTGGAATCAGTGCCGCACAATCCCATGGGCTCATGATTTTATCGACCGACACTTCCGCCCGGCCGGAGGCAACGAGCATGTGGCCATAACAGTCGCCCCATCCGCGTACCAGCCCGGCTTGCTGGCGAAGCAGGTCTACTGGATGGTGAGATAACGGGTCAAGCAAATACTCTTTTTCCGTATACAGAACCGTTGCGTCTTTGATATCGGAAATTGAAGAAACCGTTATCGGCGATTCGTTGAGAAATGCTCCGCCTCCCTGTTCGGCATAATAGATCTCTCCAAGTGCAGGGAAATGAACAACGCCAAGCTGCACGAATCCGTCAATCTCCAGCGCAATCATGACGCCGTAGAGCGGCACGCCATGAATAAATGCCTTCGTGCCGTCAATAGGATCAATGATCCAGCGACGGTTATTGCCGGACGGAAGCTCTCCAAATTCCTCGCCAAGCACTCCGTCCTGCGGATAACGGGAGCTGATAGCTGCCCGGATAAGCTCTTCAGCTTTCCGATCAGCTTCAGTAACCGGTGAAGCATCGCGTTTTGTAAAAACTTGCAGGGACTTACGGGAAAAATAGGTAAGTGTCAATTGGCCAGCCTGTTTGGCCATCTCAAGAGCAAGCTGAAGATCGGAAGTCATGGTTTTTTAGTTTTCTTTTAATTATATTACAGTACATATAATATTTCAATTTCGAAATGGCTGCACGTGCAGCACTCCTGCATAACCCCGGAGAAACACCTGAAAAGAAATTTTCGCCCGGCAAGTTAGTTAATCAATATCGTAAAACACAATGAAACGCTTGATTGCCGAACGCGAAAAAGCCCGCCTTGGGGGTGGAGAAAAACGCATAGAAGCGCAGCATAAAAAGGGCAAGTTTACGGCTCGCGAACGTCTTAATTTGCTGCTTGATGAAGGCAGTTTTGAAGAGTATGACATGTTTGTCACACATCGGACAACTGATTTTGGCCTTGACAAGCAAAACTATCTTTCAGACGGAGTCATTACCGGTCACGGTACCATTGATGGTCGTCTTGTCTATATTTTCTCTCAGGACTTTACCGTTCTTGGCGGTTCGCTCTCAGAAACCAATGCCCTGAAAATCTGCAAGGTGATGGACCAGGCCATGAAAGTCGGCGCCCCCTTCATCGGAATCAACGACAGCGGTGGGGCAAGGATCCAGGAAGGGGTCAGAAGCCTTTCCGGCTATGCCAGCATTTTTCAGCGGAACGTCATGGCATCCGGGGTCATTCCCCAGATATCCGCAATTTTCGGTCCCTGTGCAGGCGGCGCGGTCTACTCCCCTGCACTTACTGATTTCGTGGTCATGGTCGAAAAAACCAGTCATATGTTTGTCACCGGCCCGAAAGTTGTCAAGACCGTTACCGGAGAGACCATCACCGATGAGGATCTTGGAGGCGCTTCGGTTCATGCAACAAAATCAGGAGTCACCCATTTTGTAGGCGCGGATGAAACCGAAGGAATCCTGCTGATCAAAAAGCTGCTCAGCTACCTGCCGCAGAACAATCTTGAAGAACCGCCTCTTGCCGTTTGTGATGACCCGGCCGACCGCCTTGACGACAAGCTGAACTCCATCATACCCGAAAAGCCATCCATCCCGTATGACGTCAAGGATATTATCTATTCGATTGCCGATAACGGAGAGTTCCTCGAAGTTCAGCGGCAATATGCAAGAAACATTGTTATCGGCTTTGTCACCTTCAACGGCATCTCAACCGGTATCGTTGCCAACCAGCCCAACTACCTTGCCGGTTGTCTTGATATCAACGCATCATGCAAGGCGGCAAGGTTTGTCCGATTCTGCGACGCCTTCAACATCCCCATCGTTACCCTTGTCGATGTTCCCGGCTTCCTTCCCGGCAGTGCGCAGGAGTTCGACGGCATTATCACCAACGGTGCTAAACTGATTTTTGCCTATGCAGAAGCCACGGTGCCAAAAATCACCATCATCCTGCGAAAAGCATATGGTGGAGCATACATCGTCATGAGCTCCAAGCAGCTTCGAGGTGATGTCAACTATGCATGGCCGACAGCCGAAATTGCTGTTATGGGCCCGATAGGTGCCATTGAGGTACTCTACAACAGGGATCTGAACGCCATCGAAGATAAGGATGAACGGGCCAAGTTCGTTGCTGATAATGCGGCGGAGTATCGTGAAAAATTCTCCAATCCCTACGAGGCGGCAAAATTCGGCTATATCGACGATATCATCGAACCGCGCAATACCCGTTTCAGGATAATCCGCGCCCTGCAGACGCTGCTGACCAAAAAAGATCAGAATCCCCCGAAAAAGCACTCGACCCTACCATTGTAAACCGGAAATAAACCATGATATCAATCATTCAATATTTTCCGATCAATCTCTCGGCGATCCAAAGCCAGCATCTGGCGCTGGCTGTCATTGGGTACAGTGTCGTCTTTCTTACCTTCTTTCTACTCGCGCTGCTCTTCAGCGTGATCCCGAAGATTCTCTCCTGGAATGTCAGAAGAACATTTGACAATCAGGGTGACGAGACAAAAAAAGCCTTGGGAGGAAATACGATTCCCGGAGAGGTCAGTGCCGCCATCGGTATGGCTATCTCACTCTATCTCGATGAGCTTCACGATCAGGAGACGGCAATTCTGACAATCAGAAAGGTCGGCAAAAGCTATTCGCCCTGGAATTCAAAAATCTACAATGTCATTAATTTCAAAGGGTTTCAAGGATGAGAAAATATAAATTCACGATCAGCGGAAACCGCTACAATGTCGAGATAAAATCTCTTGAGGAGAACAATGCCGAAATCGAAGTGAACGGCACCTCATATCAGGTTCAGCTTGGTCAGGAGATCAAAAGGCCACAGACCCCGAAACTGGTCCGCTATACCCCGCCAACGCCATTGAAACCGCCGCAGCAGCTCAACACCCCAGGGCTGAGCATCGTCAAGGCGCCGCTGCCCGGTACCATTATAGCCCTCATGGTCCAGCCCGGTTCACAGGTAAAACGCGAAGAGCCCATTCTGGTTCTGGAAGCAATGAAAATGGAAAACAATATTTTTGCAGAAAAAGCCGGTACCGTCAAGACAGTCAGGGTAACGGTAGGCGATACAGTCATGCAGGGAGATATCCTGATAGAAATTGAATAAAACCATTATGGACGGACTTGTACAGTTTTTCGGGTATTCCGGTTTTGCTAATGCAACACCGGGCCACCTGCTGATGATTCTTGTCGGAATGGTGTTCATCTATCTGGCCATCCGCTTTGAATATCAACCAATTCTTCTGGTTCCGATCGGTTTCGGCATCCTGATCGGCAATACCCCGTTTCTTGAGCATAGCGGAATGGCACTAGGCATTTACCAGGATGGAAGTGTTTTGAACTACCTCTACCAGGGCGTACTGAAAGGAATTTTTCCTCCCCTGATTTTTCTCGGAATCGGAGCCATGACCGATTTCTCGCCGCTGATTTCAAATCCAAAGCTTATCCTGCTTGGAGGAGCGGCACAGCTCGGGATTTTCATGACCTATCTCGGAGCAATCTCCCTCGGCTTTACCAATCCGGAAGCCGCTTCGATCGGCATCATCGGTGGTGCTGACGGACCGACGGCCATCTTCCTCTCCTCCCGGCTCGCTCCGCATCTTGTCGGTTCCATCGCCATTGCTGCCTACACCTACATGGCGCTTGTCCCGCTGATTCAGCCGCCGATCATGCGCCTTCTGACCACGGAAAAAGAGCGCAAAATCAAAATGAAACCGCCACGTTCGGTTACCAAAATCGAAAAAGTCATGTTCCCCGTATTCGGCCTGCTCCTGACTGGTTTTATCGCTCCCGGATCACTGCCGCTGCTTGGTATGCTTTTTCTGGGCAATCTGCTCAAGGAATCAATGGTCACAAAACGTCTTGCCGATACAGCCAAAAATGCCATGATCGACATTGTCACCATCATTCTTGGCGTTACCATCGGAGCGTCTACACAAGCAACAACATTTCTCTCGCACAGTTCCGCGCTTATTTTCGTCCTTGGCGCAACGGCGTTTATGTTTTCAACAGCCGGCGGAATCCTGTTTGCAAAGTTTATGAACCTTTTTCTTTCCGGTGATAACAAAATCAACCCGCTTATCGGTGCTGCAGGAGTCGCGGCTGTGCCTGAAAGCGCCCGTGTAGCTCAGTTAGAGGGACTGAAAGCTGACCCCGAAAATCATCTGCTCATGCATGCCATGGCGCCAAACGTCGCAGGCGTAATAGGCTCGGCCGTCGCAGCCGGCATCATGATGAGTTTTTTGATGTAACCTTTTTTGTTCAATACTGCAAAAGCAAACATATTGGCTCGGTGAAATGCTTCGTGATGTTCATGGATTTTCGTATTTTTAGCCTTTTTAAAACCATAATTTCTCCTAAGCCATGAGCCAGCTCAATTTACTCAATATTGTCCAGCGACCCAGAAGACTCCGCAAAAGCGCCGCAATCAGAAATCTGGTGCAGGAAAAAAACCTGACTATCAATGATCTGGTCTACCCGCTTTTTGTCTGTCCGGGAACCAACGTTGTAGAAGAGGTCTCCTCCATGCCGGGCAGCTTCCGCTACTCCATCGATCAGGCAGTAAGAGAGTGCCAGGAGCTCTGGGATCTCGGTATTCAGTCCATCGATCTCTTCGGTATTCCGGAAACCAAAACCGAAGACGGCAGCGAAGCATACAATGAATATGGTATCATCCAGGAGGCCCTTCGCGCCATCAAGGCAAAGGTTCCTGACCTCTGTATCATGACCGACGTCGCGCTCGACCCCTTCACTCCTTTCGGCCATGACGGCCTGGTCAGGGACGGCATTATTCTCAATGACGAAACCGTTGAGGTCCTCTGTAAAATGGCCATATCCCATGCCAACGCCGGAGCTGATTTCGTCTCCCCTAGCGATATGATGGACGGCCGTATCGGTGCCATCCGCGAAGCACTTGACGACACTGACTTCTCCGATGTCGGTATTCTCTCCTACGCTGCCAAATATGCATCGAGCTTTTACGGACCATTCCGTGACGCCCTCCATTCGGCACCGCAGTTCGGTGACAAGACCACCTACCAGATGAATCCCGGCAACACCGATGAGGCCATGAAAGAGATCGAGCTCGACATCATGGAAGGTGCCGATATCGTGATGGTGAAACCAGGTCTTGCCTATCTTGACATTGTCTACCGCACCAAAGAACGCTTTGACACTCCGGTAGCAATCTATCATGTCTCCGGCGAATACTCAATGGTCAAGGCCGCAGCCGCACGCGGATGGATCGACGAACAGAGAGTCATGATGGAGTCGCTGCTCTGCATGAAACGGGCCGGTGCCGACCTTATCTTTACCTACTATGCAAAAGAAGCCGCGAAAATACTTCGTTGAGCCTCTCTCTGAAAAGAGTAATCCATTCAATAAACCCGGCTGCTGAATTCTCGTAACAGCCGGGCATTGTACTACATATAGAAAGTCATGATACGATACTTTACCGCGGGAGAGTCTCACGGGCCGGCGCTTTCGGCAATAGTGGACGGCATGCCGGCTGGCATCGCCATCACCATTGAGGATATCAACAGCCAGTTAGCCCGTCGTCAGCAAGGGCATGGCCGAGGCGGACGCATGAAAATCGAGACCGACAAGGCCGAGGTACTATCAGGCATTCGGTTCGGCAAAACCATCGGTTCACCCATTTCGCTGGTAATCAAAAACCGTGACTGGGAAAACTGGACAACCGCTATGTCCCAGTTTGAGTCACCCTCTGATCAAGTTGCAAAAATCACCATTCCAAGGCCGGGCCATGCCGACCTTGCGGGACGCATCAAGTATGGTTTTGACGATATCCGCCCAGTCATTGAACGCGCGTCGGCACGAGAAACTGCAGCACGTGTTGCCGCAGGAACACTCTCACGAGTGTTTCTCAGAGCGCTCGGCATTGAAATCGGCAGCTACATCTCAGCTATTGGAGCCGCAGCCGAACCATCTCCGGATGCGCAGCTTGCAGTGCTTCTCGGTGAAGGAGCTGAAGCCGTTGCCAGGCAAGCTGACCTCTCGCCGGTACGCATGCTCGGAAAAAAGACGGAAGCAAACGCGCTGGCAGCCATAGACGCCGCGAGCGAGCGGGGCGATACGCTCGGAGGAATCATTGAAATTTTCATTACTGGGGTGCCTCCCGGTTTCGGCAGCTATGTGCAGCATGACCGGCGTCTCGATGCCGCACTTGCAGCAGCCATTATCTCCATTCAGGCAATCAAGGGTGTTGAAATCGGAACCGCCTTCGAAAATGCAGGGAAGCCTGGTTCAGAGGTACACGATGAGTTTCACCTCTCTCAAAAAGATGGTGTCATCAGAAAAACCAACCGTGCCGGCGGCCTCGAAGGGAGCATGTCGAGCGGTCAGACCATTCACCTGCGTGCAGCCATGAAGCCAATCTCTTCATTGCTCACTCCCCTGCACTCCTTTGATGTTGAAACCCTGCAGCCAACACCATCACGTTTTGAACGGAGCGACACCTGCGCAGTGCCCGCTGCGGGAGTTGTCGCTGAAGCTGTTCTGGCACCGGTCATTGCCAATGCGCTGCTTGAAAAGCTCGGCGGCGATCATCTCGATGAAATCCGCCAGAGACTCGACCTTTACCGTGAAAATATCCGCAACACCTTTCGCCCCTGATTCGCTGGAGCCCTCTCTTGGAATGACCACCACGTTGGTCATTCCAAGAGAGGGCTCCAACTCGTCTGCTTTATCAAAAGTCCAGCCTGAAGCCGA
>SESG01004586.1_pt1 | contig 13225 bp, 13 predicted proteins | sample 3171421 | NCBI WGS metagenome assembly SESG01 (sample SAMN10866946, study PRJNA518727) | freshwater metagenome | biome: subpolar coniferous forest; feature: holomictic lake; material: water; isolation source: holomictic Lake 227, 6 m and 8 m depth | place: Canada: near Kenora, Ontario | collected... | reverse complement strand
CTTGATTTATACAGCAGTCCAACTTTTTCGAGAATCAGAATCGGATGAGTGGAAAGAAGGAAAATTTATCTCTCTGATTCGTTCAAAAGGCGCCTCAACTTTTGTACTTGCGCTTATCGCAATTTCCACAACAAATGTCTTGTTTGCCTTTGATTCAATTCCTGCGATTTTTGGCCTAACAAAAAATCCATTCATAATTGTCACCGCTAACGTTTTTGCATTGATGGGACTTCGCCAGCTCTACTTCCTCATTGGTGGGCTTATGGCAAAACTCGTTTACTTGACCGAAGGACTATCACTCATCCTTGCCTTCATAGGTGTGAAATTGGTATTGGAAGCCGCCGTCAATGGCGGACACCACAAAATCTTTGGAGTAGTTCTTCCAGAAATTTCTCTTCAAGTTAGCTTAGGTTTCATCATTTCCGTTTTAATTACGACTTCATTAGTGAGTCTTGCTGCCTCTAAACGCCAGGAGCGCACCGACGCTAAAGATGAAAGTAGCGCTGACTAGGCTCTAAATCACCTAGAAAAAAGATTGAAGGCGTGAAATACTCCCGAAATGCAACCGTTGAAGGCACTTCCCCTTATTGAACTTCAAAATCGCCTTTCAACAAAATGGCGTGATTTCCCAACAGATGTTCTACCGCTACCTGTTGCGGAGATGGATTTTGAAATTGCAGAACCAATTCGTAATCAACTTATTGAAATGCTCAACCGTTCTGATACGGGTTACTTAGGATCAATTCCAGAGCTTGGAATAAATCTCGCTAAATTTATGCAAAAGCGTTGGAATTGGGAAGTTGATACAGAGCAAATTTTTCCTTCTACTGACGTTGGCGTTGGAATGATTGAAATGGCTCGGATGGTTGTTCAACCCGGAGATAAAATTCTTGTCGATTCGCCGGTCTATCATAATTTTGCAAATTGGATTAAGGAATTGAAATGCAACATCGTCGAAGTGCCGATGAAGCGTGATGGCTTGCATTACACCTTAAATCTTCCCTTAATTGAAGAGGGCTACAAAAGCGGTGTAAAAATACATTTCTTATGCAATCCTCAAAATCCAACTGGAACTGTTCACAGCAGGGAAGAGTTGGCAGAGTTGGCAGAACTTGCGAAGAAATATGGTGTTGCGATTTTTAGCGACGAGATACACGCCCCACTTACTTTTTCTGAAAGAGAATTTGTTCCTTTCTTGGCTGTCAGCGATACTGCCCGGGAAGTTGGAATTGTCGTCACGGCCGCTAGCAAGTCCTGGAATATCGCAGGACTAAAGTGCGCAACCATTATTACTAGCCATGAAAAGTGGCATGAAACCGCGAAAGCCATGCCGCCGGCCGTACATTGGAGATCATCCCTATTCGGGGCCTTTGCTGCAGCTCGCGCCTATGAATGCGTGGATTGGCTCGATGCATGTCTTGTGACGCTTGATGAAAACCGAAATTATGTAAATGCGCTTCTGAAGGAAAAACTTCCTACAGTGGGATACAGAATCCCAAATACAAGTTATCTTGCTTGGCTCGACCTCAGCTCGCTCAACTTGGGCGATGATCCTTCCAAAGTACTCCTGGAGCGCGCAAAGGTTGCCGTAAATGCAGGCAGCTCTTTCTGCCAATCCCACACCCAATTTATCCGCCTCAACTTTGCGACAAGTAAAGAGATTCTAGATGAGGCTATTGATCGCATCGCTTCCATAACTTGAAGCACCTGTAAGATTCCGGGATGAGCGAAAAGAAGAAGTTGCGCCCGGCATCCTTAGTAGTTTCGGCTGGTCGCCCAAAGGTTTCCGCTGATGGCGAGCTAAATCCATCCATTTCCTTGAGTTCAACTTTCCATGCGCCAAATACAAACGGAAATGGTTATGGTCGATACGGAAATCAAACATGGAGCGCACTTGAGGATGCAATATCAGCTCTAGAAGGTGGACGCACTCTTGTTTTTGCTTCGGGGATGGCTTCGATTTCAGCAGTTTTTAACATATTGCCGCACGGCGCCGTAATAACCGCATCAAAGAATGGTTATAGCGGAACCATGTCGCTTCTAAAGAAATTAGAGGCCGATGGAAGAGTTGAGGTTCGTTATGTTGATGTCTCAAACACAGATGAGGTCTTAGCGGCGCTTCCTGGAACGGTTTTACTATGGCTCGAATCTCCTACAAATCCAGCGCTAGAAGTTGCTGATTTGCCAACGCTCATTTCGGCTGCGAAACAACTCAATTGTGGAGTCGGCGTCGATAATACTTTTGCAACTGCCCTGAATCAGCAACCCCTTGAAATGGGCGCAGACATTTCCATGAATTCGGTGACGAAGTTTCTTGCCGGGCATAGCGATGTATTGATGGGTTCACTTTCCACAAAAGATGACGCACTTTTTACGCGCCTAGAAGATCAACGCAAACTTGGTGGGGCAATCGTTGGACCTTTTGAAGCATGGTTGGCACTTCGCGGAATTCGGACTTTGGCCATTCGCTTGCGTCAATCCCAAGAGAGTGCACTGGAAATTGCCACGCGGCTTAGCAACCATCCAAAAATAAAAAAGGTTCGTTATCCAGGTCTTGCAAATGATCCACATCATGAAAGAGCGAAGAAGTTCATGAAGGGCTTTGGAGCAGTTCTTAGCTTTGAAATAGATGGCAACGCTGCTGATGCGGATAAAGTCTGCTCAGCATCTACCTTGATTTCTCAGGCCACCTCCCTTGGGGGAGTCGAAAGTCTCTGGGAGCGGCGCCACCGTTGGAGCGCGGAAAGTCCAACCATTCCGGAAAATTTGATACGACTCTCAGTTGGAATTGAGGATGTCGAAGACCTCTGGTCGGATATCCAGGACGCCCTCGGCTATTATTAAGTCATGTTGAAAGCTATCCGTCGCCTATTTGGCCTCTTTGCTTTGATTGCGCTTATTTTCGGTGCTCTCAAGAGTCTTTTTGAGTGGCTAGACCAAAACGAGCACGATAGCAACGAAGTTTTCGAAGATGAAGAGCACGCTCTTTAAGAGCGATTGAGGCCAATAAAAAGTGACGGAAAACAATTACATTCCTGGAACCTGCAATATTGGTCCAGCAGAAATTCGTCGTCGCCGCATTGTTATGTGGTTGGGCTGCATCCTCTCAGTCGTGACCATCGCTAGTTTTCAGCAGAGCCACGCGAGCAGAATCGATCGCATAAGTATTGCTTTGCCAGCTTTTGTTTTCGCAATTGGTTTTGTGCAATCCCGTAAAAAGTTCTGTTTGGCATTTGGTTTCATGGGCGCATTCAATTTTGGAAAAGTTGGAGCAATCACAAAAGTTTTGACACCTGAACAACGCTCAGCCGATCGCAAGACAGCCTTATCACTACTTGGACAAGCCCTTTTGTTGACAGCCGTTATTGTCGCTGTCACTACGGCAATGCCAATTAAATAATTAATTTACTTTCTTTTTAAAAAATTTCGTAAAGATTAAATGGAGTATGACTCCTATAGCAATTCCCCAAATTAAATCAATCAAGAGCACGGACGCAGCTGTAATCATCAAGATAAATTCATCTGGCCCGGTTGTTCGAAGAACCTCGCGCAGGCGCATCGGGCTTGCGATGCGAATCGAAGTGCCAATCAATACCGCCGCTAGTGTTGCAGTCGGAACATGCGAAATTACCGAACCGAGTGAAGTAATAATTAAAATCAAGAGCGCTGAGTGAGCGATGGCCGCCAGCCTGGTCGTAGCGCCAGATCTAACGTTGACACTTGTTCGGGCAATCGCGCCAGTCGCAGGAATTCCGCCCAGGAGTGAAGCGAAGAGCGTTGCAAGTCCTTGACCAAATAGTTCCCGGTTTGGGATTGTTTTAGTAAGTCCGCGATGATGGGCCATTTGATCTGCAACTCTTGCTGACAACAATGATTCGATTCCTGAGAGGGCAGCTATAGAAAATGCTGCGTAAACAAATGCTAAAGCCGTCATACCCTGAAGGGAAAATGAGTGGCCATGAGTATTAAGTAGAGCCCGCGGAATATTGCCAACTTTAGCAACATGCGCTTCCCAAAGAATTGCCGTCATAATAAAAATCGAGAGAAAGCTTCCCGGAATAAAGATGGTAATTTTAAGTTTCTTCAAAACGCGAGGCGTCGCAAATTTAATCGCGAGGGTTGCGATAACAATCAAAATTGAAGTCCAGTGGAGCCCTGCGTTTATCGCGTTCCTAAGAGTTCCCCACGCGACAGGAATCGTTCGCTCACCCGGAGCTTTTGCGATATCAAGAGCCATGGGCATTTGCTGGAGACCGATAACCATTGCAATACCAAGAGTGAAACCTTCCATGACCGACCAAGGCACACGGTTTATTAAATTTCCAAGACCAAAGATTCCAGAAAGAACTACCAAGACTCCCGCAACTACTCCAAGGGGGACAAGAACGCTAACGCCATACTTGGCAACAATCGGAACGAGAACAACCGTCATTGCGCCCGTCGGACCACTCACTTGAAGGTGTGAACCTCCAAAGATTGCTGCTATCAAGCCAGCTAGGACCGCTGTAATTAGGCCAGCTGAAGCTCCAGCGCCTGTTGTGATTCCAAAAGCAAGGGCAAGGGGGAGCGCAACTATTCCAACGGTGATGCCTGCTACAAGATCAACTCGCCAACTCTTAGAGAGCCCCAAATAATCGGACTTTGTTGGAAATAAATTCGCTGGCAACTTCATGGTTATGTAACGGTACACCTACGACCCTTTATTAGTAGATTCCGCCTATGGGAAATGCGCCACATATTGATGGAACTTCTGCGGTATCCCATCAGGGAAATAGTCTAATTTCTTCCAAAGAACCACGAACTCTGCACATCGTTTTAAATGCTGTTGTTGAGGATTCAAGGGTTCTTAAATGTGCATGGTCCCTCGGAAATGCTGGATGGGATGTCCTCGTCGTCGGCGCAGCTGCCACACAACACGTAGATGAGATAAGCATCGGATATGCGCGCATAAAACGGCTTCACTTAAAACCAGTAGTCGTGCAACAACAAATGGCACTCTTCTTGCGTTACATGCGCAAAATAAAGCGCAAAATTGAGAATCGAATTATTAAAAAGATCAATCCTCCTATTCCGAATTTACACCGATCTGTAGCGGCGATTTCGCCAGTAGCTTTTGATTTCTTGCCTGACGTAATTCACGCCCACGATTACACGGCACTTCCAATTGCCGGTGCGATTTGTGAAAAGCTCAAGAAGGCCGGGCACGAATGTCATTTGATTTATGATGCGCATGAGTATGTTCCAGGTGTAGCACACCTAAATAAGCCACTTCGCCGGGTTTACACAAATAAAGAAAGATATTTCGCCTCTCTTTCCGCTGCAATTTTGTCAGTGAGCGAAGGTATGAACGAACTCTTGATTCCTCACCTGGGAATTTCAACCCCACCCTTTATTGTCGCAAACGACCCCCTCTTTGAAGGCCAACAACCCTCAAAGCGAAACCTTCGTGACGATTGCAAAATTACAAGCGACGTTCCACTTCTTGTCTATAGCGGAGCAGTTGCTCCTCAGCGAGGCGTTGGAGATGTCTTGAGCGCGCTTAAGAATATGCCTGGAGTGCATCTTGCTTTGATAGCAAACCCAAAGAATGCAACTGTGATCAAGTATGTAGAGGATCATCCAGATCTTTCTGATCGATTCCATGTTTTGCCTTATGTACCAAATGCAGAGTTGGTTTCTTATTTATCAACGGCCGACATCGGTTTGATTCCAATTCATCACAAGCTGAATCACGAAATATCGTTGATTACAAAATTCGGCGAATATATGCAAGCACGTTTACCAATAATTGTGAGCGATGTTCGCACGATGGCCGCTGAGGTTCGCAGACTTGGAAATGGCGAGGTATTCATCGCCCAAGATACGGCTGATTTTGCTCAGGCCGTTGCAAAAGTCCTTGAAAATAAGGCGAAATACGTAAATGTCTACACACCTGAAATCTTAAGTGAGCGATCATGGGAACGTCAGGCCGAAAATTTAGTCGCGATTTACAACAAGGTAGCTAAAGTTTCTCCGAGCGCACGCGCACATCTTCCCTTTGAAATAAATTAGTTGTTAGCGCGCAGGAGCGCCGATAACTCTGAAATCAACGCCAGGGAAGTTTGCTGGATCAAGTGAACGACGTCCATCAACAACAGCTTTTACTCCTGGGAAATCTTTATAAGTAAGAACCTTGTATTCGGCATGATCTGCTTGAAGAATGACACCATCTACAGCCCCGCCGAGGGAGTACGGCGTGAATCCAAGACGGATTGATTCTTCATCGGTGTACATCGGATCGTGCACAACAACATCTGCTCCTTGAGCTTTAAGTGCTGTGACTGTGCCAAACACTCCCGAAAATGCAGATTCCTTTACTCCTCCTCGATAGGAGATTCCAAGAACTACGACCTTCTTTCCTTGGAGGGAACCAAGAGATGAAGAGAGAAGTGAGACTGCGTGAGCAGGCATGCCCGCATTCGCCTCACGTGCCGCGCGAACGACTGTGGCTTGTGGATCGTTCCAGAGATAGAAACGTGGGTAAATTGGAATGCAGTGTCCGCCAACAGCAATACCTGGTTGGTGAATGTGGCTGTATGGCTGCGAGTTTGAAGCTGCAATTACTTTAGCGATATCGATATTCGCACCTTCAGCAAAGATCGCAAACTGATTGGCAAGTGCAATATTTACATCGCGGTAAGTTGTTTCAGCTAATTTTGCCATTTCGGATGCTTCAGAAGTTCCTAGATCCCAAACACCATTTTTCTGTGCAAGATCAGGGCGATCATCAAAATCGAGTACCGCTTCGTAGAACGCGATGCCAGCAGCGGTTGAACTTTCGTTTATTCCGCCAACCAGTTTTGGATACTTGCGAAGATCTGCAAAAACTCGACCCGTCAAAACGCGTTCTGGTGAGAAAACAAGATGAAAATCTTTTCCAGCGACAAGTCCGGAGCCTTTTTCAAGTGCTTTAGCGAAGCGATTGCGCGTTGTTCCTACAGGCAAAGTTGTCTCATATGAAACCAACGTCCCTGGCTTGAGACCAGCTGCAATCTTCTCTGTTGCTTCATCCATCCAGCCAAAATCAGGAACGCCATCATTGTCTACGAAAAGAGGCACAACTATTACAACGGCTTGCGATTCTGCAACGGCAGAAGTTGTATCTGTTGTCGCGATGAGGTGGCCAGACCCAACAACTTCTTTCATATAAACATCTAAATGCGCTTCACCTGGGAATGGCTCGGTTCCAGCATTTACGAGTTCAACGGTCTTGGGATTTACATCGCAACCAATGACATTGTGACCCTTTTTTGCGAACTGAACTGCTAAAGGAAGTCCGATTTTTCCAAGTGCAACAACCGCTATTTTCATAGTGAAACCACGCTTCCATTCTTTGAACTTTCAATCATTGCTGAGGCGACTGCGACCGTTGCAAGTCCCTGTTCCATTGTGACAATTCGTTCGACCGCTCCTGGCAGACCAAGGACTGCGTCGCGGAAAGCTTCATGTTCTGTACGAAGAGGTTCTGGTTTAGCAAAGGCGTAACGGATTACATCTCCTTCACTTACCCCGCGAAATGCTGCGACTGAATCCCATTCAGTATCGACTGAGGCATTTGCGTAAAATGTTAAATCAGCAGTCAAAGTATCTGCGACAAGTGCCCCGCGTTCTCCGGTAACAATCGTTAAGCGCTCCTTAAAAGGAGTCAACCAATTCACTAGGTGATTTGTAATAATCCCATTTTCCAATTTGCCGACGGCTGCGACCATATCTTCGTGAGGTCGCCCTGACTTGTGAGCTGTTTGGGCTGAGACGCTGACAAACTTCGAGCGAGCAACCCAAGCTGTCGAGTCGATGTCGTGTGTTGCCAAATCTTTTATGACCCCAACATCGGCAATACGAGCAGGGAATGGGCCTTGTCGACGTGTAGCAATTTGATAAACGGCGCCAAGTTCACCTTTATCAAGACGCGCGCGAAGTTGTTGTAGAGCAGGGTTGTAACGCTCAATATGTCCAACGGCACCTACAAGTCCTTTTGCTGCAAATGCTTCCTGAATTCGTTTTGCTGCTGGCGTATCGACTGCCAGAGGCTTTTCAATGAGGGCATGAATCCCAGCGGCAGCTAATTCAAGAGCGAGTTCTTCGTGGAAAGCAGTTGGGGCTGCAACCATTGCATAATCAATTCCAGCTGCAATTAACTCCGACACTTTTGTGAAAACGGGCCGCCCGCCAGCAACATTATGAGCATCGCCCATTGGATCACACACAGCAACAAGTTCAACTCCATCGAGAGAACCAAGAACACGTGCATGGTGGCGACCCATCATGCCAAGTCCAACTAAACCTGCGCGGAGTTTCTTATCGCTCACGTTATATCCGTTCCCTAATTAACTTGATTAACTTAATTAATCTATTGAAATGCTCGTTTAGTTGCTGGTGGATAAAGGCTTAAAGCGAAGCAGCAACCTCATTGACGGCTGTCGCAATCGTTTCAAGGTCGCTTTGAGAGAGTGATGGATGCACAGGAAGAGATACACATTCCTTGGCAAGCAATTCAGTCTGTGGCAGATCCAGAGTGAGGTTAAATGACTTGAGGCGATGAATTGGTGTTGGGTAGTAAACGCCAGAACCTACGCCACGGTCAGTTAGACCCTTCATGAATGCATCGCGCTTTTCTGACGATGCACCTGGAACACGAACTGTGTACTGGTGATAAGAATGTGTTGTGCCAGGTTGAACGAAAGGCACGACGACTCCCTTGATATGAGAATCTAAGTACGCTGCATTATCTTGGCGTTGTTTTGTCCAGCCTGGAAGTTTGCGAAGTTGAACGCGACCGATAGCAGCATGGATATCAGTCATGCGAGTATTAAATCCAACAACTTCGTTTTGATAGCGAACTTCTTGACCTTGGTTTCGAAGAAGGCGAAGCATGCGAGCAACTTCTGCATCGTCAGTAACAACCATGCCACCCTCGCCAGCAGTCATGTTCTTTGTTGGATAAAATGAGAATGTTGCGCAAACGCCGAATTCACCGGCATTTCGCCCGTTCATTGAAGCCAAATGTCCTTGAGCGGCATCTTCAATAATCTTTACGCCATATTTGCTTGAAATTTCTTCGTAGCGATCCATTGCGGCAATGTGGCCGTAAAGGTGAACAGGCATGATTGCTTTTGTCTTGCTTGTGATCAATGTTTCAACGTGATCAGGATCCATATTGAAAGTCTTTGGATCGATATCAGCGAAAATTGGTGTCGCACCAGCGAGCGCAACTGAGTTAGCTGTTGCTGCAAATGAGAAGGATGGAACGATTACTTCATCGCCACGTTCAATCCCTGCGGCAATGAAACCAAGGTGAAGACCAGAAGTTCCAGAGTTCATCGCGACGCAGTGGCGTCCTCCGACGGTCGCTGAAAATTCATCTTCGAAGGCTTTTACTTCAGGACCTTGGGCCAACATTCCCGATCGCAATACGCGGTCAACTGCTTCGCGCTCTTCATCTCCGATAATCGGCTTCGCTGCTGGAATCATTTCAGTCCTTTTCGTATCGATTCAGTAAGTGCTCTGTAATTTCTCTTGAACTAATGTTTTATTCTTGTACTAGTTTTTCAGGTGCAATTTCCTTATACGTGGTCCCACTTGCGGGACAACGGAAACGATTATCTCCAATATCTTCAAGCGGAAGGCCTTCGCGACCCACCCAACGGATGCGTTTTGCTGGGACTCCTGCCACAAGGGCGTACTCAGGAACATCCTTCGTGACGACAGCTCCGGCTGCGACCAGCGCCCATGCTCCGATTGTCACTGGAGCGACACAGACAGCGCGGGCTCCAATAGAAGCGCCATCGCCAATCGTGACTCCAACGGCATCCCAATCAGAGGCACTCTTTAGAGAACCGTCTGGATTAATCGCCCTTGGAAAATGATCGTTTGTGAGGACAACTGCCGGACCGATAAAGACGCCGTTGCCTAATTTTGCTGGTTCGTAGACGAGTGCATAATTTTGAACTTTGCAGTTATCGCCAAGGACAGCGCCGCTTCCAATATATGCGCCGCGGCCGATGATGCAGTTTGTGCCTAGTTTTGCGTTATCGCGGACTTGAGCAAGGTGCCAGACAGAGCTCCCATCACCAATGGTTGCTGTGGGATCTATATCTGCGCCGGGGGCGATTCGTACGGTCACATGCTCAGTCTAGCCAGACCCGTTGGAATTAAAGTGATTTGATTCCGTCTACAAAGGCGCCATATTCGCGCTCGCTATCAAGATTGGCCCCTGCCCAACTTTTTGCGCGGGAACGTATGGCGAGAATCTCATTGGGATTTTTCTCCCAGCCAATTAAAGTCGCTGAGACCTCATCGGCCGATGCCGCTATTTTTCCACTCTGACTGAGCTCTATTAAGGAGACGCAGCGAGGCAATGGCGTTGAAATGATTGCCAATCCGGCGCTCATATATTCATACAACTTGCTTGGCACAGCTTCAACAAAGGCCGGGGTTGACTCCAAAAGTGTTAATCCAACCCACGCGTGTTCGGCAAATTTCCACGAATCTTTTGGCGCAAGCCGACCATGAAATGAAACTCGTGAGGCGGCAGGGGAGTTGGATTTCCATGCATCAATTTGCGCTGAATCTGCCGGAGCAATATTTCCTACAATCTCAAATTTCCAACCTGGAGTTTTTTCGGCCGCTTCTAAAATCGTAAAAATTCCGCGAGATTTACGAACGTCACCGATATAAATTGCAGTAGGCGTGGAGGAAAGTTCTTTGCTCTGAGTCAATAAAGAAACATCTGGGAGATTGCGAACGACGATTCGTTTTTTTGCATTAAAGGGAGGGACTTGTGTATCTGCAACCGAAGTCATGTCCGATGTTGCAGCCAATTTCGTTGCTAATCGGGCCACGGCATTTGCAGCAATTCCAACTAATCCCTTTGCCCATGCGCGATCTTTGAGGAGTTGCACATAATCTTCATGAACATCTGCAACTATTTTCTTTCCGCGAATCTTTGCAAAGAGCCAAGCCGGAGGAAGTAAATCTGGAGCGACAACAACCCATACATCAGCCTTTGCAGAGAGCGGCAAAATTAAATCTCTCATGATGCGGCCTGTGAAGTTCTTCTTTCCTGGCGCTCTGTAAAATTGAACGCCTTCAGGAGCATCCTTTTTTTCGCCCAGCGCCCAAACTTCCACCGAGCAATCGCCTTTTAAGAGTGCATTACTGAGTCGGTGTAGACGTGCATCAGCAACGTTATCTGCGCTGGTGAGAATTGCTACTGAAAGGACCACGAGTGAATCTTAATGATTCGAGAATTTATTAGTTAGAAATCTTCATCGTTTGAAGGAAGTGTTCCAACGTTGAGGAACTCGAGATATTTCTCGGTAATTGCCCCAGGCTCACCAACAGCCAAGATCTCACCTTTGTGCATCCAGATTGCGTGGGTACATAAGTCTTTAACAGTCTGCAAGGCGTGGGAGACAATCACGATTGTGCGAGCTTCTTTTACGAGCTCTCGCATGCGTAAAAATGACTTCTCCTTGAACGCGGCATCGCCGGCTGAAAGAGCCTCATCGAGAAGCAAAATATCTGGTGTCATCGCAACGGCAACAGCAAAAGCAACTCGGCCATACATTCCAGAGGAATAGGTTCTTACTGGCATGTCGATGAAACCATCTGGCAAATCTGCAAAACGAGCAATCTCTTCAGTCTTTGCTTCAATTTGGTCTTTTGTTAAGCCAGAAGCAAGGCCACCAAGGATGATGTTGTCGCGACCCGAGAGAGCTGGATTGAAACCAACTCCAAGAGCCAAGAGTGTTGAAATCTTTCCATTGACGGTGATGCGACCTTCGGTAGGAGGCAAGATTCCTGCGATTGATCTCATCAGCGTGGATTTACCAGCACCATTTGCGCCAACGATTCCAAGAACCGTGCCGTGAGGAATATCTAAATTCATATGCTTAACTGCTTCAACAGTTCGCATGCGAACCTTTTCACCCTTGCTTGCACGCATGACAGCATTCTTGAGTGTCTTCTTTGTGTCTACGTTGATTTTGTAGGTAATTGAAAGATCTTCAATGCGGACAGCCAAGTCTTCTGGCATATCAATGAGAAGGCGCTTTCCTGAGCGAGCAGAGTTAGATGCGGACAGCGAAATCACGCTCCCTTGAAATAAAGAAGTAGCCACCAAGTGTCAGCGAGAAAATTGCCCATGCAAGAAGTCCAATGAGCTGCGCTGCTGAAGGTTGATGTCCTCGAATCCAAATTTCGGAAGTCGCGGCAAGAGCAGGTCCGAGTGGATTTACAAAAAGAAGAATCCTGTGCCAGCCGTGCAACATTTCTGGCAGCCACAGAACAGGCGATGCGTAAAGCCAAATTCGAGTTGTGTAAGCAAGTAATTTTGTTGTGTCGCGGAAATAGACGTTCATCGTCGCAAATACGAGCGTCATGCCGAAAGCTGTAGCAGCAAGGCAAACCGTTACGTAGGGAACCCAGAGAAGTGCCCATGTGAAGATATGAATGTCGGCCTTCGGAATGAAGAACTTACCTACTACGACTACGAAAATGTAGACGGGAATGGTTGGTAAGTATTGCCAGAAAGATCTGATTGCCGAAGATAGTGGCAAGAGAGAGCGAGGGAATGCTTGATTGAGAATCAAGCGGCCGCCCTGGGTGATGGATTGCGCCCCATCATTGATTGTGTTCTGCGCAAAGTAAAAGGTAAATAGCCCAATCAAAATGTGAGCAAGAGTTGTGAATCCATGAGCTTTATCTGAACCGCCACGTAGAACTGTTACAAGTAGAAAGTAAACAAAAGCCAAGAGCAGTGGATTGAGAATCAACCAAACTTTTCCAAGGTTGCTCTCGAGGTATTCAGCCTTGTCGGCGAATCGAGCAAGTTCAAGGGCAAAGCGTTTGCGACTCCAAAATTCTTTTAGGTAGGCGCCAATTGGGGGTAACGAAGCTTTGTGCGGCTCGAAAACCTGAATGAGTGGGATAAATCCGGAGGCACGAGGCGCCCCCGCTCCATTCTTTTCGTTAGCCATAGTGCGTAAGTGTGCCATTAACGGGTGTGAATTACACAGTTTGCGGATTTGCCCAAGTGTCGAGCGCAAGTTGTGGCGAATATTCGCTCTGCGGGGCTTGGGGCCTCGCTCGAAGAAGAGATAAAACGAAGTAGCAAGTAAACGTTCCAAATCCAATCGATCCAACTTAAACGCAAAGAAAGTAGATAAGAATGAAGAAACTCATG
>SESG01026778.1_pt1 | contig 13227 bp, 25 predicted proteins | sample 3171421 | NCBI WGS metagenome assembly SESG01 (sample SAMN10866946, study PRJNA518727) | freshwater metagenome | biome: subpolar coniferous forest; feature: holomictic lake; material: water; isolation source: holomictic Lake 227, 6 m and 8 m depth | place: Canada: near Kenora, Ontario | collected... | reverse complement strand
ATTATGAGACTTATAATAAAATTGATAATAACAATAATGTTGACAATAGTTCCAGTTGCTTTCGGGGCTTCCGAAATAAAAAAAGAAAAAGCAATAATATGGACAATACCTGATACAGTTACATCAACAATTTATAACAGAGGATTGAAAACTGCAAGCGGAATTAAATTGGATCAAAAACATCCTGAAAAACATAGGATAATCGCAATAAGCAGAGATTTACTTGGTAAATATAATTTTGGGGATAGTGTTCTAATATTAGGGACTAAGATATATGACGGAATTTATTATATTGAAGACCTGATGAAACACACTTGGAAGAAAAAAATCGACATTCTTATTAATCCTAAAGATGGGTTAAACAAATTCTACGATGTCGTGATGTATAAACTTTAATAAATTATTTAATCCTGATGGAACGTGTTTGACAGGAAACTGTATTGTGACGGTATCACGTAAAAAAACCGTCATCAATCGAGGATGTGGTGTAAAAGTAACATAGGTGTTTTGGGAACATCTGTCGCCGTGCAAATCGGACATCTTCGACCAAAAAATTATAGTTCGAGTTGACATTTTTCGACTTTTCCCATATATTTATAATAAAACAATATATGGAAGAAAAAAATTTGTTTAATATTATTCGAACATCAAAATCAAAAAACGATGTATTGTTAAAATATTTTGGTTATTCCAATAAACGCACATATGATAAATTGAATTTTTTTATTAAAGAAAATAACATCGAAACAGCTCATTGGGAACCCCCAATTAAAAAATGTTTATTTTGTAATGATTTAATAGATTCTCATAAAAAATTTTGTAACAGCTCATGTTCCGCAAAATATAATAATAAAGGAAGAACACAATCAAAAGAAACAAGAAATAAAATAAGTGAGTCTTTAAATAAAGTGCAAAGAATAACACATCGCAAACCGAATAAAGAAATTATAAAAATCTGTATTGTTTGTGAAGAAAAATTTTCACCGAAAAGATTTTCAAACGAAAGAATTAGTCAATCTAAATGCTGTTCCATTGAATGTCACCATGTTTTAGTTAGTAGAAATAGTAAAGCATTGATGAACAAACGAATGATGGAAGGAACGCATAGCGGATGGCAAACAAGAAATATCATTAGTTTTCCAGAACAATTTTTTATTAAAGTATTAAACAATAACAATATTAAGTTTGAACATAATTTTCCAATTAATAAAAAAGATTTAGGATTAAATGAACCGTATAGTTATTTCCTTGATTTTTACTTGGCTGATAAAAAAATTGATTTAGAAATAGACGGAAAGCAACATAAAGAAAGAAAAGAGCATGACGATAGAAGAGATGAAGTTTTAATTAATAACGGATATTCCGTATATCGTATAAAATGGAAAAACATAAATAGTGAAAAAGGAAAGATGTATATTAAAAATGAAATCGATAGATTTTTAAAATATTATGAAAAACACACCTCTATGGCCTAATAGGTAGCGGCGCGAGATTTAGACTCTCGATATTTCGGTTCGAATCCGAATAGGGGTACAAACAAATAAAATTAATCGCATATGTTGTTTCTGTTCCGAGCGTTGTGGTCGGGTAGACGGAACAAACAGGTGAAATTATTTGGGGATTACTAATCATCACAACTGCTCTGGTAGTCCTAAATTTTTTAAAAATGTTCAGATGGCGGAATAAATAGTCGCTAATATCTTATCGGAATTATAGTACCGATAAGGTTTCAGGTAAGTGGGGATGTGAGAATGTAACAACCTAAAATCAACCACATGCGGGTGGAAGTCCCGTTCTGAACATAAATGGGAGTGCAGCAACGACGGTGGTGTTGTGACGGATTGTAACTCCGTTCCCTTCGGGTAAACATTGGAGGTTCGAATCCTTCCACTCTCACTAAAATTGATGATGAAAAATGGCGGTTACGTATTCGTTCATAACAGATGTCCAAAGTCGTAATTGATACTCCTGAGAATCCGAAAGATATCCAAGAGCAATATCAGGCAGAATATGTGAATCTTCAATTTTAAAATAAAGTACGGTACACGTAGCGCTTCGATAGTGTTAAATCGTGGGTAGCAGATGCGATGTCCATCGAGCCGTACCTTTTTTGAAAATATTTATACATTATATGAAACCAATTAGAAAAAAAATGTCACGTAAGGAATGGGTTATCAATCTAATGAAAATGGCCGATTATAACAAATTCCTTAAATCACATGTATTTGAGAGAAGAAAACAAAAAAACATTAACAATGGACAAATTTAAAGAATGTATGTGCAAAAACATCGGACCAGGAGGATTAACTTGTTCATGTTGTAATCGATTAAGTCATAAACAACACGGTAAAAAAGACCCCGAATTACATCGAGCGGCACGTTCACGAATGGACATGGACGCTAAAAAAGTGGTTGAAGAAGGGGTTGAAGAGTATGATACACGATATGACGAACATTGGGATGAAGAAAAACAAGAATGGATATGAAAAAAATAGAAGAGTATGAATCGGAAATAATTAATGATGCTTTGAATAGCATTCCATTAAGAAGTCATCTTAGAGTTTTATTTCAAGGATATTGGATGGATAGAACTCCGCCAATGAACGGGCATACCTATATAGATGGAGAATATCAACTAGCGATAAATTTTGCAAAGGAAATGATTGCCATCGTGGAAGGCGAGATGAAAGAATTTAAAATGGACATTGACATCCAATTAAAAGACGTAAAATAATACATGAGTTAGTATCGGATCGGAATCCGAGCGTAATCGTACAGTTACGCGCCTTTTTAGGCTAGGTCAAGTATAACAGAGGTGAACGGAATTTAAAATGCACGTGTAAATTTTAAAGGAAGCAACTCTTGGTTCGACTCCCCTATAACTCACGATGGTAGTTTAACACGGTTTCTGTCGAAATAGTTGAATAAAGTAGATGAAAGTCGAAAAAACAACACAAAAAGCGGTGTGACTAATGGAGAGACATTACAAGTTCAGATGTCTGAGTGGCTGAAAGTAATCAAAACGATGGGACTGATCACCCCCGCGCAGGTTCGAATCCTGCTCTGAACACAAGGCAGTGCAACGATAACCGCTCTCCAGCGAGCCTAAAAACGGGAAAGAAGCGGTGACAGTCTGGAAAGACAGACGGCACGCTTCGGTATCTCCTCTGTCTTATACACAGTCGAAAGGGTAATGGTTGCATGTGGGTTCGACCCCCACCCGAAGTACAAAAATTAAAAACCTATTGGGGGTATAGCTGATCAGGTTTTAGCTGCAGTCCGTTAAACTGTGAATGAAAATATTGAAATAAAGTAGGTTCGAATCCTACTGCCCCCGCCAATTTATTTTTACTTAATTCGAACTTTATTCGATATAAAACTATTTATTAACATAAGTAATTAATTTATGTGTAAAAGGGAAAAAATATTAGAATTAAGAAAAAAGGGATATACTATTAATGATATAGTATCTGAACTCGGATGTGCTAAAAGTACCATTTCTTATCATATCAATAAGAATAATCTAGGCGGTAATATAAATGGATTTTTATTTGGAATTAGTGATGAAAAAATTCGGGAAATTATTTCCATGAAAAATAATAATAAAACATATCCCGAAATCTTGTCAAAAATTGAGATAACAGAAGATAAATTAATAAAAATTTGTAGAAACCATAAAATAAACCGAGTATCTAATACTATTTCAAAAACATTCGATAAAGTAAATATACTTGATTATTATTTAAAGGTTAAATCTTTAAAAAAAACCGCATTATATTTTAATACTTCTCGTAGTACAATTCGAAAATTTATTGATGATGAAAATATCTTACAAAAACGTGGTAGAACAATCTCCAAATCTCAATCGGTTATTGACTGGAGAAAAAGAAGTAAAATGAAACTAATCGAATATAAGGGAGGAAAATGTGAAATATGCGGTTATAACAAATCAATTAACGCTCTTCATTTCCACCATAGAAATTCAGAAGAAAAAGATTTTCAAATTGGGGGAAAAAGTTATTCATTTGAAAAATTAAAAAAAGAAGCAGACAAATGTATAATGGTATGTTCAAATTGTCATTCTGAAATTCATGAAGGTTTAATTACAATATAATCCCCCTTCGCTTAGTTGGTTTTAAAGCATCTGATTTACATTCAGAAGATCGATGGTTCGAATCCATCAGGGGGAACTAAATTTTAAAATATGAAAAAAATCGAATTTCCTCCTCAAATGAACATGGGGAGAATGCTTTCAGGGAGTAAATCGGGTTATCGTGATAGATATCCCACAAATTTAGTAATTTTCAATTCCAATATGGTAACATTATCAGATGGAAAAGTATGGTATGGAGATATTGACGCTCATCGGGATAAAGATATGTTACTTTATCTTCGTGCAGAACTTGATGAGGATTTATTTTTTCTTAATGAAATGGATGGAAGATTTGAACATGAAGATGACCATTCATTAATGATGATATCCAAAGCCATTTTTGCTGTCCGTAAAGACAGAATTGAATTATTACCTGAATGGTATCGTAATCATTATGGGGAATCAATCTGATTCAAAATCATCTTTTAACCCTATATTATATTGCCAGTATCGCATAGTGGCCGATTGCGTCTGATTCGTAATCAGAAAAGACTTGTCTTCGCGTGGATTCGAATTCTACTACTGGCTCAAAATATTAATGCTAGCGTGACTCAGCGGCGACAGTATCGGATTTGTAATCCGACTCTTAATAAGGCATCGGGGGTTCGAGTCCCTCCGCTAGCTCCACCGCCCTCTTAGCTCAGTAGGAAGAGCACCTGATCGGTATTCAGGAGGTCGTCAGTTCGATCCTGACAGTTGGCTCCAACAGCTCTAAGTGCATGAGAACGAAGATAGGGTTACCTTACCGTAAGATCAGGGCTCTCCGAATCGTAGGTCGGCACAGTTGGCAACTCTGGGGTTATTCCAAAAGTTGTATTTGCAGGTATCGTATAGTGGTTATTATAGGAGATTTCCAATCTTCGGACGAGATTTCGATTATCTCTACCTGCTCCATGTCATTTAGAAATAAAATATTGTCTCATCGCCTAATGGTTATGGCATCAGAATTTGACTCTGAAATAATTTAGGTTCGACCCCTAATGAGACAACTTTTCTATTGTTCGAGATATTTATACATATAAAGGTTCGATTATGGAAAAAGAAGATTTAGAAAAAATTGTTAAAGATAGTAAAACTATTACTGAAGTTATTAAAAAATTGGGGTTACGAGCGGCAGGAGGAAACTTTAAATCAATAAAAAAAAGAATTGAAAAATATGAAATTGATGTAACACATTTTGAATCCGATAAAATACGAAGAGAAAAATTGGGAAAATATGTTCAAAATTATACTAAGCGTCCATTAGCCGAATATCTCACGGAAAACTCTGATTTTTGCAGAAAAAATTTAAAAAGTCGTCTATATTCTGAAGGTATAAAGCAAAAAAAATGTGAATTATGCGGGCAAGATGAAAATTGGAATGGCAAAAAAATGTCGTTGATTCTTGACCATAAAAATGGCATTTGGAACGATAATAGAATTGAAAATTTAAGAATTGTATGCCCTAATTGTAATGCAACGTTACCAACTCATTGCGGAAGAAACAAATCTAAACGAAATATTTTAAAAATTAAATATGGATTTTCAGTTGAAGACAAAGTTGACTTTAGAAAAATTATTACCCCCTCTAAAATTGAATCATATTTAAATAGAAGAGTTGTTAATAGACCATCTTATGATATTCTTCTTCAAGAAGTAAAGGATTTAGGTTATTCGGCAACAGGAAGAAAGTATGGGGTAAGTGATAATGCAATTAGAAAATGGGTTATATCATACGAGAAATTCGAGACTAGCCGCTCAAATTAGATTAAATGGCCCCGTGGCGAAATTGGCAGTACGCGCTAGATTCAAAACCTAGATTTTATCGGTTCGACTCCGATCGGGGCTACAAAAATATTTTCCAAAATATTTGGCAGATTCAAAAATTAAGTTTACATTTGTTGTCTAATTTAATTATTTAAAAATGAAAAGAATTTATTTAGCTAGTGTTTATGTATTACTGAACATAGTAGTACTATTTGGATTCCTTGCCCCGTACTTACTTTCGGCAAAAAGTGACATCTTGCCTATTTTAGGTATTGCCTTAATCATTGCGGATGCTCTACACTTGTTATTGTTTGTAACAAAAGAGGGTAAAAATGCTGTATCTTTTTTTAAACTTAATAAAAATCAAAATGAAAAGAAGTAGTTTGTTGATGATGAGTATCGTGGCTCTCCTTATGATTGCCACAAGTTGTGTTAAAGTACCCGCAGGATATGTGGGGGTAAAAGTCAGCCTGTATGGCGGTGATAAGGGCGTTAATAGTAAAGTCGTTTCAGTTGGACGGTATTGGAAAGGAATGAATAATGAATATTATACTTTCCCAACATATCAAGTCAACTATGTTTTCACCAAATCGGCAACTGAAGGGTCTACCGATAACGAAGAATTCACCTTTCAAACCAAAGAAGGTATGGAATGCTCAATGGATATGGGAGTTGCAATGCACTTCAATTCTGACGTAATTTCAAAAATGTTTCAAACATATCATAAAGGTGAAGATGAAATTAGGGGAGTTGTAGTTCGAAATGAACTAAGAAATAACCTTAATAAAATCGGTGGAACAATGCCAATCGAATCTGTTTATGGCGAAGGAAAGGCTATCCTTATTGATAATGTTAAAAAAGCAACCCGCGAAGCATTAACCGCTAATGGTATTGAAATCGATAACGTCTATTTAATTGGATCAATTAGAATTCCTGAAAGCGTTAAAAATGCATTGGATGCTAAAGTAACAATGACACAGGATGCACAGAAATCGGAAAACGAACTTCGAAATGCGGAAGCACAAGCTAAGATTAAAGTTGTAAATGCTGAAGCTGAAGCGGAAGCCAATAAGGTAATTAGTGCAAGTATTACTCCAACCTTAGTACAATGGAAAATTGCAACCACATGGGATGGACATCTTCCATATGTTAGTGGATCAGGATCATTAGTCCAACTTCCATTACCAACAGGTAAATAGAAAATAAAAACATATCATTTATAGCTTTCATGATATTTATATAAAAATAGATATCATGAAAGCTTTTTTACAAAAACTATGGGAATGGCTCAAAAAAACCGCAAAATTCATTTGGAATGATGTGATAAGTTTTTTGGGTAAATTTAATTACTCCCTGAAATTCATTTCTAAAGGAATTAAAAACGATAACACTAAAGACGACAGAGTTTGGATGATTATTCCAACACTTTTTACTCGTGGAGTTAATAAGTCGGTGGAGATTGGATTTGTTTGGTTTGGGGTTGGATTTAAGCTTATTATTTCAAAAAAATAAACTTACTTTGAATGTCCTCTAATCGAGGACATTTTTTTACAAATAAATTTGTTTATCTGATAATTTTCCGTATCTTTGTTACATAATTTAATCATCATGAAAACAAAATTACTTAGAAAATGGAGAACGTATCTTAAAGTTATAAATACTGATCCTCAAACAGGAAAAGAAGATACAACGTGGATACTTAAAGGATGGAATGCTGCGGGAATTCCTTTTGTTGTTACAAGCGGAACATTTGAAGAATGTCTTAAAAGACAACATGAAATTCTTGGTGATTACATCAAAATTTATGAATCAAGAAAAAATCGTAATAATATATGTAATAGATTACTGATATAAAATTTGGAGGCGTGCTGGAGTGGTAACAGGCCAGTTTGCTAAACTGAGGTCATCGATAATACCGATGCGTGGGTTCGATCCCCACCGCCTCCGCCAAATTAAATTCTAATATTATGAATGACGAAAATGTTGTGTTTGAAAAATGTATTTCTTGTGGAAAAGAAACTCCATATCCCGAAAATTTAAATATTGATTTTCGTGATTATTATATTGAAGGTGCAGGACAACTTTGTGAAGAATGTTTTAATAAGATATACAAAAATACCAAATGATTGTAGGTGACCCAGTTGTTTTTAAATGGCTCGGTATCGAAGACATTGGTTTCATTTCTAGTATCGAAAAAAGAGACTATGGGAATTTGTATTGGGTGGCCAGAAAAAAAGATTCGTCAATTTATCCCTGTTCTTCAGTTTCACGATTCGGAATCATTTTAAAAGAGAAAACTGAAGCGTTACAAGAAGGAACGTATATAAAAATTGAAAAAACAGATATTGATATCATTATGGAAGAATTAGAAAAATCATTCACTCAATTAAAAGATTTGCATAGTGCAAAATTTCCTAAAAGAAAAACCAAAGAAGCAAAAGAGTTGATTAAAACAATTAAAAGACAACTGAACGAAATTTATAAATTAATAGATACTGTAGAATGAAAAAAATTACAATTATTTTAGCATTACTATTCATTAGTATTGGATTGTTTGCTCAAAAAGACAGACAATACCCATACAATGAAGTATTTTTCGGGATCGGAACAACCCATTATTTTGGGGAAATCGGAGGATCAATGACAACAGAGAAATCTTTTCTCAATTATAAAGACTTCGATTTCAATCAGACTAGAATATCCGCAACAGTTGGATATCGACGAGTTTTTAATCGAAATGTGTCTTTATCAGGTCAAATTGCACCAATGTGGATTAGTGGAAATGACAAAAAATCTTTTAACGAATTTAGAGGATGGTCATTTAATTCAATTGGAGGTGAAATTGCAAGTGTACAAATAGAATATTATCCGATACCTTGTGCATACGTTTTTTGGGGGCTCGGAGAAACATATCGATATACAATTGCATTTATTCCTGAAAAAATAATAGTCAAAGGTTTTAATTCTGTTTTACTTGGTGGTATAGGTTATGGGCATCGAATTAATAAGTATAACACTCATTCAGTTGAAATAGGATTAAGATATTGTTTAAGCGATACATTGGAAGGGTTAATCGGAGATACTCCCATTAATGATTTCTATTATTTAATACAATATAAATTTGTCCATCGTCTTACGTTTGGACATCGATTTAACAAACACGGATTATTAATACAATAAGTTTAATTAAAACACAGTAAAATGAAATGACATGAAAAACTTCAGAACGCTCTATGGTACGCCAATTCCCAACATTGTTGAATACATCAAGGAATATATCTCAACAAGACCAACAGTAGAATTACTTATTGGCTGTGACTCACAATGCTACAAAAACTCTAAAACAGTTTATGGTGTAGTAATTGTCCTCTACACACCAAGTAAAGGAGGGCACGTATTGTGCTATAGAGATTCCGTTCCGATGGAGAAAAATACTCAATCAAGATTAATGAATGAAGTTTGGAAATCTGTTGAACTTGCGGAATATCTTAAAGAAAATGGATTACCAAAAGCCAAGCATATCGACATTGACTTAAACCCTGACCCACGATATAAATCAAATACGGTTCTTCGTCAAGCAATCGGTTTAGTTGAAGGTATGGGTTACGATTGTAGATGGAAAAATCATGGTGCAATGGTAACATATGCTGCTAATTATTTAGTAAGAATATAATTAACTCTTGTTTTTTGTTCCGTAATGTAGTATTATTTATCATAAAATATTACATTATGGAACAAGAAATTTTATCACCTAATTTTGCGTCATATGAACCCGCAAGATCAAATCGATTTGTAATCAATGTCACAGGTACAGACATACCTGAATTTCTTTTTAGAAATTTTAAATTATATAATGAAGGGGGAAATCTACATCTTGATACTGAATTTTTTGAGGTTGTCAATTTCATATTTAACCCTAATGAATTTTTTAACATTACTGATATCACTATAAGTGAATTAGACCCAACAGGACAAAAAGTTGCAACAACAGATTTTAATATTTTGAAGTCAAATTTTGAAAAGAGCGGAGATTACGGTAATGATGAAATTTCTAGCGTTAAATTGAATTTTATCGTTAAAGTTACGTCTCACAAATGCCATTTTCTCACTAAAACAGAAACAATTAAAACAAAAGAATAATATGAAGTGTATTAAATTGATTAAAGAAATTGACCCATCAATTGCGGTTATTTCAAGAGTATCTGATATTGTTGCCCATAAAAAGGTAACATCTGGAACTCATACTTATGTTTCTAAATCCGAATGGAGAGGAGAAAAACCTGATGTGAAACCATTAGTTCCCATTATCTCTAAAACAAAAGTAAAAAAAGAAAAACCCGTTGTTGAAAAACCAAAAGAGGAAAAGAAGCAACCGAAAAAGGAAACCAAGAAAGACGCAAAACAAAAAGGTAAAAAAGGGAAGAAATGAAAGCCTATAAACTTTTGAGAGTTTTAAAAGATGGGAGTATAACTCCTTTATTCATAAACAAATCTTTCAAAATACCTATTGGGGAATGGTTAGATGCGGAGTCACATCCAACAAAGGGGTACAAATATCGGCCACATTGGCATTGTACTTCTGAACCTGTGGCTCCGCATTTGTCATTAAAAGGTAGAGAATGGTATGAAGTAGAAATTGAAGATTATCAAGAATTTACTCGTCCACAATCTCAAGGAGGGATTTGGTATCTGGCTAATCGAATAAAATTTATTAAAAAAATATAGTATGAGAGTAGATATTAATCTATTAAATGACGTTGTAAATGAACTAAATTTACAAATATATGAACTTCACGGAGAGCAACAATATCAATTTGGTTTTATTAGTAATGGATCAACACAACTAATAACGTATGGCGAAGTTATATTATGGAACAACATGGACGATAATCGTGACTATAATGAAGATGAAGACGAATATGAAGATTTACTTCTTTTCGTAAAACGTAAGTTTAACGAATACACCGAAAGTTTACAAAAATTAAGATTTTAAACAAAATGTCATTACCTAAAAAGAAAAATCCGAATATCGTTCCCAAAAAAAAATTATTAACGGGAGATGAGACTCCAAAATGCAAAATTTGCGGGGAAGATATAACCGTAACTATTAACGGAGCGCCATTTGACATATGTTGGAATTGTGTGGATGAAAAAACAAAAAATGATATAATCCAAACTAACATGAGATTAGGATTACCAATATCAATAACTTCAACCACTAAAACCTTGAAACCAATTGTTCAGGCTCCCGTTGAAATTCGAGACCCAAAACCCGCAAAATTCAAAAAAATTAATTGGAAACGAAAATAATTAAGAAAAAATTTGTTTTTCACAAATAAAGTATTTATATTTGTAGTGTAATTATAAAATATATAAAATGAAAAAAAATAGACTTCTGTAGATTTTAGGTCATCAATTCACTCAACCGAGTACTTTTCAAAATATCTTGATATTTATTGGTATGGAAAATAAAACTATTGATTTCATATCAAAATCCGAAATCGTTCATCAAAAAAAATACGATTATTCTTTAGTTTATTATAAAAATAATATTACTAAAGTTAAAATAATATGCCCAATTCACGGGATATTCGAACAATCCCCGAAAATCCATTTAAAAGGTAGCGGGTGCCCCAAGTGTGCGTCATATGTAAAATCAGGAAAAAATTTATCTCAGGATGATTTTATTTATAAGTCCGAAATCGTTCATCAGAAAAAATACGACTATTCTTTGGTTAAATATGTGAATAGTAATACTAAAGTTAAAATTGTATGTTCCATACACGGAGTATTTGATCAAAAGCCATATCATCACTATAATGGCCACGGGTGTCAAAAATGTGCCAACAATTTTAAATCATTTGATGATTTTATTGAAGAATCGAATCAAATTCATGACTCAAAATATAATTATTCACTGGTTAATTACATTGATACCAACACGAAAATTAAAATCATATGTGATAAACACGGAATTTTCGAACAGACTCCGAAACATCATTACAACGGGTCGGGATGTCCAAAATGTAAAAATTCTAAAGGTGAAAATCTTATTTCAAATTTTTTAAAATCTGAAAATATTTCTTTTACCCCGCAAAAAAAATTTGACGATTGTAAATTTTTATATTTGTTGCCTTTTGATTTTTACGTTCCAAAGTATAATCTATGTATTGAATATGACGGCGAACAGCATTTTAACCCAATAATGATATGGGGCGGAGAATATGAATATGAAAAAATAAAAATTAGAGATAATATTAAAACAAAACATTGCAAAGACAAAAACATCAATCTATTAAGAATTAGATATGATGAAAATATAATCAACATTTTAAAAAACACTTTTATCATGGAAAAATAGAGATTAATGGTTGTTACTCGGTCAGACATAAGTTATGGCCTACAAATGAGTCAAATGGGACATTCGATCAGTCAATTTATTTTAGAGCATTACAGATTAGCGAAACAATGGAACAATGGGTATCTCATTTCCCTTTCAATTAGTTCTGAAAAAAAGTTAATAGAATTATTGACTAAATTAAATGATCGAGGTATCCCCGTATCATATTTTACCGAACCTGACATAAACGATGAATTAACGTCAATTTGTTTTCTCGAAACCGAAGAAACAAAAAAATTCACATCGTCATTACCATTATCATTAACAAAATTATGAAAAAATTTGGTAATGTAAATAATAACACTTATCTTTGTCAGGTAATAAGTTTTAACTAATACTTAAAAAATGAAATAGATACGACCACCATAATCGGGACAATAATCAGGACAAAGTGTCCCGATAACTCAGACAAAAACATAGACAAGGTGTCTATGTGGACAGTTAACGAGACAAAATGTCCCGTAACTTGGACAAAAACTTGGGCATATTGTCCAACTAAACAATAAAAACAAAAATTAAAAATAAATTATAATGAAACATAATTCAGCAACAACGATCAAGTGTCGTTTTTCAAATCAGTTACATAAGTTATTAGACCCTAATGTTGGGGTTAAAAGAAGTGAAAGATGGAAGATTAAAAAAGTCGAACTCACAATGCTACAAAAACTCGAATTATTCGAACAGATTGTGAAACTTCACAATGAAACTTCAACCGAGTTATCTAATTGTCTTTTCAAAAGACGTGAAAAGAAAAGACTTGCAATTGCTCGTGAAAAGAGTGGTTACACCGCTAAAAAACGTGCAAAGAAAGCAAGTCAAAAGACTTTCCATTCTGAAGTTACGAAGTAAAAACTGATCGGTGGTTTCGGCCACCGATTTATCGCCCATTAGTGTCAATGGTTAGCATATTCGCCTCTAAATCGATGGG
>SESG01027690.1_pt1 | contig 13232 bp, 13 predicted proteins | sample 3171421 | NCBI WGS metagenome assembly SESG01 (sample SAMN10866946, study PRJNA518727) | freshwater metagenome | biome: subpolar coniferous forest; feature: holomictic lake; material: water; isolation source: holomictic Lake 227, 6 m and 8 m depth | place: Canada: near Kenora, Ontario | collected... | reverse complement strand
GGCATACTATAAAAAGATAAAAAAAGAGTTTAACGATGGATTAAATAAGTTTAAGTTATCAGAAGATCTTACGCTGGTTACGTCTAACCCTTATAGCGATGGATTACCACGATCTCTTGTAATAAACCCTGAGTTTGTTCTATTTGGAAGTGATGATAAATATTCACAAGCTTTTAGGGATTGGTTGACAGAGAAAGAAAAAAGAAAATTTTTGAGCAGTATAAGCCTCTATTATTCGGTGCTTCAAAGAACTATTTCCATAGAAAAGAAAAAAGGTGCAGGACTATCAGATGAAGAGAAACGATTGGTTCAGCTTAAAAATGTTATGCGGAATCAGATGAATGAATATGTAAGCTTTTTGATAAAAAGGATCAACTCACGCTTAGATGAGCTAGGTCTAAAGGCTCAGCTTGGTGAGATAGATATTGTATGGAGAACAAAAGAGGACCAGACAAAGAGCATAAGAAATGTCCAAGAGAAGAAACAGCAAAATTTACAAAAAATAGAAAATAAATACAGGAAGATATTAGAATAAATATGATACTTTTAATTCTTATTTATACAATGAACCTTGGCTTCTGTGCAGAAGATAACAGAGCGTCTAAGGTTGATTTCTATAAGGGAGCAAAAGAATTCATAAATGAGATAAATAGCATAATCTCTAATAAAGAAGAATTAAAGAAAATGGAGTCTGATGAAAAATACGAAGGTAAAGTAGAAAATATTGAGATATTAGAACAATCCAATAGTGAATTAAGCAAAAAATCATTTGAAGATTATATACAAAAATACCCAAACAGTTCGTTTGTACCTGATGCTCTATACCGTCTATCTAAATTATATTACGAAGAAACAGCCCAACGAATAATAAAAGACACAGAGAACTACGAGAAAGAATATCAAAAATTTCTTAGAGGAGAAACTCAATCTCTTCCTCCTGAGCCATCTACAGATTATTCTGATGCTATCAGGGTCTTAAATATGCTGGTAAATAATTATCCAAATTATAAATACAGAGATGAATCGCTGTATCTTCTTGGATATACATATTTTGAGCAAGGTAATATAGAAAAGGGAATTGCGGCCTATCAAGCCTTAATATCGGAATATCCTAAAAGTGACAAACTATCAGAGGTATATACCAGGCTAGGAGAACATTATTTTGATTCTGATGATCTATCAAAAGCGGTCTACTATTATTCTCAGGTATTAGAGCACCCAGATTCTCCTTATTATGAGAACGTTATATATAAACTTGCCTGGACTTATTATCATAAAAAAAGAATAGACGAGGCCTCTAGCTTCTTTGTATCGCTAATAGATTATAATGATAAAAAATTTGGTTCCGATTATGTAAGTTCGACAATAAATGAGGCCAAGAATTATATAGCTATAGGTTATGCTGAATCACCAAAGGGAATAAAAGGCGCCTATGATTTCTTTAGAAAAATTGGTGGTAGAACTTATGAATATGAAATTTTATCCAAAATATGCGAATTATATGCTTCATCTGATCGTCTAAAAGAGGCCTTAACTTCAATTGCTTTTTTGTTTGAACATTATCCCTATAACCCAGATACACCTGTTATTCATGAAAAAATAATAAATAGTATTAAACCGGAACAGAACCTTAAATTACTTAACACAGAAAGAGACAAAATGATAAAGCTACTAGAGGATGGCTCTGTATGGAGAGAAAAAAATAAAGATAATACAAAAGCTATATTTACAGCTGAGCAGATAATAAAGAGACAGCTAATAGCTGCTGCTTTTTATCACCAAGAAAGAGGAGAGGATAAGAACGATAGAAAGGAATACATTACTGCCGCACAATTGTATTATAATTTTCTTAAAAAATATCCGATGGATGGCCTTGTACTTGGTGCGAGGCTAAATTATGCAAAAGTCCTTTTTAACCTAAAAGATTATGATGGAGCAATACAAGAATTTTCTGTGGTAGAAAAACATACTGAAGATGAAAAGATTAGAGAAGAAAGTGGTTTTTCACTTGTGACATCATGGCAAAATAAATTAAAGAAACAATTTCCAAGAAAATACCTAACTAAAGAGATAATTCCTATGTTAGATGAGAACGGTAAGCTTATGCCAGTAGGATCCTTGAGCTACAACGAAGGTGTTGCCGCAACAGCTTGTAAGGAATATGAAACTGACAATCCGAACGGAAAAAGGATTCCTCAGGTCTTATATGTAAAAGCGGAACTATATTTTAGAAACAACATGTTTGATGAGGCTAGGGGTGTCTATAACGAAATAATAGGTAGATTCCCTAAAGAAAAAGTTGCCGTGGACTCAGTAAGGAACATGATAGCGATGTATACCTACGAGAATAATTATACAAAAATAGAGGAGTGGAGTAAAAAACTTCTGGCTTCTGGTGGAATGGATAAGAACATTAATAGAGATGAAAAAGAGATAAATAGTCTTTTAACAGGTTCCGTCTTTAAAAGTGCAAAGGCTATGGATGAGGAAGGACGTTTTGATGAAGCAGCAAATGAATATGTTAGGCTTGCTAAACAATATCCAAAATCTGAATATTCAGATGCAGCTCTTTATAATGCTGGTTTAATATATGAGAAAAGAGGCAATTCCTCTGGGGCTATAAAATCTTATAAATCAATGTTAGCAAGATATCCAGGTAGTAAAAATACCGTTAGTGCGTTGTTTAGATTGGCTGTTAATTATGAGCAACAACTGGATTTCTATCATGCTGTGTTATTTTATAATAATATAACAAAAAAATATTGGAAGACTGCTTTTGCCTCTGATGCAAACTATAATGCAGCCAGGATAAGCAGGGCATTTAATCAGTATGATAAGGCTGCGGAGCACTATATGGCTTATGGTGCCTTGTCTAAAAATAAAAAGGAAAGAGCATCTTCTCTTACTTTGTCAGCTTCTTTGTATGAAAAAGCAGGCAAATATCTTAAGGCTCTTAATGCATATGACAGGTATATAAAAGAAAACAAGGCAGACCTAGATGGTGTTATTATGTCCCACATAAGCAGGGCTAGGATATATGAGATATTGAGAAAGAAAAATTATGCCTATGTGGAATATAACAGTGTAGTAAAAAGATTTAACGCTTCTGGTAGTCCTTCTGCTAATGCTCAGACGGTTAATTATAATGCAGAAGCTAGGTTTAAAATGGTGTCTGAACTATCTAGCAAGTATCATTCTATTAAAGTAAAAACTACCTCTGTAAAAGAGATGAAAACAGCTTATGAGGTGAAGCAACATCTGTTGCAAAAATTGTCTGATCAATACTTAAAAATAATAAATTTAGGTTCTCCAGAGTGGTCCGTTGCATCTCTTTATATGATTGGACTGGATTTTCAGAATTTTGCAGATTTTTTATATGAAATACCAGTACCAAAACAGCTAAACACAGATGACTTAATTAATGAATACAAGAGTCAGATACAAACACAGGCTCTTCCATATGAGGATAGTGCAATAGAATATTATGAAAAGAGCATTGCTGAATCTGCAAGATTGAAAACACTTAATGACTGGACAAGAAAAGCAAAAAGTCGTCTCACTAAGTTGAAACCTGAACAATATAAGGAAAGTAAAGAGGAGATACCAGTCCTTTATCCTTCTATAGATATAAAGGTTTACGGGTTTATGGGAAAATGAAGAAAATATATATATTAATAATTATAACTAGTTTATTTGCTTGTAGCAAAGGTGTTGAAGTCGTTAAAACACAGGCACCACAACCTAAAGTAGCCAGAGATATCTATTCTGTGGCTTTAGAACATGCTGTAGCTTTTGAGAAGAGTGGCTTCACAGATCAAAAAGAATACAGCAACGCTATTTCTGGTTTCCAGGAAGTTATTTTAAAAGATAAATCAAATGCTGATGCATGGTTCAATATTGGGAGTCTTTTCTTTTGTAAACAAGATATGCAAAGATCAGAAGAAGCTATTAAAAAAGCTATCATGTATAGAAGTAATTTTGTAGAAGCTTATTCTCTGTTGACTAAGCTGTATCTTGTACAAGGTAATATTCAATATGCTATGTCTGTTGCAGAAATGGCTAATGAAACGCTTCCAGACAGTGATATCCTAATGAATAGCTTGGCAGTGCTTTATATAAAGTCTGGTAACTTGGATTCAGCTAAAAAAATGGCTGAAAATATTATAAAAAAGAACACAAAATTTGCTCCAGCATACGTTACCTTGGGAAATATTTATTATTTGAACCATAATTATGAAATGGCTAGGTTTATCTACCAAAAAGCGATAGAGCAAGATTATGTCGGTGGTGATATCTATACTAATATTGGTATAATCACTAGCAAGTTAGACGAAAAAGGAAGTTCTTTAGGTTATTTTATGAGTGCTGTAGAGAACTCCCCTAATAATCCAGACGTTAGAAACAATCTAGGTGAATATTATCTTTCTGTTGGTGATTATGAGGGTTCTTTAAAAGAATTTAATATGGCATTAAAATTTAATCCTAGAATGGTTCAGGCACTGGTCAACACAGCTATAGCATACACAAGAGTTAAGCTTTTTGATGAAGCAGAGCAAAACTATAAGAAGGCAATGAGCTATGATCCATCGTTTGCAGAACTCTATTTTAATTATGCGGTATTCTTAAGCGACCATAGGGGAGATAACACACAGGCTTTATCTTTTTTTAATAAGTTTATATTATTAAAGGGTAAAGAAATAAGCGACAAGCATAGAGTTTATAGGTATATTGAAGAGATAAATAGAGCTAAAAAGTAACAGGAAAATAAAGATGAAAAAGATTATAATACTAATATTAATTCTATTTTCTTGTGTTTCTATTGCAGAAGCCAAAACTGCAGCCAAGAAACAAGCGACAAAGAAGCAATCTACGAAGAAGCAATTTATAGACTTAGAAGGCTTAGATATCCAAGGTATGATAGACAGGCCTCAAACCATGTACATACTTAAAAGATCTGATCTGATTTTTGATGAGAATTATGATGAATACGATTATATGAGTGCTATAATTGATATAACATATAAAGAACCATTTTAGGGAGACATTATTATGAACGGATTTTTTGAATTTGTAGCCATAGCTTTTCAGAAAGGTGGACCATTTATGTATGCTATTGGTGCTGTAGGGATTATTGTTCTATCAATCTCTATCGATAGATTTATTAAATTATTCTTTGTGTACTCAATAGATAGCACACCATTTATGAAACAGATATTGAAGCTGATATACTCAAACAATGTAGACAGAGCTATAAAAGTTTGTCAGGTAAGAGACAATGCTGCTCTTCCACAAGTGGTAAAAGCAGGTTTAATGAAAGTGAATAAACCTATAGAGGATGTTCAAGGTGCCCTAGATGAAGCTTCTTTGAAAGTTGTTCCACGTCTACAATATGGTCTTAGTTTCATTGCTACTTTTGCGAACGTCTCTACTTTGCTTGGACTACTTGGAACAATTACTGGACTAATTAGATCGTTTGGATCTTTAGCTTATGCTGACCCATCACAAAAACAACAATTGTTAGCAAAAGGTATTGCAGAGGCAATGAATTGTACAGCCTTTGGTCTAATAATAGCCGTTTCTGCGATTATTATGCATAGCTATCTTTCTAATAGAGCTTCTAAAATAATAGACGATATAGACAGATATTCTGTTACTGTTCTAAATGGTATTTCTGAACAATATAGAACAGTTAGAAACAAAGTATCAAGGATACCAGAAGAATAGAGCCTATGGCGATAAAAAATGGAAACAATAAAAAAATATCAGAATTTAAAAATCTAAATCTAACACCTTTATTAGATTTTGTAGTTGCTGTTATTCCAGTTCTTCTTTTATCTGTTAATTTTTTGGAGTATGTTGTTTTAGATACATCACTTCCTGTTTTTACAGATGAAGCAGCAATACAATCAAAAAGAGAAAACCAGGAAAAACTGGGGCTTAGTGTTGCAATAACAGATGCTGGTTTTGTGATTGCCGGACAAGGTGGCTTGTTAAATCAAGGAGGACAAGGAACTTTGATAAAACGAACCACTGGCGGTGCTTACGATTATACAGAGCTTGGAAATAGATTATTGGAAATAAAAAGTAAATATCCAGAAGAGTGGACTGTAATAATAATTCCGGAAGCGAGTACAAAATTTGATGACATAGTAACGACGATGGACATATCAAGAGAACATTTAGCTACTAATAACAGAGGTGAATTGACTAGAAAAGTTATGTTTCCCAACGTAGTAATTGGTGGCGGTGTTATATGAAGAAAAAACTAGGTAGAAGAAATTTTGAGTTAGCTGAACTTAATATAACTGCGTTGTTAGACATGTTTACAATGCTTTTAATATTCTTATTGATCAACTTTAGTTCTGTCTCTTATGAATTAAAAACATCCAGTTTTATGGATTTTCCTAAAAGTTATTCAGAAAAAAAACCAATAGATCTTCTTAATATCGTTGTTGATAAATACAATGTTATGGTTGATGGTGTTGTTGTTGTAACACATAAAAATGGCGTGCTTAACCCAAGCTATGTTGATCATAATGGTTTTAGGATAATCCCACTTTATGATGCTTTGTTAAAATATTCAGAAAGGAATAAATATATATCGTCGGTTAACAAGAAACTTCAGTCCGAAGGAAAAATTCTTCTGCAGATGGACAAGGACATCCCTTTTTTCCTATTAAGACAGATTATGTATACAGCTGGTCAAGCAGAGTATGGCGACTTTAAGTTTATAGCGATAAAGAAGTGAAAATGACTACTATAATACAAAATGTAAAAATAGGATTATTACACGACGGTAAACTTATCAACGAAGTTGTTGTTAGTGACACAAAGGACGTCTTTATCGGGACTTCTCTTGATAATACGATTACAATAAACGATGAAAATTTTGATGATATGTTTAAAATACTTTACTACATAGACGATCAATATTATTTAAATCTTCATAAAGGGATAGAAGGCAAACTTTTTGAGGGATCCAATGAATTAAAGGTAAAAGATTTAGTAAAGAATCCAAGTGTGATACAAAAAGACGATCTTCTATTATATCCTCTTTCTAATGAATCAAGGGGATTACTGACAATAGGAAAAAATGCAATATTATTTAAGCTATATTCTTCTGAAGCTATACCAAAGTCATTGCCTAAGGAATTTAGAGGTGATCTTTTTGGTGGTTATTTTGATCTTTCGTTTTTTTTGATATTTATGACTCTGGCAACTGGATATATTGTCCTCATCTCCTCTTTTGGTAATGTTAAGCCTTCAAAAGACCTTAATTTTGACAGGATACCAGAAAAATTTGCCAGGTTGATAATGGATAATCCATTGCCTGTTAAAAAGGAAGAACCAATCGTAGAACAGAAGATAGAGCAGAAAGAAGAAAAACCAGAAAAAGATGATAATGAAAAAAAGATAGATTCAAAAGCTACACAAAAAACTGAAGGGAAAGTTCTTAACACTAACAAGGATACGATACGAAGTGGTGGAGGAAGTGACCAGAAAAGAGAGATCTCTGAAGTGGTAAGATCTTCTGGGATAATCGGTATAATAGGTTCTAAAGGTAAAAGTGGTAATGTGGCTAATTTGTTTCAGGAACAAGGATTTAATAATAAATTAGATAAAGCCTTAAAAGGTGTTTCAGGTTTATATGCAGGTACATCTGTAAAAGAAGCCAAAATGAAAAGAGGTTCTGGTGATGCTACAGGTATTGAGATTGGTTCACTTAAAGCAACAACAGGATTAGGTTTGGTTGCTTTTGGTGCTCAAAGCACTTCTGCTAGTAATATATTAGGAGAAATTGGTAGCAAAGATATAGAAGGTACTGGCTCTATAAATCCTAGTGCAGTAGCAAAAGCGTTAGCTCAACATATAGGAGCCTTTCAATATTGTTATAACAGGGCGTTACAAGGGAATCCTCGTCTAAAAGGAGAGCTAAAAGTAAGATTTACAATATTGAGTAGTGGTTTTACAGACAGAAATGGTGTTAGTTTTACTGGACCAGCATCAAGGGATACTGGCCTTACTTCTTGTATCTCAAGAGTTTTTCAACGAATAAAATTTCCTAGTCCTAAAGGTGGAGAAGTTATAGTTAGTTATCCTATGAATTTTACGGCTCAGAATTGAGGTTGTGTATATGTTGCTGATTATCTTTTCAATCATTTGTTCTCTTTCACAAGGAGCTAATAATAATACTTTAAAGAAGCTTACTCAAGATCAGGTAGAAGAAATTAAAAATGATACTGTGTTTATTGATATCGTTTCCCAAGAAATGGCGAAAGAAGAAAAAAATATATTAAGGAATAAGATTGTACTTAATAAGACTGAGAAAGATTTAGACCTTACCATAAAATATGGATTGTTAGAACAAGAGCAGTGCATAAGACAATCGGTGTCGTCTCTAAGAGCTGTTGCGTATGTGTATAATTGGGTGTTGGAAGAAATAAAGAACAGACAATATGATGAAGTAAGATTAAGCATGATACAAACTCTGGACAGGATAAGGAACCTTAATAAGGTTTTTACTGATAGGACACTTAAAATAGAAGAGTGCAAATTACAGATATCAACAAGGAACAGAAACTTAAAGAATGAAATGATAAATGATCGTATTGACACCAAGATTGATCCGATAAGGGTCGACGTTGATATACCAGAAGATTATCCTGCTGCAAGGTATCCATTCCGATGAGGTTTATAATGTTATTGTTCCTGCTTTCTCTTTTTATGCTCTGCAATACTTCAGAAGCAAAGTTTCTGATTGATGATTCTGTTTCAATTGTTGGAGGCTTTGACTCTAATCCTATATATATGGATACATCTCAAAATTCTGATTATCTTTTTAAGGTCGATCCTAAGCTTTTTTTGATTTATGACACTAATGAGATAACTTTAAAAATTGGTGGATGGGCTAGTTATGATAAATATAGTAAAAACCAGAATCAAACATCAACAGCCTGGAACCTTTCTGGAAAATTAGAAGCACGACCTACTGAATCTACGAAGATACAGTTTTATACTGATTATACAAAAAACAGCGATCCCATTCGTCTTAGTGATGAATCAAGGTATCAGTGGAGCTCTCCATTTCTAAAATTAAACATGGATTATAGAGGGTTAATGAGTTCTTGGGGGTTTTCTTCTGGTTTTGAGGCAGAAAGTAAAAACTATGAGCTAGTCTCAATAAAGAACTTTAATAATAGAAAAAAATATATCTCTATTGGTGGAAAATATTATTTTTTTCCAGAAACAGCATTAATTTTTGGAATTAAATCTGGCTATTCAACATATACCGCAGACAGGAGTAGCACCTCTTACCCTAATAACAACTCTGTCTATAATGAGGTCTATACTGGGTTGGACGGAAGGATAAGTTCTGACATATTAATGAAGTTGAGAGTAGGCTTTTTGTGGCTGGATTATCAATTTGGTACAGATTTTACAGAGCCTGTTGTTGTCTTAAATTTTACGGACATTTTATCTTCTCTTCATTCTATTACTGTAGGTTATGAAAGAATGGCATATGATTCTACATATTCAAATTTTTATGTAGATCAAAAACTATCAGTAGAATCAAAATCGATATGGTTTGACTCCATAACCAACTTATTTACTGCTCAATATATATATAGGTATTATAGGTATTCTCCAAAAAGGATAGATCACAGACTTGGTTTCATCTCTGAATTTGCCGTACCGTTGATAAATTTAAACAGATTAAATGGTGAGAGTATCTCTTTTGTTACTACATTCTTGGCAGAATGGGTAAACTCAGATGCTTATAATAATTTTGGATACTATACAGGACCAGACCCGTCAGCAAGTTACAAAAGATTCGTTGTTATGGCTGGATTAACAACGAAATACTAAGGAGATAAAAGTGAAAATTGTCCCTATCGGAGGAATAGGTGAAATAGGGATGAATATGATCCTTCTTAAGAGCTATGATGATTCTATTGTCATAGATTGTGGTGTCCTTTTCCCTCCATTCCAAAACCTTGGTGTTGAAACAATAGTTCCAGATTATAAGCAGTTCTGTGAAAGGTTTAATCAAGCAAAAACTTTTTTTATAACTCATGGTCACGAAGATCACGTTGGAGGAATCCCTTATCTACTACAACACTGTAATCCAAAAATATATGCGACTGCGTATGCTTCTGAAGTTATAAAAGCTAGATGTAAAAGTGTTTTAGGTAATAAAAAAACCCCAAATATAAACGTAATAAAATTTGGTGATGTAATACAAGTTCCTGGCTTTGACGTAGAATATATACAAGTTGATCATAGTATTCCAGACTCAAGCGCCTTGTTCATAAGGACGCAGGAGAGCAATATCCTTTACGTAGCAGATTTTAGACTTATGGGTAAAAACAAGAACGCCTTCCTTAACAGAATAAATGAAATAAAAAAGGAAAGAGATATAGATATTTTAATGAGTGATAGCACTAACGCTGGTGAGAACGATGAATCTGTTTCAGAAGATGACGTCTTGGGAAGTTTAGATTCATATTTTAACAAAGCAAAGAAAAAGATAATAGTTACATTATTCTCATCTAATATATCCAGAATAAATCAGATAATAAAGTTAAGTAAGAAGTATAAAAAAAGCTTATTCATAAGCGGAGCAAACCTAAAAATACACATGAATATAGCTAGATCGTTAGGATATATGGAGCCTGATGATGGATGCATAAGACCAGATAGCGAAATTTCCAAAACAGAAGAAGAGAACATTGTCCTAATATGTACGGGTAGTCAGGCAGAAAGGTATTCTTCAATAGTTAGACTTTCAAAGGGTATGCATAATCTTAAAATAAATGAGGGTGATCTTGTTGTCTTTTCATCCAGTCAGATACCAGGTAATGAAAAAGTAATAATGAGTACTATAAATAGATTATCTGAAAAAGGTGCACAGATAGTCTATTCCGGTGATTATGGTGTTCACTGTTCTGGTCATGCTAATAAGAAAGAACTCAAAGAAGTTCTAAAAAATGTAAAACCTAAATATTTTATACCGATGCACGGTGAACATTTACATCTTAGGGAACATATAGAATTAGCCGTTGAGGAAGGTGTCCTAGAGAAAAATTGTTTTATACTAAAAAGTGGTGATGAATTTTCTTATGATGGTGAAAATGCAAAAACAAAGAAAAAATATGAGTTCAATAGATTCTATGTTGATTCTGTTACTGGAGAACTTATTGACGATATTGTTATAAAAGAAAGAGAATCAATTGCTGAGAATGGTTTAATAATAGTGGCTCTGCTTGTTGATAGTTCTGGGCAGATAGCCTCTAAACCACAGCTGTTGTCATATGGCACATCCAAAAGCGCAGAAGTGCAGGAAGTTTTAGATGACATAGAAGACAAACTTTTTGCTTTCTGCAAAAAACAGTCTAAAAAAGGACACATAGCTAAAGAAATTCAGGAAATAAAGAGCCTGATCAAAAGAGAATTTAGAAGAAGATATGATAATAAACCAGAAGTTATATTAACATTTTTAGAGATTTAATAATCGGATTAATCTATGATAACTACTGAGTTTTCCCCACCAAAAGGGCTTTTGATATATGCATCAGATCTCCAGTCGTTGTACCAATTAGTTTGTCCATTATCTATTGTGAAATATTTGAATTGGTATGCGCCAGGCTTTAAACTTATGGTTATCTGCCATTTGTCCTCTATAAGATGCATCGGGTCTATTTGAGTGCTCCAATTATTAAAATCACCAGTAAGGTACACCGGTGAAGAGGCTTTTTGATCGAACACAAAAGTTACAGTGCCATTACCATTTTTTAAAATCATAATAACGTCTTATATATAACACTTTTAGTAATTTACAAGAGAAGGCGCTCTAAAATAACCGTTACAAGTTTGACGAATTGATAGCAATATGAGCAAAAAATAAAGTATTTGACCGCTTGCGGATATTATGTTCTTTTATGCGTGTTTTGTTAGGTTAAGTAATATAAGGAGGATTATTATGTCTCATGTTGTTGATAAGCAAAAATGCGTAGGTTGTGGAGCATGTCAACCAGAGTGTCCAGTGTCTGCAATAGAATCAGATGGAAGCGTTTTCAAAATTGATGCTGGAAAATGTATAGATTGTGGAAATTGTATTGGCGTTTGTCCAGTTGAGGCCATAGCAGCCGGTAACTAGTTTTTTATGCATATTCCAGATAATTATCTAAGTCCGTCCACTTGTACGGTTTTTGGATTGGCTATGATGCCGGTTTGGTTTGTTGCACTAAAAAAAGTAAAAAAAGAAATATCAGCTAAAAAGATACCAACGCTTGGTGTGTTTGCTGCGTTGTCTTTTCTTATTATGATGTTCAATATTCCCCTTCCTGGGGGAACAACAGGCCATGCAGTTGGTTCAACATTAATAGCCATTTTGATTGGACCATTTGCCGCGTGTATATCAGTGACGATAGCTTTGTTTGTACAAGCTGTGTTCTTTGGAGATGGCGGTGTATTGGTCTTTGGTGTTAATTGTTTTAATATGGCCTTTTTAATGCCATTTACTGGATATTTTCTATATAGATTGTTTAAAGTTCTATTTGGCGACAATAAATCTTCTAACTTCATTTCTGTTTTTATCGCATCATATATATCTTTAAATATTGCAGCACTTGTTGCAGCCATACAGTTTGGTATTCAACCTTTACTATTTAATGATTCTTTAGGACATCCAATATACTCACCATATCCTCTGAGTATTTCTATACCAGCTATGATGTTACCACATCTTTTAATGGCAGGTATTTTAGAGGGGCTTATATCTGTTGGAGTCTTCTCTTATTTGAACAAAATGGAATCTCAAATTATTTATGCCAATAAACCGAATAGAATAACTCCGGTATATGGGCTTTTATTACTTATGATCCTTTTATCTCCACTTGGACTTGTTGCCTCTGGAACAGCTTGGGGTGAATGGGGTAATCATGAGCTAGAAAAAATGTTGGGATTTTTACCAGTAGGAATCTCTAATGGTTTTTCATTTAAAGCGATAATACCTGATTATACTATACCGCTAATACAGAACAGGTCTCTTGCTTATGTTATTAGTGCATTATTTGGCGTAGCCATTATAATTATTTTTTCTAAACTTATTAGTTCCAATAGCTCCAAGACAAGTAAATAATGTACAACTGGATACTAAAAAAAGATGAATATGTTCCACAAAAAGACAGGGACCTTTTTATAGATAGAAATATTCTGTCCATGATCTCTAA
>SESG01004792.1_pt1 | contig 13232 bp, 15 predicted proteins | sample 3171421 | NCBI WGS metagenome assembly SESG01 (sample SAMN10866946, study PRJNA518727) | freshwater metagenome | biome: subpolar coniferous forest; feature: holomictic lake; material: water; isolation source: holomictic Lake 227, 6 m and 8 m depth | place: Canada: near Kenora, Ontario | collected... | reverse complement strand
AAAAAATATTGACCGTGCTTCCGAAAAAGAGGCAGTCACTCTTCTTTTCTGCCACCATGCCGCCTGAAATTGTCACCCTTGCAGCAACCATCTTGCATCACCCGTCAAAGGTATCGGTAACACCAGTCTCCTCCACGGTGGAAATCATAAATCAATCGATCTATTTTGTCGATAAAGGCAATAAAAATGCCTTGCTGGTAGACCTCTTGAAAGATGACAAGATAAAGACGGCGCTGGTTTTTACCCGGACAAAGCATGGTGCCGATAAAGTGGTAAAAGTTCTGCAGAAGCACAATATTACTGCGGAGGCAATCCATGGCAACAAGGCACAGAATGCGCGTCAGCGAGCCTTGAAGAATTTCAAGGCACAAACAACGCGTGTGCTTGTGGCGACAGATATTGCGGCACGAGGTATTGATGTTGATGATCTTGAGTATGTGATCAATTTTGAAATGCCCAATATTGCCGAGACCTATGTGCATCGTATCGGACGAACGGGAAGAGCTGGAGCAAAAGGAACCGCGCTGTCGTTTTGTGATGCCGAAGAGAAAGAGTATCTGCGCGACATTGAAAAACTGATTGCAAAAAAAATTCCAGTTATCGATAAACACCCGTTTCCACTCATGGATCATCATCCGGTGAAAGCGCCAAAACAGCAGGGGAGAGGCAATTCAGGTCATCCCACACCGAAAACGTCCGTCAACACGACGGCGAAAAGGTGGTCGGAGAGGCCGAGAGCGACCCGGTAATCGAATAAAGCTTGCTCTTCAGGGTATAAGCAGTTTGAAGCCGGTCTTGGGGTCATACTGGCGGGTTGCCGTGTTCTCCAGCAGCTCAATCAGGATGACTTCCAGCACCTGCCAGACCTTTACCCCATTGCGAATGCATCCGGTGACGGTGCTCTCCTCTCTGCCGCAAGCGAAGTGTGCGTGAAGTATCGGGTTTCCTTTATCATCAGGAAAAATGGTTCCTGAGCCGGTTATTTCATGAACGTCATAGAGTTCATGAGTCATCGGAATCACAGGATTTGATCGGCCCTCTTCAGGGCCGACAACCAGCAGGCTGCCTTTGTCAGCCCCGCCGACCGCAAAAAAAGAGGCTCGTTCAATGGCATGATCCTTCACGAACTGTTCAAGTTTTTCGTGGACAATTTCACCGTCTTCAAGCCTGATCACAAAGACTCTGCCCTGCCTTGCTTCTGAATATTTCATTACTTTTCATCGTTATCATTGCCAGTTTCCCTCCCGAAATCAAGGGATGCCGATTCTTGAAAAGCAATGTAGTAAAACAGCCTCAGTTGTCGAAAAACTCTATTCGCAGATTTTCACCTGATTGTCCGGTTATGCTGTACTGCCCTTTTTTGATAATCGAAAGTCCCTTCTTGTCTCCAGCCGGGATAATACTTTGCTCAATATTATCGGATTCTTGTTTCGTGCAGCTATGGTTGAAAAAGAGGTTCAGCGTCAGGCCGCTGCTATCGAACTGAAGTAGAAAATTGTTGTCAATGACAAAAACAAGATCATCATAAGCATAAGTGACTTCGTGTCCGAGATCTTCAAGAAGCTGCAAGACACTACCCAATGGACGAAATAATGTTTCCATGGTCTATTCCTCCGGATTTTTACATGAAAAGTTGTTGTTATTGTTATGAGGGCATGAGTCCATGTCACTCATTTTAAAGGATTTTATCACATTTTCTGCTCCGTCAACCGCATCGAAACTTATCAGATTTCTCAGCTCAGTGGTATCGAATCCCTGAAGGTAATGACTGCCGATTTTCATGAGGGGTCGTTTTATCAGCAGCGGCTCCTCTATCATTATGGCTATAGCCTCTTCTTTCGTAAATCGTAAAGGGTTGAGTTCCCCTGATTTTATTGCAGGTGCTGCCGGATTAAAACATTCGGCGACCGGTTTTTCTCCGAGAAATTCCTCCAGTTCCTCTTTTGACCAGGAGTATTGAAGCAGATCAACTGCTTCTACAACATGCCCTGAAAGCTCAAGCATCGCCTTCTGTCGGATATTGTTCCTGCATCCCGGTTTTTCGTAAAAGAGTACTGTTGCCATGATTCTTATATTCAGATTCTTGAATTACTATTTCTCTTTAATAGTAAGGTTAATTTATTTAATTGCCTAAATATTTAAAATAAATATAGTATTATTTAATCTTTGATAAGGTCTTTGTGCGTTATTTCGTTAATTAATAAAAAATATTGTTATGGCTGAAAGCAATTTGCAGGCATGGGAAAAGGTACTGGAGTATGCTTCAGTTCCGTTGCATGGAACGATGTCCAGAAAAATCAGGAAAGGAGTCAAGCTGCAGATTAACGAGGGGAGCATCTATGAAGATGCAGTTCTTTTTATCAGCGATCTTTTTCTGAGAGTTACGGGGGAGGCTGATGGTGTCAGTGTGAATACCTATTATGACATGAAAGCGGTTTCCAGCATTCGTACCTACAGTACCAAAGAGCAATAGAAAAAAAGTATGCTGGCTTGATTTTTTGTAGAGGGAAGGCTCCTGTAATGATCAAGTGGCCTTCCCTTTTTATCCCGTCTTCTGTTTCGGGCCGATGTTATTTCATCTCCCGCTGTACCGTAGGAATGAAGTTTTGTTGCCGGCCTGTTTTTGGGAGGCCGAGTAACTCTCGTGCATGGTCGAGCGCATCATCAATATTGCCGAAAATGCTTTCCTCACCGATCTCATCGTAAAGCCCGTATTGCTGCAAGGCAAATAATGGCTGTGCATGAACCCCTGAAAGAATAAGTTTAGTATCCGTTTTTTTACAGTCTTTAAGCAGCTCTTTCATCATGTTCAGGCCGGTTGCATCAATTGAAAGGACGCTTCGCATTCTGATAATCCGGATTTTTGGCGCTTTTTCAACAATATGCATAGCCTCCCTGAACTTGCTTGCGGCTCCAAAGAAGAAAGGTCCGTTTATTTCAAAGACCTCCACGCCAGCAGGTACTTTGCGCGTCACAATCGTGTTCGGATCGTCCTCTTCATCCCTGTCATTCAGCTCATTGGTGATGACGCCGACATTGGAGATCTGCGCCATTCGCTGCATAAAGAGGATAACCGCGAGCAGCATCCCTACCTCTATGGCAAGCGTTAGATCAAAAACAACCGTCAAACCAAACGTTGTCACCAGAACAATAACGTCGCTTCTCGGACTTTTCAGCAGTTGCCGGAACACTTTGACCTCACTCATGTTCCAGGCGACAACAATAAGAATTGCCGCCAGAGCAGGCATTGGAATGAGCTTTGCCCACTTGCCGAAAAGCAGCATGATCAGGAGCAGCGTAATAGCGTGAACAATTCCTGCCACTGGAGTTCTTCCGCCGTTCTTGACATTGGTAGCAGTTCGAGCAATTGCCCCGGTAACGGGGATGCCGCCGAAAAGCGGAGTAATAATATTTGCCGCACCCTGCGCAATCAGCTCCATATTCGACTTATGCCGGCTGCCGATCATCCCATCAGCCACAACAGCCGACAGAAGCGCTTCTATGGCGCCAAGCAGGGCAATTGTTGTGGCTGGCATGATAAGGTGCTGAATCGTTGCAAAATCAAACGAGGGGAGTGAAGGTGCGGGAATTGAAGAGGGGATTTCTCCGAAACGGGACGCAATAGTTGCAACATCAAGTGGCAAGAAACGCACCATCAGGGTTGTTACAATAATGGCAACCAGAGAACCGGGAATTTTTCGTGACACCTTTGGCCAAAAAACTATAATCAGAAGAGCAATGGTGCCGATCATGAGACTTGAAAGATCAAGCGTCGGCATATTGCGGGCGTAAGCTGTCCACTTGCCTATAAAATCAGCCGGAACAACCGCAATATCAAGACCGAGAAAATCCTTTACCTGGCTGGAGAAAATAATGACCGCAATCCCGCTGGTAAAACCGACAATAACCGGATAGGGAATAAACTTTATCAGTGATCCGAACTGGGCAAAACCCATGATCATAAGGATAATGCCTGACATCACCGTTGCCAGCATCAGGCCGTTAACGCCGTATTGCTGGACAATTCCATACAGGATAACAATAAAAGCTCCCGTCGGTCCTCCAATCTGTACCCTGCTTCCACCGAGAAAAGAGACCAGAAAGCCCCCGACAACTGCGGTAATAAGCCCTTTTTCAGGAGAAACCCCCGATGCAATGGCAAACGCAATGGCAAGCGGGAGGGCTACAATGCCGACCATGACACCGGCAATGACATCCTTCATTATCCGGTCCGGGGTAAGTTCCGGTAAAATTGTTAAGAGTTTTGGTTTAAACATGGTGAGCGTCAGAAAAGGAAAATGAACAAGCAGCCCTTGGCGAGCACGGGTTTCTATATAATCTTTTTACATTATTTTATCAATTCATCGCTCCGTTCCGTTAAAAAAAGTTGGATTCAGAGCGGAAAACCGCTTTTTCTGATGGTAATTGTTGTGTCGTGGTACTTATCTTGAGAAAATGAGTCTGGAGAGCGTCTCAGTTTATTCATCAACGGTCACGGTAAATTGTCCACCATGAAGAATCCATCCGATTTGCAGCACCAGCAACTCTCCGATGAGGAGCTTGAAAAACTTGACGATTTTCTCGGATCTGACTCGACTCCGGAAGAGTGCCTGTTTCCGGTTGAAATGCTTGATGGTTATATGACAGCCTTGATTGTCGGTCCTGATGTGATTGAGCCTGACATCTGGATTCCCTATATATGGGATCAGGAAAACAATGAGGAACCATATTTTTCTTCAGAAGTCGAAGAAAAAACAATACGGGAGTTTCTTGTTCGCCACATGAACACCATCGCGCGGCAATTCAATGAAGACCCTGAAGATTTTGTGCCACTGTATGAACAATTCGGTTACAGTAATGAGGAAGAGAGGAGACTCGCCATTGAAAACTGGGCGCTTGGATTTTCTGTAGGCATAGAGCTGACACATGGTTCATGGAACTCTTTTCTGGCGGAAGAAGAGACGGCACAGTTGGTTCTGCCAATGTTCATTCTTGCTAAAATAACTGATGATTTCGACGACTTGTCTGAGGAAGAGATTTTCGGTTTAGCCGAATTGATGCCTGAACTTGTCATCAAAATATACTATTACTGGAATCAGGAGGGATAACGCTTCTGAAAGTTAACTATCGTAATAAAAAAAGGAGATAAAAGAGATATGGCCACAACGAAAGAGAACTTGAAAGAGGCATTTGCCGGTGAGAGTCAGGCTAACCAGAAATATCTGGCTTTTGCAAACGAAGCCGAAAAAGCCGGGTTTGGTAATGTGGCAAAGTTGTTTCGTACAACAGCCCAGGCTGAGCGTATTCATGCTGCCGGGCATTTTGCTGCTCTCGGAGGAATAGGGTCAACTGCCGAAAATCTGGAGGCAGCAATCAGTGGCGAAACCTTTGAGCATACAGAAATGTATCCTCCCATGCTGGAACAGGCTGAAGCCGATGAGCATCCGGCAAAAAGAATGTTTACCTATGCGCTCAAAGCTGAGCGGGTTCATGCTGAACTCTACAAAAAAGCCCTGGAAGCGGTCCGTAACGGTAAGGATATTACCGTAACCGAGGTCTGGCTCTGTCCAGTCTGCGGCCATATCGAGTTGGGTAATCCGCCGGAAACCTGCCCGATTTGCGGGGCAAAAGCCTCAGTGTTTGTGCAGGTGTAACGACGATCCTTCAGAACATCCCCAGTATAAACAGCCCCGGAAGAAGGGCTGTTTTACTGTGCGATATGCTGTTTGGTTGAAAAGAGGAGTACCGCGCCTGCCAGGTCAGCCACTATCCATAGCTCTTTTGCAAGGTGGATATCAACAACTGGATTAAAAAGAATAGTGAAGAGGGTGTATGCCAGGGGCAGCAGCACTTTTTTCTGTCCAAAGTTCCTGTATGCTCCCCAGGCAAAGGTTCCTGCGGCAGTAATTTTCACTAAAGAGTAGAGTTCATCATTGAGCGGGAATATGGCAATGAGCAGCAGTGCCGCTGTGATATAAATGACTTGTACAGGCATAACAGAAGTGGTGAAGAATGGAATTAAAAAAGCCAGACGGAACTTGCATTCTGTCTGGCTTAAGAGGAAAATAGTCGAAAAGCTTAAGGCCTTAGTAGCGATCTCTTCTCGCGGGTCTCTCTTCGCGAGGCTTCGCTTCATTGACCTTTATCGTGCGGCCATTCAAATCCTTTTCATTCATTGATTCAATCGCTTCACGAGCTTCACTTTCATTAGGCATGTCAACAAATCCGAACCCTTTGGAGCGGCCCGAAAACTTGTCATTAATGATGCTTGCGCTATCGACTTGACCAAATTCGGAAAAGGCTTCACGAAGATCATCTTCAGTAACGGTGTAAGCCAAATTGCCAATGTAAATATTCATTATTAGTCTCAGTGTATCTATGCATTGATAGGAAGAGATACCGTCAAGTAACCAACGCACAAATTACTTGAATAGCGATCAGTCAACCATTGACTGATTTCTTTCGAAGTTTAACGTAATTAATGATCATTTTCAAATAGATAATTCCAGGGGTGAAAAATTCTTAAAATTGACTTAATATCTCCTGTCCAAAATCCGCTTTTCCTGATTAATACGTCTTGTTATGCATGAATTTGATTTTCTCGGCGAACTGGTGCTCATCGGAGCATTAGCCGTCGCTATTATTCTTATTTTTCAGCAATTAAAGATTCCTCCGGTCATCGGACTGATTTTTACCGGAATTATTCTTGGCCCATCAGGTATTGGTGCTGTTTATGATCAGAAAATGGTTTCAACGCTTGCTGAACTTGGGGTAGTTCTTCTGTTGTTTACCATAGGACTTGAGTTTTCAGTTGAAGACCTGAAAAAGCTTAAAAAAATTGTACTGCTTGGCGGCGGCGTCCAGATTCTTGTTACTGGTCTGGCTATCAGTTTTCTCTCCTGGTGGTTTATGCTCGCCATAGGTCAGGGCATTACTGTTTCCTCTGCCGCATTTCTTGGATTCACCTTTTCAGTAAGCAGTACAGCGATCTGCCTGAAAATTCTTGCGGACAGGGATGAGCTTGCTTTACCGCATGGCCGCATTGCTCTTGGAATTTTAATTTTCCAGGATATAGCCATTGTTCCCTTGATGATCGGCATTAATTTCCTGAGTCCCCATGCCATGCCTTCTTTCGAGGTTGTCTTTAAGAAGATCGGTATTATTGTGCTGTTCTCTACGGCTATTGTTCTCGGATTCAGGCTTCTTATGCCGAAAATAGTGCATCTGATAGCCTCTTTGCATGCCAGGGAGGTTCTTGTTATCGGTGCTCTTGTGATCTGTTTCGGCGCAGCGTATTTGACATCCCTTGCCGGTCTCTCGCTCGCACTCGGTTCATTTGTTGCTGGCATGATTATCGCCAGCACCGATGAAAGTCATCAGATAAGCATGACTATTGATCCTTTTCGTGAGGTCTTCAGCAGCATCTTTTTTATATCAGTAGGACTTCTGCTTGACGTCAAGATGATCAATCTGCCGCTTTTTGTCTCTATAGCCCTGATTGTCCTGTTAGTCAAAGGGCTGCTTGTTGCCGGGATTTCTCTTTTTCTGGGCAACTCTATGAGAGTAAGTATGATGGCCGGCATGGCACTGGCACAAATTGGGGAATTTTCCTTTGTGCTGGCAGAGAGCGGTATGAAAAACAGCATCATCAATCATGAGGTCTTTCAGGCCATGCTTGCCATCAGTGTCGTTACGATGATTGTCACTCCAGCCATGATCGCTGTTGCTCCGAAGTTCGCCGACCAGGTAGCGCCGGCACTCGGGTTTATTCCTCTGGTTTCAAGAGAATCTCCTTCTGTTGCGCTTCGACCTCCCGATAGTACCATTATTTGTGCAGGGGAGATCCATGCGGCTATTATCGGTTTTGGCGTTAACGGCCAGAATGTTGCTTCAGTGCTTCATGCAACCAATATCTCGTATTCTGTCCTTGAAATAGATCGTGAAAAGGTTAAAGTCATGAGAAGAAAGGGTGAACCAATCTATTATGGAGACTGTACGGAGAAAAAATCACTTCTTCGCGCAGGAATAGATCATGCCCGTGCCGTAGTGCTCGGTATTTCAGATACCGGTGCGATCCGTAACAGTATTGCCATGATCCGCGACATCAACAGAAAAGCCTTTATTATCGTTCGGGCCAGAAGTCTTGATAATATTGCAGCACTCTACAAAGCAGGTGCCGATGTTGTGGTTACCGAAAAATTTGAAACATCTATCCAGATTTTTTCACTTTTGCTTAACCACTTTACGGTTGATCCGGAACTGATTCTCGAACAGCAGGAAATAATCAGACGCGAATGTGAAAAGATTTTTCTGAAATAATCATTCCAATTCGTCTGGATGGATAGTTGTTTTTTTCCCGGCTACGATAAATTTTTCTTATCTTTAACAGTAAAAGAGACCATATCTCTACTCACCTTTCACCTGACATGTGTTATGGCACAACCGACACAAAAATTTATCCGTTACCGGCAGGAGCTTCTTGATCTTCAGGCTTCAGAAGACAGGGGTGCCGCCAAACGGGCCACTTATGAATTGTCTTTAATGGAGAACAGTTGTTTCGTGGAGTTGAACGGTGTTGTGCATCACTATCACGATTCAGGACCAAAAGATGCAGCCGAGACTGTAGTACTTATCCATGGCTGGGATTGCTGGTGGATGTGGTGGCACCATGTCATTAAATTTCTTAACAACAAGGGGGTTCGTACGATCTCCTACGACATGCGCGGTCATGGATGGTCAGAAAACGATCCGAATAACCATTATCACATCGACTTTTTTGCCCATGACCTGAACGATCTTGTCATCGCTCTTGGGCTGAAAAGATTTCATATTGCCGCATTTTCCTTTGGTCCTTTTGTTGCGCTCGACTATGCCTGTTCTCATCCCGGCCTTATTCGATCAATGACCTTTTTCAATTTCGGGTTTCTGCCAAACAGCCAATTCATCCAGGCATTTGCCACGAATACCATTACCTTTGTTTTCAATGGGCTCTTGCGAAAACTGACCTGGTGGCTTCCTGCCTATATCTTTGCCCGTCTTGTTCTGGCGAAGAATACCGTCATGCTTCATGATATTCTTATAGGATATAAAAGCCTCGGGCTCTGCGCTCCAGAGGCTATTGAGCAGACGACTCAGCATATTACGGCGTTCAGTACTACCGACTCCGTGCCTGAGATGGTCAAGAAAGTCGATATGCCTATCCTTTTTGTCGCCGGAGAGGGTGATGCAATCATGACCTGTGAGAACACAGAAAAATTGGTCAATCTGACGCACAAGGGGAGCTATGTCTGCGTTCCGGAATGCGGTCATCTGATCACGGTGGAGCTGCCGGAAGTGGCATCGCAACTTATCTGGGGACATGTGCAGGCCAACAGCGGCACTTAAGAAGTTTTGCGCACAGCCCGGATAAAGGCTTCCATCTTTTCAGGATCTTTGATGCCGGGCTTGCTTTCTACTCCGCTTGCCGTATCGACGCCGTAGGGATGAACACGTCGGATTGCCTCGCTGACATTTTCGGCATTCAGTCCTCCCGCAAGTATGGCATAGCATGAGGTTCTTATCTTGCTGAAGATACGGGCTGCAAGCGACGCACCGATGCTCTCTCCGGTTCCTCCAGCCATGTCTGGGCGGTAAGCATCAAACAGGAAACTGTTGACGCTGCTTTTTGCGGCGAACTCAAAAACCTCTTCTACAGCAAAGTCTTTTTCAGGACGAAACACTCTTATAACTTTTGCCGCAGTAATCGATCGCGCCTGTTCCGGGCTGTACCGGTCGCTATGCAGTTGCGCTATCTGCAGGTTGCAGAGAAGGCAAATGGCATTAATCTCTTCCGGGGAGTGTTCTACGAAGATACCAGCCGATTGAACAAACGGCGGCAGTCTTTCAATGATCGCTTTTGCCTTTTCGGGCGCTATCAGTCGGGGACTCAAGCGGCTGAAATTAAAACCGAGGGCGTCGGCACCAGCGTGAGCGGCATCGAGAGCATCCCGAAGGCGGGTTATACCGCAGATCTTGATTTTGGTCATCAATGGGTATTCAGTTACGGTTATCAACAGACGGTAAATCCGGTTTGCTTAACTGAAGATACGGTTAAATGGCGTAAAGCGGCAGAGAGAAGCGCGCTTGTATTGTATGGGCAGGCTCTCTGTTAAGGCAGCAAGCTGTTTTTATTTTCTGTAATTGTGCGTATATTAAAAGCCGGTCATAATTTATTGAAACAGCGAGCAATGGGGCGTCGCCAAGTGGTAAGGCATCGGCCTTTGGAGCCGACATCCGCAGGTTCGAATCCTGCCGCCCCAGCACCGCAAACAAAAAAGCAACCTCCTGGGTTGCTTTTTTGTTTGTACCGTTTGCCATCAGCCATCAATAGCGATAATGGTCGGGTTTGTACGGGCCATCAAGAGGTACGCCGATATACTCAGCCTGTTCATCGGTAAGCCGGGTAAGTTTTACTCCGAGCTGTTCAAGGTGCAGCCTTGCAACCTCTTCATCAAGCTCTTTCGGCAGTCGGTAAACATCAATGGCATACTCTTTTGTCCAGAGCTCAATTTGCGCAAGCGTCTGGTTGGTAAACGAGTTACTCATCACAAACGAAGGGTGACCGGTTGCGCATCCAAGATTGACAAGGCGTCCCTCTGCGAGCAGATAGATGCAGTTGCCATTCTCAAAGGTGTACTTGTCCACCTGAGGTTTGATATTGAGCCTTTTTGCCCCGGCATAAGCATAAAGCTGTTCAACCTGGATTTCATTGTCGAAATGGCCGATATTGCACACAATAGCTTCGTCTTTCATCTGCTTCATGTGCTCCAGGGTAATGACATCCTTGTTGCCTGTGGTGGTGACAAAAATGTTACCTTCCTTGACCGCTTCATCCATGGTAGAGACTTCGTAGCCCTCCATGGCAGCCTGCAAGGCGCAAATCGGATCAATTTCCGTAACGATTACTCTTGCACCATAAGCACGCATAGAGCGGGCTGAGCCCTTGCCCACATCGCCATAGCCAAGCACAACAACAACCTTACCGGCAACCATGACGTCAGTTGCCCGCTTGATACCGTCAGCCAGTGACTCACGGCATCCATAGAGATTGTCAAATTTCGACTTGGTAACCGAGTCGTTGACGTTGATGGCAGGGAAAAGCAGTTCGCCTTTTTCCATCATCTGGTAGAGGCGGTGAACACCAGTCGTGGTCTCTTCCGAAACACCCTTCATCTCTGCAGCAACCTTGTGCCAGCGCTGGTTGTCCTCTTCAAAGACCTCCCTGAGCTGCTGGTAGAGTGCTTTTTCCTCAGCATTACCCGGAGCTTTTTCAAGCATTTCCGGACTGTTCTCTATTTTGTAACCGAGAATGATCATCAATGTTGCGTCACCGCCGTCATCAACAATCAGGTTTGGTCCCTTTCCCCCTTCAAATTCAAGGATCTGGCGGGTACACCACCAGTACTCTTCAAGCGTTTCACCTTTCCACGCAAAGACAGGTACACCGGTTTCTGCGATGGCGGCGGCGGCATGATCCTGGGTAGAAAAAATGTTGCAGCTTGCCCAGCGAACCTCTGCTCCGAGCTCCACAAGGGTTTCGATCAGCACGGCGGTCTGGATGGTCATGTGCAGTGAACCAGAAATACGGGCGCCTTTCAGAGGATATTTGCCTGCATACTTCCGCCTTGTAGCCATAAGGCCCGGCATCTCTTTTTCAGCGACATCGATTTCCTTGCGTCCCCATTCAGCAAGAGAGATATCTGCTACTTTATAATCAAGTGCCTTCGCGACTGTTGTCATAGTAGTGTTTCTTGTTTTCTATGTTGAGATTGCTCAGGCCAGGTTGAAAGCTTTTTTCAGTTCAGCAACCTTTTCGGTTTTTTCCCAAGGGAAGATATCGCGGCCGAAATGACCGTAGGCAGCAGTCTGCTGATAGCTCCATCCCTGAGGTTTGTCGAGGCCGAACCGTTTGATGATGGCCGCAGGACGAAGATCGAAAATGACTTCAGCCTTTTCCTGAATCTGGGCATCATCGAAGCCGTTTTTTGCGGTATCATGCGTATTGATATAGATCGATACCGGACGTGCAACACCGATCGCATAAGAGACCTGAACAGTGCATTTGTCGGCCAGACCGGCAGCAACGATATTCTTGGCAACGTGGCGTGCTGCATAAGCGGCACTGCGGTCAACCTTGGAAGGATCCTTGCCGCTGAAGGCACCGCCGCCGTGAGGAGCTGCACCACCATAAGTATCAACAATAATTTTCCGTCCGGTCAGTCCGGTATCACCGTGTGGTCCGCCGATAACAAAGCGTCCTGTCGGGTTGATATGAAACTTTGTGTTTTCGTCGATCAGGGAAGCAGGTATAACAACCTTGACCACATTTTTGATGATATCATTTTTAATGACCTCCTGCCATGCAGCTTCGCTGACGCCTTCCGGCTCAGGATCGTGCTGGGTTGAAACAACAACCGCATCGACACGCTTGACAATTTCATTTTCATATTCAAGGGTCACCTGGCTCTTGGAATCAGGACGGAGGTAGGTCATGATTTTGCCCTCCTTGCGGATTTCTGCAAGTTTCTTGACAAGCTGCTGGGCAAACTGGATTGCTGCAGGCATCAGCTCAGGGGTTTCTGTGCAGGCATAGCCGAACATCATACCCTGGTCGCCTGCTCCGACACGGTCAAACTCGTCAGCAATCTCTTCTTTCCGGTCAACACCGCGATTGATATCGGGGGACTGGCTATGAAGAGCTGAAAGAACGCCGCATGAGTTGGCTTCAAACATGTATTCACCCTTGGTGTAGCCGATTTCGGTTACAACTTTGCGGGCAATTGTCTGGATATCTACAATTCCTTTGGTTGTAACTTCACCACCCACAATCACCTGGCCAGTTGTTACAAAAGTTTCACAGGCAACACGTGAATTGGAGTCCTGGCGAAGAAAATCATCGAGAACAGCATCGGAAATCTGATCAGCAACCTTGTCAGGATGTCCTTCTGAGACGGATTCTGAGGTAAAGAAATACCTTTTTTGTGACATATTTTCAATAAAGTTTTGGTTAAATGAAGAACAATAACAGCAAGAACAGAAAAAACTGATCCAGTCGAGAGCTTTTCAGTGTGAGAATTTCACAGGGAAATGACTGGACACGGAAAAACCTGTCTCCGGCAAGCCCAGAGAAATAAAGCCTCCCGGGAGCTTGCGGCACCGTGTCCATAGGTAATGGGGATGCCGATGAAAAATAA
>SESG01024128.1_pt1 | contig 13240 bp, 14 predicted proteins | sample 3171421 | NCBI WGS metagenome assembly SESG01 (sample SAMN10866946, study PRJNA518727) | freshwater metagenome | biome: subpolar coniferous forest; feature: holomictic lake; material: water; isolation source: holomictic Lake 227, 6 m and 8 m depth | place: Canada: near Kenora, Ontario | collected... | reverse complement strand
GCTACGGCTTCGGCTTTACAGCGTACATTCTGTTCATGATCATGACCGCCGACGGTGAACACAAAACCGCGCATTACGCCATCTGCGCCGGCTTCATGGCCATGGGCATGATGCTGCCGGGCATGTTCAGCGGCTGGATTCAGGCCCAGGTCGGTTACGCCAATTTTTTCGTCTGGGTCTGCGCGGCAGCGCTTCCGTGTTTCCTGGTGACGGCATGGATCAAGGTGGATCCGCAGTTTGGCAAAGAATAGCGATGACATGGCTGCGCCGCACCGCCTGCTGGATCATCGTCATGGCTAGTTGTTGCCTCGCGCCAGCAAGCCTGGCACAGACAGCGGACGCTGTTTTCAAGGCGCGGCTCGATGCCGAGCTGCAAGCCATTCTGAGCGACCCGCTCAAGCCGCTGGCCAGCCTGTCGGCGCTGGCAATCCGCGACGGCCGCATCGTCTACCAGGGGCACTTTGGTGCGCGTTACATCGACAGCGCCGATGCCCGCAAGAATCTGCCAGCCAATGACCAGACCCTGTACCGCGTGGCATCGATCTCCAAACTGGTAACGGCCATCGGCGTGATGCGACTGGTGGAGCAGCACAAGCTTGACCTCGACGCCGACATCAGCCGCTATCTGGGCTTTGCGCTGCGCAATCCGGACTTCCCCGCTGTGGCGATCAGCGCGCGCATGCTGCTGAGCCACACCTCGTCCCTGCGCGATGCGGGTGGCTATTCCTTCCCGCTTGAACACAGTCTGCAAAGCGTGCTCGATCCGCGCGGCGCGCATTACGGCGCCGGCGGCTACTGGGCCGCAGCGAGCAAGACCGTGGATCACACGCCGGGACGCTACTTCGCCTATGTGAACCTGAACTGGGGTGTGCTGGGCACGCTGATCGAGACCATCAGTGGTCAGCGCTTTGACCACTACATGAAAGAAGCCGTGCTCGCACCGCTGCACATCAGCGGGGATTTCAACCCGGAGTCGCTGTCGGTGCAGCAGATCGCCAACCTGGCCGTCCTGTACCGCAAACAAAGCAATGAAGTCTGGAACCCATCCGGCCCCTGGGTTGCACAGGTCGATGATTTCCGCGGTCTGCAGCCTGCTCCCCGCCCCGGTAGCGCAGACTACCGCCCCGGACACAATGCCACGCCATGGAGCCCGCAGGGCGGCTTGCGCATTGGGGCGGACGGCCTGGCTCGCCTGATGTTGCTGCTGCTCAATGGCGGTGAACTCGACGCTGTGCGCCTGCTCAGCCAGCAAACAGTAGACGCCATGCTGACCGAGCAGTGGCGCTACGACAAGACCCGCAACAACGGGGACGACGATCAGGGTCTGTTCAAGGCCTGGGGACTCGGCGTGCAGAAGTTTCTCGACAGCGGCGCGCCCGGGCACGGAGACCGCTTGGTCGCTGCCGGCGACTTCACCGGATGGGGTCATCTTGGCTTTGCCTACGGACTGCAAAGCGGCTTGGTCTTTGACCCGGTGCGGCGCAATGGCATGGTCTACATCATCGGCGGCGTGGGCTCGGATCCAGAGCGCGACCACGGCGCTTATTCAAGCCTGAATTCATGGCAGGAAAAAGTGCTCGACGCACTGTACCGACACGCCATCGCGGAGACACCATGACATCACCTGAACGCGCGCCCGAGAGCGTGCCGAAAAGCCTGTGGTCGTGGATACCCTCGCTTTATTTTGCCCAGGGCATCCCCTACGTGGTGGTGATGACGCTGTCGGTCATCATGTACAAGAAGATGGGTGTCTCCAATACCGACATCGCCCTCTACACCAGCTGGCTGTATCTGCCCTGGGTCATCAAGCCGCTGTGGTCGCCTTTTGTCGATCTGTTTCGCACCAAGCGCTTCTGGATTGTCAGCCTGCAACTGCTGATCGGTGCCGCGCTGGCCGGCGTCGCGCTGACGATACCGATGCCGCATTATTTTCAGCTGACGCTGGCCGTGTTCTGGCTCATGGCTTTCAGTTCGGCAACGCATGACATCGCAGCCGATGGCTTCTACATGCTGGCCCTGAAGGAACATGAGCAGGCTGCGTTTGTCGGCGTGCGCAGCACCTTCTACCGCATCGCCATGCTGGCGGGCCAGGGCGGCCTGGTGTTTCTGGCCGGTCGCGTCGAGGAAGCCACCGGCAATCTGACACTGGCCTGGACAATTGTGTTTGCGGTGCTGTCCGTCATGTTTTTGTCGCTCGGCGTCTATCACCGCTGGTGTCTGCCGCGACCCGCAGCGGACGCCACCCGTGCGCCGCTGACAGCGCCGCTGCGCGAGTTTGTTGCGGTCTTTGCCGTTTTCCTGAAGAAGAAGGAAATCGCCGCCATCCTGGCCTTCCTCTTGCTGTACCGCTTTGGTGAGGGCCAGTTGCTCAAGCTGGCAGCACCCTTTCTGCTCGACAGCACAGACAAGGGTGGACTGGCGCTGACAACACAGCAGGTGGGCATCGTCTACGGCAGTATGGGCATCGTGTTTCTGACGCTGGGCGGCCTGCTCGGCGGCTACGTGATCTCGCGCCACGGCCTCAAGCGCTGGCTCTGGCCCATGGTGCTGTCGGTCAACGTGCCGCACCTGGTCTATGTCTACCTGTCGTTCGCGCTGCCGAGCGAGCTCTGGCAGGTTGCGGCAGCGGTGGCGGTGGAACAGTTCGGCTACGGCTTTGGTTTTGCTGCCTACCTGCTGTACATGATCATGGTTTCCGATGGGCCGAACAAAACCGCGCATTACGCCATCTGTACCGGCTTCATGGCGCTGGGCATGATGCTGCCGGGCATGCTCAGCGGCTGGGTTCAAGCGCAACTGGGCTACGCCCACTTCTTTGTCTGGATCTGCATTTCCGGCCTGCCCGCCTTCGTCGCCACGGCGCTGATCCGGGTTGATCCGGAGTTTGGCAAAAAGAAGGAATAATCGCACCCTACTTCGTGAGACCCACTCCTGCATGCAGACACACCACTTCAAAGCCATTTCCTGCCAGGCGCTGGCGCCGGGCCCGCGTCTGCTGGTGCTGGGCGCCGTGCATGGCAACGAGACCGCCGGCACCCGCGGCATCCTGCGCGTGCTGCAGGAGATCGACGCCGGGACGCTGCCCCTGATTGCGGGCAGCGTGAGCTTTGTTCCCATCACCAATCCGCTGGCCTATGAGTTGGGTCAGCGCGCGGGCGAGCGCAACCTGAACCGCAACCTGGGGCCCTGCGCCGAGCCGCAGGAATTCGAAGATCACATCGCCAACTGGCTGTGCCCCCTGATGGCACGGCATGACGTGCTGCTGGACCTGCATTCGTTTCAGGCGGTGGGCCGCGCCTTCGTCATGGTGGGCCCGGAAAACAACACGGGCACGCTGGAGCCTTTTGCCCACGCGCAGGCGGAAGTGGCGCTGGCCTTGCGCCTGGGCGTGACACGCTTTGTGGACGGCTGGCTCAGCACCTATGCGCGCGGCGTTGAGCGCCGGCGCGCCGCCATCGACAGCGTCACCAGTCGCGCGCAGCAACTCGACACCGACCCGCGTTACGGCGTCGGCACCACCGAGTACATGCGCTCCGTGGGCGGCTACGCGCTGACGCTGGAGTGCGGTCAGCACGACGATCCACAGGGCCCGGAAGTGGCTTACAAGGCCATCATGAACACGCTGGCGCACCTGGGCCTGATCGCCACGCCGGCGCCGGTTGCCGTGGCCGAGATCGAGGCGCTGCGCATTTTTGAGGTGATCGACAAGGCGCACGAGGGCGATGCGTTCAGCCGGCCCTGGTCCAGTTTTGATCCGCTGCGCGCCGGCGACCTGATCGGCACGCGCCACGACGGCAGCCCGGTGCGGGCCCCGACCGATGGCTACATCCTGTTCCCCAACGCCAAGGCCGGCATCGGGCATGAGTGGTTTTACCTGGCCAAGGCGAACCCGCGCCGGCTCGGGTCCTAGCATGCACGCCTTGGGTCTGGGTATCGACGCCGGCGGCAGCCAGAGCCGCTGGGCCCTGGTCGGGGCCGACCAGGCGGTCGTGGCCGAGGGTTCGATCACCAGTTTCAGCGCACTGGACCTGGCGGGTGAAGCGGGTCAGCACAAGGTCAGCGACATTCTGGAAGGTCTGGCACGTGAGGTATCCGCTTATGGCCCAGTCATCGCCGCGCACGCCGGCATCACCGGTCTGGGTGGGCTGCAGGATGGCGCAAGCCAGCTATTGCAGGCACTGCTGCTGCGGCATTTCAATCTGGCGCCGGGCACGGTGACGCTGAGCAATGACATCGAACTGGCGTGCCACGCCGCGTTTGAACCGGGCATGGGTTATCTGATCTACGCCGGTACCGGCTCCATGGCCGGCTTTGTTGATGTGAACGGCGCCTTCCACCGTGCTGGCGGACGCGGCGGTATTCTGGACGATGGCGGCAGCGGCTACTGGATCGCCGTGGCGGCCCTGCGCCACATCTGGCGCGCCGAAGACGAAGCGCCGGGTTGCTGGATTGATTCACCCATGGCTGTTGCGATGTTTGACAGCATCGGCGGCAGCGACTGGGCGCTATCGCGCCAGCTGATTTATGCTGCGAGTCGTGGCGAGATCGGGCAACTGGCACTGGCGGTTGCATCGGTCGCTGATCGCGACCCGGTGGCCAGCACCCTCCTGCAGAGCGCCGGTCGCGAACTGGCGCGGCTGGGCAATGCGATGGTGAGTCGCTTTGGCGTGCGTCCCATGGTGCTGGCGGGACGGGTGCCGGAACTGCACCGCCTGATCGAAGTCTCGATCCGCGAACACCTGCTGCCTGCGTGCGATTTGCGTCGCGTGCATTTGCAGGCCCATCTTGCTGCGGCGCGCATGGCGTCACGAAAGGCGTTCCCATGACCCGAATTCTTCTGCTTCTGCTGGCCGCCCTGCTGAGCGCTTGTGCCAGTGGCCCACGCATCGACACCAGCCAGAACGCGCTCAGCCAGGAGAGCCGGGTGCGTTATCTGGTGCTGCACTACACCTTCCTCGACTCGCCGACTTCGCTGCGCGTGCTGACGCAGCAGGGGGTGAGTTCGCATTACCTGATCGACGATGGCGCGGACTTCAGGATTTACCGTCTGGTCGACGAGAGCCGACGCGCCTACCATGCAGGACTGAGTTCCTGGAAAGGCAATACCAACCTCAATTCAAGCTCGATCGGCATCGAGATCGTGAACCAGGGCTGGCGCAACACGGATCAGGGACCGGTCTGGCTGCCCTACCCGCAGGGGCAGATCGAGCGCTTGATCGAACTGGTCAGGGACATCGTGAAACGCCACGAGATCGCGCCGGACCGGGTATTGGGACACAGTGATATCGCGCCGCAACGCAAACAGGATCCGGGGCCGATGTTTCCCTGGAAGCAACTGGCCGATGCCGGGCTGGTGTTATGGCCGGACGAGAGCGAAGTGGCGCTGCGCCAGCCGACATTTGAGCATCAGTTGCCCGACGTCATCTGGTTTCAGAAGAAACTGGCAGAGCATGGTTTTGCCGTTCCCCAAAGCGCCGAGCTTGATGCAGCCACACGCAATGTCCTGATTGCTTTCCAGATGAAATACCGACCCGCCCGTTTTGACGGCACACCCGACGCACAAACCGCGGCCTTGCTCGATGTGCTGGCGCGGCCTTCGAAAGCAGCGCCGCAGGCGGCCCTGCCGGCAAGGTAGCGCGGGCTCAGCGGCCTCAGGAAACCGCGCTTTCCAGCAGGGTCAGGGTTTGCGCAGCGCTGTCGAGGCGCGCGCTGACGCCCAGCGGCAGCGTCATCTGATTGGCGATATGCCCGACCGAATAACCGCTCACCGCCGGCACGCGCAAGCGCTGCAGATGGTCATCCACTGTTTCATTCAGGGTCAGCGATGACTCGCTGTCAGGTGCTTCGCATTTTTCAAAGACCCCGAGCAGCAGGGCCGCCGCTGTCCTGAGGCCCTGGCTCAAATCGAGCTGTGTCAGCATGCGATCAATGCGGTAAGGCGCCTCGCCGATGTCTTCCAGAAACAGGATGCGAGCATGCAATTCGGCGGCGTAAGGGGTGCCGGACAAGGCTGATACCAGACTGAGGTTGCCGCCCATCAGACGCCCGACTGCGCTCCCGCCGCGCACCGTTCTGAGCTGGTATTGCGGTGCCGTTTGCGCCATGGTCCGATTCTCATCGGACATCGACATCACATAGTTTTTTTCCGGCTGCATCAGGATCGCCTTCAGATGCTGCTTCGAATAATCGGTGAAGGTGGAGATGCCGACGGGGCCGTGAAAGGTCACAAGTCGGGTCTGGCGCTGGATCGCCAGATGCAGGCAGGTGACATCGGAATAGCCGACGAATATTTTTGGATGCGTTCGAAGCAGGCGGTAGTCGATGTGGGGCAGCAGTGAAATGCCGCCGGAGCCGCCGGTGGCCGCCCATACGGCCTTGATTTGTGGGTTGGCAAACATGGCATGCAGGTCTTCCAGACGTTGCGCCACCGTGCCCGCATACCGGCCACGCCGGGCCAGTACATGCTTGCCAAGCTGGACCTTGCAGCCCAGGCCTTCCAGGTTGCGCACCGACTTGTCGATGCCGTCCTGCTCCAGAAAACCACAGGGTGTGATCAGGCCCACCACATCGCCTTCCTTCAGGCGCGGCGGCTTGATGAGCCGGATCGCGCCCGGCGCGGCCGTGGCTGGGCCTGGCGCAGCCAGCAGCGATGCGGCCAATGACAACGCCGCCCCTTGGGCCATGTTGCGCCGGCTCAGAGGCGCGGCTTGTGCTTCAGTTGGCAATTTCATGCGTTCAAATTGGGCGTGCCACCGGACCCGGTCTCAGGCGGATTGTTTGATCGCCAGGTCAGGCTCGTCGGCTGCCATCACGCGCTCGGTCCATGCAGCAAGTTTGCCGGCATCGGCCCGCAAAATCTCCTGCTTGACAGCCAGGATCTGCGCCGGATGCATGGAGAAACTGCGCAAGCCCATGCCCAGCAGCAAACGCGTCAGCGTGATGTCGCCAGCCATTTCGCCGCAGACACTGACCGGCTTGCCCTGGCTGTTGCATTCGGCGATGGTCAGCGCCACCAGTCGCAGCACAGCCGGATGCAGGGGGTCGTACAAATGCGCCACCGACTCGTCGGCGCGATCGATTGCCAGCGTGTACTGGATCAGGTCGTTGGTGCCGATAGACAGGAAATCAAAATATTTCAGGAATACCTTGAGCGTCAGGGCGGCAGCCGGGATCTCGATCATGGCGCCAATACTGAGCGGGCCATAGGCCACGCCCCGGTTGTCGAGTTCGACGCGCGCCCGGTCGATGAGGGCAAAGGTGTGGCGTATCTCGCTGGCGTGGACCAGCATCGGTATCAGCAGATTGGCGCGCCCATGCGCGGCGGCGCGCAGGATTGCGCGCAACTGCGTCAGGAACATGGCCGGGTCGGCCAGACTCCAGCGAATGGCGCGCAGGCCCAGCGCCGGGTTCAAGTGCGCCGAGTCCTGCATGGCTTCGTCCAGTGGCTTGTCGGCGCCGACATCAACCGTGCGAATCGTCACCGGCAAACCCTTCATGCCTTCAATCGCACGCCGGTAGGCTTGGTACTGCTCTTCTTCATTGGGCAGCTTGCCCTGGCGGCCCATGAAGAGAAATTCACTGCGAAACAAGCCAACACCCACCGCACCAGCCTTGATCGCGGTGGGCGCGTCTTCCGGCATTTCGATGTTCGCCAGCAGGTCAATTTTTTGGCCGTCCAGCGTCACCGCCGGCGTGTGCAACAGACGCGACAGGCGACCGCGATCGAGTTCATGCTGACGCTGCTTGAAACCGTACTCGGCCAGGATGATGGGCGATGGATCAACCACCACCAGGCCGGCGTCGCCGTCGATGATGACCCAGTCGTCCTGACGTACCAGCTGACTTGACAGACGGGCCCCAACCACGGCCGGGATGTCCAGACTGCGCGCAACGATCGCGGTATGCGATGTCTTGCCGCCGACTGCCGTGATGAAGCCGGCAAACACGCTTTGCTTGAATTGCAGCATGTCGGCTGGCGACAGATCGTGCGCGATCAGTATCAGTGGCACATCAACCGTGTCGTCGAGCAGCAAATCCTGTTGTGACTTCTTGCGCGTGACCCGACTGGCGTCCTGCACCACGGGCGAGGCCACGCCTTTCATGGCGCGCAGAACCTTCTCAGTGATTTGCTCCAGATCGGCCTTGCGTTCGCGCAGGTACTCATCCTCCATCTCGTCAAACTGGCGCGCAATCACTTCGAGTTGTGTCGTCAACGCCCATTCGGCGTTGTAGAGGCGGTCGGTGATCCAGTGCTTGACGCCGCCAATCAGTTCCTCGTCTTGCAGCAGCATCAGGTGCACATCCAGCAGCGCCGTCAATTCATGGGGCGCTTCTTTTGGTCCCATGTGCGCAACGCTGGTCTGCAATCGGTGAATCTCGTCCACCACAGCATTGCGTCCATCACGAACCCGCTCAATCTCGGCACGAACCTGCGTGGGCTCGATAAAGTAATGCGCAACATCCACCCGGCTTGACGCCACCAGCACCGCGCGCCCGATGGCGATGCCGCGGGCCACTGCCAGACCGTGGATTGAAAAGGTCATTCACCTTCCCCGAACTTGTCGGCAATCAAAGCCAGCAAGGCCGTTAGTGCCTCCTGCTCACGCTCACCATTCGTCTCGACTTCGACTGTGCTGCCGATGCCAGCGGCCAGCATCATGACGCCCATGATGCTTTTCGCATTGACGCGCCGCTCACCTTTGGACAACCAGACCTCGCATGGGAAACCGCCTGCCAGTTTGGTCAGCTTGGCAGAGGCGCGGGCATGCAAACCCAGTTTATTGGTGATGGTCGTAGTTGCTTTGATCATTTTTCTTTTTCACCTGGTTCTGCGGTGCCGTGTTGGCCACCTGCATGACGCCCTGCGTGCCGCCGGCCAGCGCCCGCGCCAAAAGCGCATCCAGCGACTCACGGCAGTAGGTCACGGTACGCAACAACATGGGCAGATTGACGCCGGCTATCAGCTTGGAATTCACACCATCGACCAACTGCTGCGCCACATTGCAGGGCGTGGCACCAAACACGTCGGTCAGCACCAGAGTCTGAGCGGTGTCAAGCAGGGCCAATGCCTGCCGGGCAGCAGCCAGGGTTTCCTCAGGCGGAACATTGGGCTGCACATCAAACGCCACCAGCCCCGGTGCACCATCGGGAAAGACGTGCAGGACACACTGGCGCAAAGCGCTGGCCAATGGTGTGTGAGCGATGATGAAAATGCCGTTCATTTGCTAAAGAGTAGGGAAGACGACGCAAACCCGGTAACCGAGCCAACGTCTCTTCTAATAGGTCAGGTCCCGTGATTATGACTTTTTGTCATCAGGAAATAGAAATAGGAGAGCACACAGCAGAACAAAAACACAAGCATTGCCGACTGGAAGGCCTGTATTTCGGTGAACCCCAGCGCCTTGAAAGCATCGATGGCAAGGCCCACGCCCCACTGCACCACAAAGACGCCGGCGAAGATCACCAGGTTGTACAGCGACAAGGCCCGCCCCGCCAGAGCCGGCGTAAAGGCCATGCCGACCGCCGGCAGTGCCAGCGTGACAAAGGTACTGCTCACACAATAGCAAGCCCACAAGGCAGCCGCCAGAGTTGAAACGCGAGGCCCCAACCCGATCAACAGCGCCAGCAGCACAAAGCTAAGCGGCAGACCGCGGGCGATCATCCACTCGGCGTTTAAGCCATGGCGTGTCAACCACGGGTTCACAAGGCCCCAGACCCAGAACGCACACAACATCGAGATGTTGATCCAGAACAGGCCGCTCGCTGCCTGTAATGCGCTGTAACCGGCAACCTTGATCATCCAGGGCGTGGCCCATAGCGTTTGCATGGCGACCAAGCCGCCATAAACGAAGAACCCAACCGGCGCCATTCTGCGAAAGTAGGGATGGCGCCAGACCTCGCCATAACGGGTCTTGGCAGAGACAGCGACGCCATCCGGCGGCGCCGACACCTCCCATTTCGGAACCTGCCAGGCAATCAGCGCCATGGACAGCAGCAGCAGCAGAGCGAGGCCCCAGAACAGCACACGCCAGCCCAGCAGGGGAACCAGCCATTGCACCGGCAGGGTGGATGCCACCATGCCCAGTGAGCCGGTCATCAGCATCCACGAGTTGGCGCGCATCAGGGCGGCGGCCTCAAACCAGCGCCGATACCCTGTGAGTGGCGCCATCAAACAGGCGCTGACTCCGATGCCACAAAAGATCCGCCCTGCCAGCAGTCCTGAAAAACTCGTGGCAAAAGAAAAAGCGGCGCAGCCCAGCACCGCCACGGCCAGAAAGTTGAGGATCACTGATCGTGGGCCATGGCGGTCGAGCCAGGTACCCAGTGGCAATTGAGTGGCAGCAAAGCCCAGAAAGTAACCGCCGGCGAGCAGGCCCAGGTCACTGGCATTGAGCGCGAAATCCAGTGTCAGTGTCGGTGACAGCGTGGCCGTGATGGCACGAATCAGGGCCGAAAGAAAGTAGGCAAAGGCAAATGCCAGAAAGACAAGAATGGCTGTGCGCCGTGGCAGCAGGGCATGGGTCTGAAAATGGCGCATGCGCCGATTATCTGTGCTGAACCAACATCAGCCAGCGTGTGCCCGATCTGTTGCGAGGGGCGCCACCGGTGTGGGCGCCCCTTGCAGGATGCGATCAATCCTTGCGGTAGGCGTCGTGGCAGGCCTTGCAGGTGCCACCGGTGGCTCCAACTGCAGCCTTGATGCCATCCAGATTGCCGGCTTTGGCAGCAACCGCCAGCTTGGCCATTTCGGCTTGCATCTTGTCGGCATATTCCTGGAACTTGGCATGCTCTTTCCAGATCTCGGGCTTGGCACGGGTATCACCCTTGTCCGTTCCTTCACCGAAGGCGGCCCAAGGAAGCTTGGCTGCGAATTCGGCTGTTGCCGCACTTTCGGCTGCGCTCTTGGCATCAAACGGCACTTTGCCGGATGCCATGGCTGCGACGCGACCAAAATTCTGTTGCATCACAAACAAGGCGCTCTTGCGGTATTTGATCGCGTCTTCCGGTTTGGCAAACTGGGCGCTGGCCGATGCTGAGTAAGCCAGAGCAGTGGCGAGCAGCGCGAATGTAGCAATTTTCTTCATGATCTTCCTGAGTTAATTAAGGTGACTGACAGCGTTTCGGGCACGACCGCAGCAACAAGTTTCTGCAACATTGCGGTGACAAGGGAAAACAAGAAGGCGCCAACGCAATACACAGAATGCCCGCACAATAGGGCTTTACAGCACAGGACGTTCACCTCGCACATGGCAACCACAGTCAGAGTATGGGATTTACCCACCCGCGTTTTCCATTGGGCCTTGGTGGCCTGCGTGTTTGGCTTGCTGGCAACGGCCAGCATCGGCGGTGCGGCGATGGTCTGGCATTTCCGTTGCGGCTATGCGGTGCTGAGTCTGCTGCTGTTCCGCCTGGTCTGGGGCGTGGTCGGTGGGCACTGGTCACGCTTTGCTTCTTTTCTTTATTCCCCCGCCACGGTACTGCGCTACCTGCGGGGCGAGCGGGTGGCTGAACTTTCGATTGGACACAATCCGCTGGGAGCCGGTTCGGTCTTCGCCTTACTGGGCTTCTTGCTGCTGCAGGTTGCCAGTGGTCTGTTCAGTGACGACGAGATCGCTGCTGCCGGTCCGTTGACCAAACTCGCTTCCGAGGCCATGGTGCACACCGCGACTTTCTACCATGCCGAAATTGGCAAACTGATTTTGCTGGGTTTGGTGGCGCTGCACATCGGTGCCATTGTTTTCCATCTGATCCATAGGAATGAAAATCTCGTCGGGCCGATGGTTCACGGTGACAAGGCACTTGAACTCGACGCCACGCCCTCACGGGATGACGCGGGCTCGCGCCTGCTGGCGGGCGCTATCCTGGCTGCCTGCGCAATGCTGGTGGCGTGGCTCGTAAAGCAAGCCGGTTAAATTCGGAACACTGGCAATCAGACGTGACACGGACCTTCGGCACTCAATCGCTGTGAAAACAAAAGACCTGCGTTTCATCAACCCCAACTCGGCTGCCGAGATAGGCTGGGTACGGGATATTTTTCGTGAGTATGCCGCCAGTCTGGCCGTTGACTTGTGCTTTCAGGACTTTGAGGCCGAACTGGCTGAACTGCCGGGACACTACGCGACGCCACGCGGCGGCTTGCTGCTGGCGCTGGTCGATGGCGAAATCGCCGGCTGCTGCGCGCTGCGCCCGCTCGACGGCGTTGACTACCCGAACGCGAGCGAGATGAAACGACTGTATGTGCGCGATGCTTTTCGCCGCCTGGGTGTCGGTCGCCAGTTGGCTGAAGCGATGCTGGACTGCGCGCGCCAGGCGGGCTACGACTGTGTGCTGCTGGACACGCTGGATGAAATGGAAAGCGCGCGCGCGCTCTACCAGGATCTGGGTTTCGAGGAAGTGCCGCCCTACTATCACAACCCGATTGCCGGGGCGCACTACCTGATGGCCAAGCTGTAGACGGCGTCACCGACCGGCGGTGACGCCATTCTCAGTGCCGCTCAGGCTTTGGCTTGCGCGAGCAGCGTTGCCGCATCGCTGGCTTCAAATTTGCCCGGCGCCTCGATATTCAGCGAGGCCACCTTGCCATCCTTGACCAGCATCGAGTAGCGGTTGCTGCGCAAACCCATACCCCTGCCAGTCAGGTCGAGCGTTAATCCGGTGGCTTTGGCGAAAACTGCATCGCCATCGGCCAGCATGCGGACTTTACCGGCGGTCTTTTGATCGCGGGCCCAGGCGCCCATGACAAAGGCGTCGTTGACGCTGAGGCACCAGATTTCATCAACACCCGCCGCTTTGAAAGCGTTGAAATTTTCGACGTAACCCGGCACGTGCTTGGCCGAGCAGGTCGGTGTGAAAGCACCTGGCAGTGCAAACAGGGCAATGGTCTTGCCGCTGCTGGCCTTGATGACATCGACCGGATTCGGACCAAGACTGCAACCACCGCCCTCGACTTCGGAAAATTCCATCAATGTGGCTGCCGGAAGTTGATCACCTACTTTAATCATGTGTTGCTCCTAAATAATGAACGAAATACTGTGGTAAAAACCCGGTATTGGCGCGTTTGAATGAACCAATGAAAACGGCTCACATTGTGAGCCGTTTCTGATAATGATGCAGTCCGCAGACTGCAAAGGCCTATACGGCCGCTGCCTTTTGCACCAAGCGGGTCGCAACCCAGTTCTTGGTTTTCGAAATTGGCTTGCTTTCGGTGATTTCGACGATATCGCCGAGCTTGTAATCGCCA
>SESG01013333.1_pt1 | contig 13244 bp, 9 predicted proteins | sample 3171421 | NCBI WGS metagenome assembly SESG01 (sample SAMN10866946, study PRJNA518727) | freshwater metagenome | biome: subpolar coniferous forest; feature: holomictic lake; material: water; isolation source: holomictic Lake 227, 6 m and 8 m depth | place: Canada: near Kenora, Ontario | collected... | reverse complement strand
ATCTGCGATACCGCCATCAAGGCCGCCAAGGCCGTGGGTTACTACAACGCGGGCACCATCGAGTTCCTGCTGGACAAGCGCGGTGACTTCTTCTTCATGGAGATGAACACCCGCGTCCAGGTGGAACACCCCGTCACGGAGCTGGTCACGGGGATCGACATCGTCAAGGAGCAGCTCCGCATCGCCGCCGGCCAGAAGCTCAGCTTCCGGCAGGAGGACGTGATCCAGAAGGGCCACGCCATCGAGTGCCGCATCAACGCCGAGGACCCTTTCAAGTTCACCCCCAGCCCCGGCCGCATCACCGCCCTGCACTTCCCCGGGGGCCCAGGCATCCGCGTGGACACTGCCATGCACCAGGACGCGGTCATCCCGCCCCACTACGACTCCATGGTGGCCAAGCTCATCGCCTACGGCGCCAACCGAACCGAGGCCATCGCCCGCATGCGCCGCGCCCTGGACACCCTGGTGATCGAGGGCATCAAGACGACCGCCCCCCTGCACCGCCGCATCATGGACAACCCCGAGTTCATTGCCGGCACCTTCTCCACCAAGTGGATGGACACCTTCCTGGAAGAGCTCAAGCGGAACCCCGCCGGGGACCCCCGCTAGGCCCGTTCAGGAACGCCCTCATTCCGATAGAATGAACCCTGCGCCGCCTTAGCTCAGTTGGTAGAGCTCCAGCTTTGTAATCTGGTGGTCACCCGTTCGATTCGGGTAGGCGGCTCCAGTTTCCCGCAGTGCCCTTGGCAGGTTTCCCTGAGAGCACGGGGCTTAGATCCGGCTCGCAGGATTAAGCCTGGCCCTGGGTTAGACCGAAAAAAGAGGCATGGCCTTTTGGGTTGGGCGTTTCATCCTGCGTCCCGCGCCGGCAACCCTGCACTCTGGGACGGCGAGGGGTTCGTCTGCCTGGATGGCAGGGCTGCTCGAGGCCTTCTTCGGCCGAGATCTGTGGCGGGTGCTGAGCTTCCTGGTCCTGAGTGCCCCCCTGCTGGCCCAGGCTCTGGCCATGCGCCACTTCGACCGGCGGGATGGCCTGCCCCAGAGCCAGGTGACAGCCCTGCTCGAGGACCGCAACGGCTTCATCTGGGCCGGCACCAACGAGGGGGTGACCCGGCTGGGACCGAACGGGCATCAGCTGTTCGACGCCACGACCGGCCTGCGCGCGAAGGACATCATCTGCCTGCTGGAAGACAGCGCCGGGGCGATCTGGACTGCCAGCGCCGAGCGGGGAGTCGCCCGGATCCGAGGCAGGGAGGTCATGACCTTTGGCCTCACGGAGGGCCTCCCGGACGAGACCACGCGGGCCCTCCTGGAGACTCGCCGTGGGGAGCTGCTGGTCGGCACCGGACAGGGTCTTGCGCGGCGGCTGGGCGAGAGGTTTGAGCGCGTCCCCCTGCCTGAGCCCTGGAGCCTAGCCCCCATCCAGGCTCTGGCCGAGGACAGCGAAGGCTGGGTGTGGCTCGGTACCCGCAATGGGACCGTTGCCCGGTGGAAGGAGGGCGCCTTCGAGGTCGCCGCGTTGCCTACGCCGGCAGAGACCTCCCCCCTGGTCAGCATCCGGACGGATCCCTCGGGCCAGGTCTGGATTATCCAGTCGGAGCGAGTCCTGAGGCGGAGCCTGGACGGCCGCTGGCAGGTGGAGTCCCTGCCTGGGCTGCCCTCCTCGGCCGTCTTCACGGCCATCACCTTCACCCCCGAGGGGGAACTCATCCTCGCACTCGGCTCGGATGGACTCTACCTGCGGCAGGCTGACGGCACCCACCGGCTCCTGAACCGCCAGAACCTGCTCTGCCGGGATTCCATCAACTGCGCCCTGCGCGACCGGAACGGCGGACTCTGGATCGGCACCAACGGGGACTACCTCTGGGTCCAGGCACTCCCGGGCCTCTGGAGCCTGACCCACGACACTGAGACGGACCTGAGCCTGGGCCTCGGCTCGGTGACTGCCTTCATGGCGCTTCCTGGCAACCGAATGCTGTTCGGGAGCAACAATGGGGTCATCCTTTGGCAGCAGGGCAAGGGCGTGTTGAAACGCTGGTCCCGCAAGGACGGCCTGCCCTCCGAGGACGTCTGGATGCTACATGAGGACGGCGCGGGCGGAGCCTGGATCGGGACGCTGAACGGCCTCGGCCACCTGGGGGCCGACTGGCGCATCCATCCCGGCCCTCCTGAGCTGAAGAAGAGCCACATCCAGTGCATGGTCCGGCAGGGCGACCGGCTGTGGGTCGGGACCGATATGGGCCTGGTGGAGCTGGATCTCCGGGGGCGGTTTCTGGGACGGCACCACCCGATCCGGGAGACCGGCTACACGTCGGTTCACTGTCTGCTGGTGCGCGGGGAGGACCTGCTTGTGGGCACCAGCGTCGGCCTCTTCCGCTTCGAGGAGGGAGCCTTCCACCGCTACCTAGCCGACGGGCCCACGGGTCACGGGCAGATCCTGGCCCTCCATGCCGATGCCCGGCAGCGCCTGTGGGTTGGTAGTTCCCAGAGCCTCCTGGTGAACGATCCGGCGAATGGTTCCTGGAGCAGCCTGGACCTGGAGGCTGGCGGACAGCCACTGTACGGCATCACCTGGATCCGTAGTCTCGCTTCCGGGGGAACCGCCATCGGTCATGCCAAGGGCGTCACCGTGCTTCCCCGGGAAGGCAAGCCCGTGCTGGTCACCCATCGGCTGGGACTCATCTCTGACGAGACCAACCAGGGGGGGGCCCTCGAAGATCGCCAGGGCCGCCTCTGGATCGGGATGGTGGGCGGCGTCTGCTTCCTGGAAGCTGGTGCCCGCGTCCCGGAATACCCCCTGCCGACTCCCGTGGTCCTGGACATCACCTGGGAGCGAGGAACCTTCTGGATGCCCAAGGAGGTCAGCCTGCCGCCAGGCTATGCCTCCCTGGTGGTCCATGTGGACTCCGGCTCACCCAACACGCCCGTCCCGGTCCGCTTCGAGGCTCAGCTCGATGAGCTCGGCGGCAACTGGCAGCCCCTGGAGTCCGGGAACGGGAGCATCCAGTTCGGGGGACTGAGCCCCGGAACGCACCTGCTGCGGTTCCGGACCAGCCTGGACGGCGCAGCCTGGACCGAGGCCGCACCGGTGCGCCTGACCATCAAGCCCACCTGGTATCAGACACTCTGGGCCCGGCTGATCCTGATGGTGGCCCTGACCTCAGCCTGCATCCTGGTCATCCGGGCGCGCTTCCGTAACCTGGAACGGAACAATGAAGCTCTGGAGGCGAAAGTCCGCTCCCGGACCAAGGAGCTGCAGGCCTGGACACGGGAGCTGGCACTGCGGAACCAGGGCATGGAGTGGACTCAGCGGCAGCTCAAGGACACTCTCGAGTCCCGGATGCAGATGATCAACACCGTCAGCCATGATCTCCGCTCGCCGCTCACCAGCATCCTGATCAGCGTGGAGCGCATCAACGGTGGCGGGGCCGAGGTCGAACCCGGCCTGGCGAGAGTGCTGGGCATCATGAAGCACGAAGCCCATCGGCTGGACGGCATCCTCAAGGGCCTGCTCGACAAGAACCGCGCCGAATCCATGACCGACCGATTGTCCCTGAAGCTGACCCATCCCCAGGATCTGGTCGAGAACCTCGAGACCACCCTCCAGCTCAAGGCCGAGGCCCGAGGGCTCCAGACGCGGCTGGACCTCGATGCGGACCTGGGCGAGACCTGGGTCCTGCTGGACTCGGTGGCCATGCGGCAGGTGTTGTTCAACCTGGTGGAAAACGCCCTCAAGTTCACGGAGCCCCCTGGCGCCGTGGGTGTCCGGACCCGCCTGGAGGAGAACCACTGGCACCTGGAGGTCTGGGATACGGGCCGGGGGATTCCCCGAGCCGAGTGCGAGCGCCTCTTCCATCCCTTCGAGCAGGGCCAGGATCAGGATGCCAAGAAGGGCTGGGGTCTGGGCCTCTACATCTGCCGGACCATCGTGGAGGCCCATGGCGGGTGCATCGAGGTGGAGAGCGAGGTGGGCAGTGGCTCCGTGTTCCGGGTGAGCCTGCCTCTGGTGGGATCCGAAACTCCCGCATGAGGCCCTGATTCCGGCGGCGGTTTCCGCCTGAGCCTCATGGGCTTCCGCGCTATCCTCGGTCCATGTTCCTGCCGCTCTACCTGGGCATCCTGCATGCCGTGGAACCCGACCATGTGGCCGTGGTGACGGGAGTGTCGCTGTCGGGCGAACGCCGGGGCGCCTGGAAAGTGGGGCTGGCCTTCGGTGCCTCACACATGCTGGCCGTGGCCCTCATCGCCGTCGCTGCGGCCTTCCTGGGTCAGACCTTCCTGGGTGATCGCTTCTTCCTGTGGATGGACCGGGCAGCCTGGACCCTGGTGCTCGCCCTGGGTCTCTGGAACCTGGCCGCGGCCCTGGGACTGCGCCGGATCGCCACCCACAGCCACGCCCATCAGCACGGCCCCCTGGCCCATGACCACCCCCACCTCCACACCCGGCGTGCCGCCGGGCTCCGACTCCAGCTGAAGCAGGGCCGCCAGCCACGCCAGTCCGCCACGCGCCGCAGCGTCACATCGGCCCTCCAGCCCCTGTCCCGCCGGGCGCCCAAGCAGCACGCCAGCGGCGCCTCAGCCCACGGCTATCACCACGCTGCTGCATGGATGGGCGCCTTCTTCGGCCTGGGCGGTGTCCGGGGCTTCACCTCGCTGATGAAGAATGCCGGCATCTCCGGCCAGGTCCAGTTCCTCGAGGCGCTCCTGCTCTTCGGTCTGGGCATCACCGTGATGTTTACCCTGCTCAGCGCAGCCTCCGGCTGGCTGGCGACCCGCATGGGCACTCAGGCCCGCTTCCGCCGCCTGCTCTACGCCCTCTCGGGGGTGGGCAACGTGGTAGTGGGCCTCTATCTGCTGCTCAAGGCATGAGCGACGCCCCCCGCAGGCCCAGCCTGCTGCGCTCCGCGGCCGTGGTGTCCTTCATGACGCTGCTGAGCCGCCTCACGGGTCTGCTCCAGACCTTCTTCCTCAGCCACGTACTGGGAGCCGGTCCCGCGGCAGATGCCTACGCCGTCGCCTTCCGCCTGCCCAACCTGCTGCGCCGCTTCACCGCCGAAGGCACGATGACCGCCGCCTTCCTGCCCACCCTGGCCGAGGCCGAGGCGGCCGAGGGCGAGAGCGCCATGAAGGCCGTGGCCGCGCGCTTCCTGGGGACCCTGCTGGCGTTCCTGCTGCTGGGCGTGGTCCTGGTGCTGCTCTTCATGGGTCCCCTGGCGAGCCTGCTGATGGTGGGGCGCCCCGGAGTCCAAGCCGCACTCACGGCGAAGCTGGGCCGCATCATGTTCCCCTACCTGGCCCTGGTGAGCCTCACGGCGGGCTTCACGGGGCTGCTCAACCTGCGCCACCGCTTCGCCCTGGCCGCCTCGGTCTCCATCTTCTGGAACCTGGCCTTCATCACCTTCGGCTGGACGACCCTGCGGGTGCTGGAGCGCGGCGGCCCTGCGCCTTTCGAGACCGTGGCGGTCGTGTGTGCCCTCGCCGTGCTCGCTGGCGGCGTGGTGCAGCTGCTGGTGGTGCTGCCGGCGGTGCGCCAGGAGGGCTTCAGCCTCTCCTTCGGTCTCCACCTTCGGGACCCCTGGGTACGCAAGGCCCTGGGGCGCATGGGCCCGGGCCTGCTGGTGGCGGGCATCTATCCCATCAACGCGCTGGTCAGCACCATGCTGGCCTCCAAGCTGCCGGACGGTGCCCAGATGGTGCTCCTCAACAGCGGCATGATGGGCGAGATGGTGCTGGGGCTCTTCGCCATGAGCCTGGCCACGGCGGGCCTGCCCACCCTGAGCCGCCAGGCCGAGGCCCGGGACTGGCCGGGGTTGAACCGCAGCCTCACGCAGTCCATCTCGGCCTCGGCCTTGCTGGTGCTGCCGGCCTCCGTGGGTCTCGCGGTGCTGGCCCGACCCATCTGCGCCCTGCTCTTCCGCACCGGCGCCTACACCCCTGCGGCTTCTGACTGGACGGCTCTCACGGTGGTCTTCGGCACCGTGGGCCTGGTCTTCGTGGCGGCCCAGCGCCTGGGCAACCAGGCCCTCTATGCCCTCAAGGACTACCGGGGTCCCGCCACCATGGCGGGAATCACGCTCGTGCTGAACGTGGCGCTGAGCCTCGCGCTGCTCAAGCCCCTGGGCACCGGCGGCCTGGCCCTGGCCAATGGCCTGGCCAGTCTGGCCGGCCTCCTGGGCGTGGTGGTGCGCCTCCGGCCGCGCCTGCCGGGCCTCGACCTGGGTCCCCTGCTGAAAGGCACCGCCCTGGCCCTGGCCGCCGCCGCGCTCATGGGCCTCCTGGCCTGGGTCGGAAGTCTGGTGCTTCACCTGGACACCCCCCACGGCTTCACCCGCTGGGCCCTGGGCCTGCGCCTGCTGCCCCTGGTGGCCCTCTGCGCCGCCGCCTACGGCCTGCTGGCCTCGGCCTTTGGTCACCCCGAAGCCCTGGAACTGGTCGGGAAGGTTCGCTCGAAGCTGGGACGGGGTAAGCCATGAAGGCCGTGATCCAGCGTGTGCAGCGGGCCACGGTGCGCAGTGGCGAGCTCGAGGCCGCCATCGGCCCTGGCCTGCTGGTGCTCGTTGGCCTGGAAGCCGGGGACACGGAGGAGGTCTGCGCCTGGGCCGCAGCCAAGATCGCCGCCCTGCGGATCTTCTACGACGCCGACGGCAAGATGAACCTCAGCCTGCAGGACATCGGCGGCGAGATCCTGGCCGTGAGCCAGTTCACCCTGGCCGGCAGCATCGCCAAGGGCCGCCGCCCCTCCTTCGACCGGGCCATGAAGCAGGACGAGGCCCGGGTGCTCTTCCGGCGGTTCCTGGAGCTGCTGAAGGCCCAGCATCCCCAGGTGAAGTCCGGCTTCTTCCAGGAACACATGGAGGTCGAGCTCGTCAACGACGGCCCGGTGACCTTCATCCTGGAGCGCTGAGACCAGGCAAGTAAAGGCCGGGCGGGTGCCCGGCCTTTACTTGCCTGCGCAGAAGCCTACTTCTGCAATTCGAGCGTGAGCACCGCACCACCCATCTGGGGCAGGGTGGCGGAGGTCTTCAGCACCTTGCGGGTGGCCATATCCACCCAAATGGTGGTGCTGCCGGGATCCCCGTCGGCGGAGGTGAGCTCCAGCTTCCAGGTCTTGAAGCTGCCGGCAGGAACCTGAAGGTCTTCCTGGCCCGTGACCGCGGCCTTCTTGAGCTGTACCTTCTGCCGCTGCAAGTCCACGTTTCGGAAAGTGACGGTGTAGCCCATGGCCAGGGGCAGGCAGGCCAGCACCTCCTGGGCTCCCGGGCCATCGGCAAAAGCTCCACCGCCCAGGTCGACGTTGAAGGGCTTGGGGGCACCACCCATGGCCATGGAACCAGTGACCTTGGCACCATCGAAGGCCAGGTCGATGGTGACGGGCCCCTGCTTCAACGTGCGCTTCATGGGCGCCAGGGAGTCCTTGGCAAGGGTGGCGGCATCGACGGCTTCGCCACCAGGCAGCTTGGTGGTCTCGGTGACCACCCAGGTGCCACCCTCCTCCTTCACGCTGCGCACCATGGAGATGGGCATGCTCTGCGGCCCCATGGCCAAGGTGCCCGCGTAAGTGAGGGTGCCGGCGGCAGGACTGGCCACGGGCTTTGGCACGCCCACGGAACCTGCATCGGTCTTCTTGACCAGCACCACGGTCTTGGGATCCACGGTGATCTCGGGCAGGCGCTGCATGACGTCAGGCTTCCCGCCCTCCTGGTACCGGGCCTGGAGGTGCTTGGCGAGGAACTTCTCTGCGGCGGCCATCATGGCCTGGCTGTTCACAGGTCGGGCGAAGCCATGGCCCTCGTCCGGGGCACAGATGTACTCCACAGGGAAGCCGCGATCCCGGAGGGCGATGACGATCTGCTCGCTCTCGGCCTTCTTGACGCGGGGGTCATTGGCGCCCTGCACCACCAGCAGCGGGGTCTTGATCCTGGCGACGGAGTTCAGCGGGGACTGCCGCTCCAGCTGCTTCTTGCCCTCAGGCGTGTTGGGGTTGCCCATGCGCTCGTGGAAGATGATGCGGCCCGCCTCCCAGTAGGGGGGAATGGTCTCCAGCAGCGTCAGCAGGTTGGAAGGACCGACGATGGAGACCGCGGCAGCATAGAGGTCAGGGGTGAAGGCCACGCCCGCGAGGGTGGCGTAACCACCGTAGGAGCCGCCCATGATCGCCACACGCTTGGGATTCACGATGCCGAGCTTGACCAGGTGCTTCACGCCCCAGGTGAGGTCGTCCTGCATGCGGTCGCCCCACTGCTTGTTGCCAGCGTTCAGGAACTTCTTCCCGTAGCCGGTGGAGCCCCGGAAGTTGGGGGCCAGCACGGCGTAGCCACGGTTGGCCAGGAACTGGGCGTAGGGATTGAAGCCCCACCCATCCCGGGCCCAGGGACCCCCGTGCGGGAACACCACCAAAGGCAGGCCTTTCGCCGGCACCCCCTTGGGCAGACTCAGGTAGGCGGGAATCTCCAGCCCATCGCTGGACTTGTAGCGGATGGACTGCATGGGAACCAGGGGATCCCGGGGCAGGTCCTCGCGGGAGATGTATTCCAGGCTGAGCTTTTTCGTGCGGCGGTCAAACAGGTAGCGGGTACCCGGATCGCGGTCGCTGGAGGCCGCCACCAGCAGCAGCTGCTCGTCGGCGCTGGAGGAGCCCATGCTGATCTCCCGCCCGGGCAGCTGCTTCCGGAGCAGCTTGTAGTCCGCCTCCCACGCCTTGTCCTTCCAGTAGATCCGAGTGTGATCGTCCTGGTAGGTGGTGGCGATCAGGTCGTCGCTGAGGTCTGAGAAGATGGCCGATCCGAAGTCCACCCGGCCCTTGGGATCGGACTCGAGCTTCTCTTCCTTGCCCGTGGCGGGATCAAAGAGGACCAGCTCCAGGAGGTCCCGGTTGCCCTTGTTGGTTTCCAGGTAGACCCGCTTCCCGTCCTTGTGGAAGTTCACGGGTGAAGCGGACTCGAACACGCCGCACTCGTAGACCTTGGTGAAGCCCTCGGGGTCGACCCGGAGAATCTCCGTATCCCCCTTCTCCGTGGTGCGCAGTGCCAGGCGGAGCTTGGCCTGCTTGTCGAAGACCCAGCCCGCGATGCGCTCGGTGTTCTTGCGGAGCAGGGTCCGCTCCCCGGTGGAGATCTTGACCTTGTAGACGTCGTGCCAGGCCGCATCCCGGTCGTTCAGGCCCACGTAGATCGTGTCGGGGTCAGCCTTGGGCACGGAATAGATCATCGCCCTGGCCCCCTTGGCGGCGGTCAGGTTGCGGGCTTCAGGAGCCTCCTTGCCTGCAGCGGCCGGGGCTGAGGGATCCACGGCATACACGTTGTAGTTCTCGTCACCATCCTTGTCCTGGACGAAGAGGATCTGCTTGCTGTCCCGGCTCCAGAAGAACCCCGGAATGGGTCGCTTGGGATCCGCCGTGATCAGCCGCCCCTTGGTATAGGGCTCGCCCACCTTCTTGACCCAGACGTTCCGGGTCTCCTTCCAGGGCTTGAGGAAGGCGATCCACTGCCCGTCCGGGGAAAGCTGAGCGCCGGCGATCTCGGGATTGCCGAAGAACTTGTCCCGGTCGACGAGGGGCGGGAGCTGGGCCTTCTGGCCGGAGGCGGGGGCGGGAGCCTTGACTCCCTCCGCGGCCAGCGGCAGGGCCAGGGCCAAGGCAAGGCCTGACCGCAGGAGCCGAGTCAGGAGTAAGGAATGGTTCATGGGTTGGGACTCCTCAAGAGAAGGACTTGGATCAGCTACGAAGCAAATGGGCCGGGGTTGAGCGGGAAGCCCAGGCGAACCCGGGCCCGAGCATACCGCTCAACTCGTCGCCGGTGCTGGGTGTCCTGGTCAGAAAATACAGTTAATTTGGCCTGAAGTTGATTCTGCTGGGGGGAAAGGCCTCGCCCAGGATCCTACCCGCAGCTTCGCGGCTCGATGGCCCCTCCAGCGGAATCACCACGGCCACCAGCAGGTTGGCCGGGAGTCCCTCTTCCAGCCTGAGGAGGGTCCGCTTCCTCAGCCCTGACGCGAAATATTTGAGCACCCTCTCCGCGCAGGACCAGGCCTCAGCCTCCGTCGGCAGCCAGTGCCCACCGTCGGGCAGATACCGGCGGAACCCGGGTTGGTAGGTGATCCCAAGGATCCCGCAGGCATACTTCCCGAAGCCGAACTCCCCCAGGTAGGCATGCACCTGGGCCTCGCATCCTGGGGAGACGCTGACGAGCAGATCCTTCTCCAAGGCGAGTGGCAGTACGGCCTTCATTTCGGGCAGCGCGTTCCCGCAGCCCAAGGCCTGCGCGAACACTCCCTGTGGGAAGGAGGGTGACATCCTCGGGAACAGCATCGGTCCATTCACCTCGCTTCGTGAGAGCCTCATGAGAACCCCATGGCCTGACGCAATACCAAGCCACGGGCCTGGCCCGCCTGGAGCGACGGCGGGCGGTCTGTCGCGGAATACCTCAGCTCGACTAGGGCCCTGGAGAGCCCCGTGAGAATTGCCTGCAGGTTCAGTGCTGCGGCCGGGAACGGTTTCCCGGTCCCCCCCCCAGCAGGGGCCGTGCTGGGAACCGAGACTGCGACTTGAGCCTCCTGCTTGCGGAGGCTCATGACGAGCTGTTGGCTCTGGCCTTCTTTGGACTCGAGGTGAAAGCCCAGGTCTATCCCTTCCTTTTGCATGGCAAGGAGGAATCGAACCACGGACGGGTCCTCCACGAGGAGCGGCGCGGGTCCTGGGGTGACCTGGATGAGGAAGGACCCGGAGCTATCCCGCTGGGGGTTCTGCAGGATGCTCCCACACCGGATGATGGCCATGCGCAGCAAGTCCAGCAGGCTGAAGAGCTTTGGATTCATGGTTTGGCCTTCAAAAGGGGGAGGTCGGGCTCCTGGAGGCCCGGGTGGCACAACTGCCCCAAAGGCCCGACGAGGCGGCGAAAGGAACGGACCTGAGACGGGGTCCTGTCGGCCAAAATGGATATACGTAAAACTACTTACCTGGCCTTCAGTGTAAGCCCCGCTCGAACCTGTCAAGCAACCCAAGAAGAGACGTGCTTGTCTTTTGATAAAAGACCTTATTAACAAATGAAGTATTTTTAAATAATTAACATATTCATCAAAGAATCAATCAGATTAAGAGTTCAATAGGAAAATTGAGATTGATCAATCGATAGCAATTTAAATTTTTACAAGGCCTTGCCAGGCCCTGCGGTCAGTAGGCGTGAGCCCTGGGAAGGATTCGTCCAGAATTTTTTGGGCGACCGCAGGCTGCCCCTCCGCCCAAACCAAGTGACTGAACCCACTGGCACGGAGGTCGATGGACTTGCAGGTCAGCTGTCAGGAAGTCATCTCACCTGGGTTCCGATGTTCAAACCACCCCCTGAAGGGGGCCTTCAGACCTTGGGGGGTTCCAGCCCAAAGTCAGCCCAGCCCTCGCGAGTCGGGCCATAGACACTGGGCACCGCCAGGCCCGCCTGCCGCATGAGAACCGTCATCTGGCCGCGATGATGCGTCTGATGGGACACGAGGACATAGAGGGCGAACGCGCCGGTCCAGGTCTCGCCATACAAGGTGAAGTTGCGGCCCAGTTCCGTATTGCTCCAGCTGCCCATGTGATCCAGGAGCGACTCGCTCACGACCCGGTAGGTGGTGCCGATCTCCACCATGGTCGGGGGCGGGGCGCCAATGAAGCCATCCGAACCGAGGGCCACCGGGCCCTTCACCTTGAGGCCCAGGTTCTGGGGCAGCTCCAGGATGGTCTCCACCAGATGCCAGGCCAGGCGCCGCAGATCCCGGTGCTGGGCGTCCACGGCCTGATGGGCCGCGGCATCGGGGATGGCAGCAAATACGGCAAGGGTCTTCTCTGCCTCCTGCTGCCAGATGGACTTGAAGTCCTCCACGCGTCGGAACATGCCTGCCTCCGGAAAGGTGTCCGGAAGCATAGCGCAGGGCGGGTTCGGCCCCGGGAAAAACGACGGCCGACGACCCCACCGGACTGGCACCTATCTCTAACCCGGAGGGTTCACTGGCGCGCTCCCATGCCTAACGTGGAGTCCACAGAGAAAACCTCTGACGGAGAACGCAGTCATGAAAACCTACCTTTTCCCGATATCGCTAATCCTGGCGGGCCTGGCCACCCTTGCTTCCGCCCAGTCTGAGCTGCGCCCCCTTCAGAAGCTCATGCAGGCCCGGGCAGGGTGGGTGAAAGCCATGCGCCAGAACCTGGCCGCCAAGAACCTCCCGGAGGTGGCCAAGGATGCCGAGGAACTCTCGAAGCAGGCGGCCAAGGTCGCAGGGGGCGTTGAGGGCGAGCGCAAAGTGTTCAACCAGAAGGTGTCTGACTTGGCGCAGGCGGTGGCCGACGCCGCCGCAAGCGGGGATGAAGTCGTGATCAAGGCTCGGCTGGGCGAGCTCAAGGCCACCTGCGCGGATTGCCACGCCAAATTCCGGGACAAATAGACGATCCTGGAGGGATGGCAGAGGACGCAGAAACAGCGCAGAAGGGGATCTTCACTCGTCCGTTCCTCATCCTGTGGGCCTTCTACTTCCTGGTCTTCGCAGCGGGATATCAGCTGTTCCCGGTGGTGCCCCTGCACCTGCGGGACCTGGGTGCCAGCCTCGCAGAGAGCGGCCGCTTCCAGACCGCCTTCATGCTTGGTTCCGGCATCGGCTCGCTGTTCACGGGTCCCCTGGGTGACCGGCTCGGCCCGAGAAGGGTCCTGCGCTTGTCCTCCCTGCTCCTGGTGCTGATCCTCGCGGCCTACGCGCTGCTACGGGTGCGCTGGGGCTTCTACCTCCTGGCGCCCATCCACGGCGTGCTCTGGTCCGCCTTGCGAACCGCCTCCGTCGCCAAGGTGGGGGGCATCCTCACGCCGGAGCACCGGGCCCAGGGCATGTCGCTCTTTGGCCTCTCTGGCCCCGGGGGCGTGGCGCTGGGACCTCTCGCGGGCCTCTGGCTCCTCCCTCACCTGGGCTTCGCCTGGATGCTGGCCATCCTGGCCTCGGTCTTCGCCGTCCTGCACCTGCTCATCGGGAGCCTGCCCAGGGAGTCCAGGCGAGACGTAGCGCCGCAGGCCTCCTTCACGCTGCCGGACCGCGCGGTCTTAGCGCCCGTGCTCCTGCTCTTTCTGCTCGGTCTGGGCTTCGGACCCATGCCCCCCTACAGTGCCCAGGAGGCCAAGGCCCTGGGCATGGCCTGGCCGTCGGCCTTCCTCACCTGCTTCGCCCTCGGCATGGTCGGCATCCGGGCCCTGCTCAGCCTGACCGGCATGGGCCGGCGCCCGGTGGCC
>SESG01006748.1_pt1 | contig 13250 bp, 6 predicted proteins | sample 3171421 | NCBI WGS metagenome assembly SESG01 (sample SAMN10866946, study PRJNA518727) | freshwater metagenome | biome: subpolar coniferous forest; feature: holomictic lake; material: water; isolation source: holomictic Lake 227, 6 m and 8 m depth | place: Canada: near Kenora, Ontario | collected... | reverse complement strand
AGTACCCGCCGTCAGGTTGAAGCCAATGAGAGTACCGCCCAAGCCAGTGCCGCAACCTTGCAGACCTTGCAGCTATCGACCCAAGCGCTGCTGGCGGTGTCTTATTTTCAATTGCGGGCGCTGGATGCACAAAAAGCCTTATTTGATGAAACCGTTGCGGCCTATAGCAAAACCCTGGAAATAACCAAAAATCGTTATGCAGTCGGCGTTGTCGCCAAAACCGATGTGGTGCAAGCCGAAGCCCAGCTGGAATCAGCCAGGGCGCAAGCCATTCAGCTTGGCGTACAGCGTGCCATTCTGGAACATGCCATTGCGGTTTTGACAGGAAAACCACCAACGGAGTTGTCCTTAAGCTCAATGCCGCTGGATCTCACGCCGCCTCCCATTCCGGTCAGTTTACCTTCGGAATTACTGGAAAGGCGTCCTGACATTGCCAGTGCCGAACGCAAAATCGCCGCCGCCAATGCCCAAATCGGTGTCGCTAAAGCCGCCTTTTTTCCCACGTTAAACCTGGCATCCAGCACCGGTTACCAAAGCACCAGCCTTGCAACACTGTTTACTGCGGCCACACGTTACTGGGCATTGGGACCCGCCGGAGCCGCACTGACACTATTGGACGGTGGCGCAAAAAACGCACAGTATAAACAAACGATGGATGGTTTTGATGCCAGTGTCGCTTTCTATAAACAAACCGTACTGACCGGTTTTCAGGAAGTAGAAGACAATGTGTCAGCACTACGAATTCTGGAAGAAGAAGCGCAAGTTCAGGACAAGGCGGTGGTTGCGGCTCGTGAGGCGCTAACCAAGATAACCAATCAATACCAGGCAGGCCTGATCAGTTATGTCAATGTGATGATCGCTCAGACTGTCGCGTTAAATAATCAGCAAACCGCCGTACAGGTGCTGAGTACTCGACTGGTCTCCTCTGTGCAATTGGTTAAAGCTTTGGGTGGTGGCTGGAATGTGGCTATGTTGCCAACGCCAGACGAAGCCGGTGGCGAAATTAAATGGACGGATTTCTTGCCGTATCCGGTTAATTGATGACGCGAGCATAACAGCAATGATGAACCAAGGAATGCGCATGAAATAACTTGACCATTTATATTCCCTCACCCCAGCCCTCTCCCAGAGGGAGAGGGCGCAAGATGCCTAAGTTAGTAACCGCTTATCATCGGAAGGTGTGCGATGTTCACTTACCGTGCATGTTCCGTTTCTACTAACTCCATTTCTTCTGGATCTAAAGCCAATGAAATCCGCTCGTTCCGATTAAATTGCTGGTGTATCAGCGGCTTATTATTTATTATCTCAGTTACCTCAAAGGCTTTATTGATCATTGACTTCATTATTTTTGCCTCCTTAGGAGAAAATGTTGCAATGTACTCAGGATCAATAGAGAGCAGTTTTACCCATGACCCTATTTTTACTTCGTTATGATTTTTATTAACCATCATAATTTATTTTTCATTTCAATTTATAGAAAGATAACACGAACATCTCCATTTTTAACCTCACAAAGAACTATGTTTCTCTTGTCATTAGGATAATTTTTTAATTTATAGAGCATTAATATTTTAGTCATTTCTTCTACATCCCCTGAAATGAATTCATTATTTGCAGAATCAATTCGCTCCTGAATTTCTTTAACGCTAAAAATATATCCAGGCTCATCTTTATATTTCTCATGCGCAAAATTCCAGGCAATATGTACAATATTGACTGCAACATCGATAGCGGCTGGAGAAGGATTTTTTTTACAAAGTATTTGCTGCGCCATTTTTATGACTATATTGCTCAATTTTTTTTCTTTCATATCGGTATGGATTAATAAATTAACATTTATAGTTGCCCATAATAACAGGTAATCAAATGACGCATCCATCTTGTGATTTTACACTACTCCTGAAGCCTGATTTACGGCCGGTAGCAAACTCGCGTAGGGCGGCCTATCGATTCTGGTAAATCAACCGCCAAGAAAACCAAAGTGTCTTGGTATAGGGATAATAACTACATATCAAAAAATCATGAAAATTGAAAATTGAAAATTGAAAATTGAAAATTTGTATTTTATATTAAAGCATATGGTGTTATTTTATAGCCCAATTCTTATTAAGAAATAGAAACAAATACTCTTCAGAGCTATTTATCTGCTTGGATATTCACACAGACACTCGTTACCAGACGCACTATGAAGCTCAAAGCACCCCCGTTATATGCGGGTATTAAATCCCCCCTTTTTATCAGCTTGTTATTATTTGTACTGAGCATGGCGGGTACTGAATTTGCAATAAAGCAGTATGTAAAAAATGAGCAAATCAAACAATCCATTCATACTGAAGAAATTAGCGATATTATCCATTCAACGCTTTTAGCAAGCATCAATGATACATTCCATCTTTATGGCCTACGCGCTTATCTTGTCGCGACTCAGGGAAAAACCCGGCCAGTTGAGTTAAACGCCATACTTGCCAACTATTTCCTGCAGATAGGTAATGATCAAGTTATACGCAACATAAATGTCGCTCCCGATAACCAAATACAATATATCTTTCCGCTTACGGGTAACGAAAAAGCGCTGGGACTTCGCCTGATTGACTTACCCGAACAATGGCCGATGATTGAACGGTCCATGCAAGAACAGCAGCCCGTCTTGATAGGTCCGGTAGAATTGGTTCAGGGCGTCTTGGGATTAATTTATACCGTTCCTGTTTTTATGACAGAAAACAACTACTGGGGCAGTATTAGCATTGTACTTAATGTAAATAACATATTTGGCCTCATCAACGAGAAAATTACCCATGCCCAAGTACAGGTCGCTTTACGCGGTCGTAACGGAGCAGGCAAAAAGGGCGAGGTCTTTTGGGGAGATGCCACGCTGTTTGACGGTGAGGGTGTTCGTTCGACTATAAAAGTACCCGGCGGCTCCTGGCAACTTGTCGTAAAGCCTGCCGCCATTGATACAATGCCATTATCGATAGCGCGCCTGACTGGACTATTTTTGTCCGGCCTGCTGGCGACGTTATTGTTTATTGCCATTACTGCGTCTCGTCAACGGATAAAGACTGCTGATCAATTCTCAAAAATAGCCAGTCAGATACCCGGCATGGTGTTCCAATTTTGCTTGCGACCCGATGGCAGTTCCTGCTTTCCTTTTGTTAGCGAAGCTATTCGTGAACTATACCGACTCAGCCCGGAAGATGTCCGTGAGGATGCCTCCAAAGTATTTGCCATTCTTCACCCCGACGACTATGACGATATTAATGCCTCCATCCAAAAATCAGTCCAAGATTTGAGTCCGTGGCATTGTAAGTATCGGGTGAAGCTTAACGATGGCACAGTGCGATGGTTGTTAGGTGATGCCTTGCCACAAAAAGAAGCAGATGGTTCCACGCTCTGGCACGGAGTTATCACCGACATCACCGAACGCAAGCTATTGAAAGAAAATCTAAGTATAAGCAGGGAGTTGCTGAACAGCATCATCGATAGTACGCCTTCAAGTATATTTGCCTATGATTTACAAGGCAGGTTCATTTTAGTAAACAAGGCGGTAAGTGAGTTTTACGGAATGCCTAAAGAAGACGTATTGGGCAAGACACTTTATGAGGTTTTTCCAAAGGACATTGCCGACAACAAAATGACTACCAACAATCAGGTATTGATAACAGGGCAGCGTTTGGATTTTGAAGAGCAGATCTTGAATAATGCCAAAGGCTTGCCGCGCAGGCTTATGGTCACGAAGTTTCCTATTCAATCAGCGTCGGGAGAAGTCTGTGGGGTTGGTGGTGTTGCCACTGACATTACCGAGATCAGGCAGGCGCAAGAAGCTATTCAGGCGACCGCTCACTATGCCCGCAGTTTACTTGAAGCAAGTTTGGATCCCTTGGTAACGATTTCATCAGAAGGCAAGATCACCGATCTCAACAGGGCTACGGAACGGGTAACCGGCCTGGATCGAAAGCAGTTGATCGGCAGTGACTTCGCGGATTATTTCACAGATTCTAAAAAAGCTCGCGAAGGCTATCAATTGGTATTCTCGAACGGTTTTGTGACCGATTACCCGTTGGCTATAAATCATGTCACCGGTAAGGTCACTGACGTACTTTATAATGCCAGCGTGTACCGTGATGACAAGGGGTGTGTACTTGGCGTTTTTGCGGCGGCACGCGACATCACCGAGCGTAAACAAATAGAGCATGCACTGCGTGAGAGCGAATTTTTCTGGAAATTCGCCATAGAAGGTTCTGGTGACGGCGTCTGGGACTGGAATATCCAGACCGATCAAGTCGTTTATTCGCGTCTCTTGAAAGAGATGATTGGGTATACCGAAGACGAGATACTGCCTGTTAAACAGGAATGGTTCGACCGTATTCATCCTGATGATCAGTTGCATGTCGCAGAAGTACTGCAAGCCTACCTGGATGGAAAGACGAAGATTTACGTTGCTGAATATCGCCTGCGCTGCAAGGATGAGAGTTACAAATGGATTTTGGGACGTGGCATGGTGGTTGATTACGCTGAAGAGGGTACGCCCTTGCGTATGATTGGGACACATACCGACATTTCCAAGCGTAAATTTCAGGAACAGCAAGACAAAGAGCATTTAAACCAACTGGCTCATGTCACGCGCCTTGGATTGATGGGCGAAATGGCGTCCGGTATCGCCCATGAAGTTAACCAACCCTTAACGGCAATTGCTACTTATACCCAAGCCAGTTTAAACCTGATGAAGTTAGAAAATCCTGATTTGGGCAAGCTTGCCGAGATAGTCTACAAAACCCAGCAACAGGCGTTAAGGGCGGGACAGATCATTCGTAGTATGAGAGAGTTTGTCAAAGCCAATACCAAGCAGGTTTCAACGACTGATCTTAATGAGTTAATTCAAGACGCTGTCAGTCTGTGTCTGCCTGAACTAAGACTCAACAATATAGCGTTTGACCTTGAATTACAAAACCCTTTACCATTTATTAACGTTGACAGGATACAAATTGAACAGGTCATTATAAACCTGATCAGAAACAGTGCAGATGCCTTCCATAGCTGCCTTGAAAACCGGAAAAAGAAAATATCCATTCATAGCTTAATATCGCTTAATGAGGGCATAGAAGTCAGAGTAAAAGACAATGGCTCCGGCATTCCTGATGATCAGAAACAGCAAATATTAATGCCTTTTTACACCACCAAGGCAGAAGGCATGGGCATGGGGTTATCTATTTGCTGCTCCATTATCGAAGCCCATGAAGGTCATTTGAAATTTAACAGCAAAGTTGGAAAAGGAACCACATTTTATTTTTCGCTGCCCATAAAAAAAGATAGCCTCTGATGAGCGCTAATAACTCGACACCTCTATTTTTAAGCTAACGATACTTTTAATACTGAATATTGTTTCTGTGACTGCAATTTAGTTGTTGTTTGCCCGACTTCATGAAAAACCGGCCACGCAAGGTTACGCGAATCGGGCTGGGCAGATCAAACATGTGATTTATGCCGACATCGCTCAGAAGCCCAATAACAGCGGTTAACCGACATAAAGATTGAGAGCCAGGTTTGTGAAAAAGGCCTGCGAGGCAAACCCCCTCAATCGAAGAACAAACGTTATCCAACAGGACAAAGTCTAAAGTCAGAGACCAAGTCGAACTTGCGTTTGGCGCACAGGCTGCAATGGGTAGACATTGGTTACGCACCATCGGATTACAGCGGACTAAAGTCAAGATTGACTTGATGATAACGCTTAACCACGTAGAATGTGTTAGATACAGTTGATTAAACGCGATGCGAAGGCTGTCAAACGATATTTGATGCGCTTTTTACTTCAAACCACCCAAATATACCCTGATTTGAAGTAAAATTAAAAAATTAGCAGGCTTACTATTGGGTGACTTAAATTTCAATGAATAGAGGTTCCCTAATGTTGATGACAGAAAAGAGACTGAGGAGCACGTTAGAATTAGGAACAACAGTATGCTTCAGTTGAAACCTGGAATTTAGTATGAAGTCACTTTTATTTGGATATTATTAAATGAAGCCAATTATTCTTAATATTGGCGTAGGGTTAATCTATTTCCTGCTGAGCCGAATCAGCTTGATGCTGGCATTGACGCCAGGTTCGGTAGCGCTTATTTGGCCACCAGCGGGGCTGGCTCTTGCCGCCTGCCTAATTTGGCAGGGATGGCGCGTTTGGCCGGGCATTCTTATCGGTTCAGTCGTTAGCAACGCAACTGCGGCGGATGGGCAGTTTGAGCAAAGCTGGCTGCCCTGGGCCATTGCTTGTGGCTCGACCCTGCAAGCACTGGCAGGCGAGAAGCTGCTTCGCCACTTTGAGCCCGCGCTCGAATTAGCCCGACCTAAAAGTGTGTTCCGTTTCGGACTGATCGCTTTTGGCAGCTGTATCATAGCTGCATCGAATGGCTCCCTTGCGTTATTGCTCAAGGGCTTGATTAACATTGATCAGGTTTTTTTAAGCTTTATCAACTGGTGGCTCGGCGACGCCTTTGGTGTTCTAATCTTCACGCCGTTAGCACTGGTGTCATTTGACTGCCGCGAATCCTGGAACGGGCGTCGCTGGCAGGTGGGCGTGCCCTTGTTAATCGGCATGCTATTCTGTGGACTTCTTCAACACACCATGAAGGCGCGTGACGAACAAGAACTTGTTACCCGCTTCGAGGGTAAAGCAATTAACATGTTGAACAAGGTCAAGCAGATGGAGCAAATCCAGACTCAAACTTTGATCAACTTGACCGCTTTGTTCGACGCCAGTGATCAGGTTACGCCGAGCGAATTCTCGACCTTTAGCCGACGCGTAGTTGGCAATAAAAATATTTTTCGTGCCTGGGAATGGGTGCCCCTGATACGCCAGACTGATGCTGAGAGTTATGCCAAAACCACCTCGCAGCTACTCGGTCGTCCCATTCGCATAACCCGTCTCGATGGCTGGTCACCAAACCCGAACGGCTGGTCTGCGCCCGTTACTTTTATTGAGCCGCGTGAATTCAACGAACCAGCGCAAGGATTGGATATTCTGGCCGATCCAACACGTGCTGATGCCGTTGAGAAAGCCTGGCGCTCAGACATTCCCGCTATAACAGACAAAATCAGGCTTGCACAAGATCCTGATGGTCCGGGTGCTGTTCTTATTGTCGCCCCGGTGCATGATGCCGCAGGTAAAACGCGTGGTTTCTGTGTGGGCGTGCTCGATTTTCACCAGCTCGGTGCCAACCTGAGCGAAGATGCCAAGGACTTGATCTGGCGCATTGAAGATATCAGTTCCGGCGGCAAAACCATGTTAGCCAATACCACAGAACACCTGCCGATGTTCGCCAAATCCCCCTATGTTGAACGCAAGGGCATTCATTACCAGGAAAAGATAAAACTTGCCGATCGCGAATGGCGCATATTAATCTTTCAACCCTTTACTACACTGGGCGCTGAACGAATAACACCGTCACTCATCATCTTTTTCCTGGCACTGTTTATGTGCAGTATTTTCGGCGCTATCGCTCTTATTATCAGCGGTGATCGGCGCTATATTGCCAACGAGGTTGGCCGCAAGACCCGAGAGCTTTCTACAGAGATTGAACATCGCGCACGTATCGAAACCGATTTGCGACAAAGCGAGGAACACATCCATACGATCTTTGAACAAGCACCCTTAGGAATTGCCCTGATCGACTCGTTTACCGGCCACATTTACGAAGTAAACCAGAAATTTGCCAACATAGTTGGCCGAACAAGAGAAGAGATGACGCATATTGACTGGATGAGCATCACACATCCAGATGATGTGCAAGAAGACCTCGACAATATGGCACTGCTTAATGCAGGGAAAATCTCGGAATTTAACATGAATAAACGTTACATCCGGCCGGATGGCTCCTTTGTCTGGATCAGCATGGCAATTGCACCACTGAAGGAGAATGATGGCAAGCATAAACGCCACTTGTGCATGATTGAAGATATCACTGACCGCAGACACAATGAAATGTTGATTAGGGAAAACCAGCAGCGCCTGCTTGATATTCTCAATGTTAGTCCTATCGCCGTCAGAATCGCCATCAATCAAGGTCGGAAGGTTATATTTTATAACCAGAGCTATGCCAACCTGATCAAGAATCCTGAGCCAATGGGTGACACCCCCCATAATTATTACGCCAGACCGGAAGATTACCGGGAAATACTTGCAGAACTGGACGGCGGCAACACCGTACTCAATCGACAGATAAAATTACGTACTCCCGACGATACTGAACATTCGGTACTCGCATCCTATATGCCGATGCAGTATCAAGGCAAAGCTGCCGTGCTGGGCTGGTTTTACGACATTACCGAGCTGATAGAAACACGGGAGGCACTGGCCAGACAGCTGGAAATTCAGCGTCAGGCGGAAGCAACCTTGCGCATCGCCAGTGCCGAAGAACACGCCATTTTCGATTCTGCGACATCTGGAATCATGCTCCTTAAAGACGGCATTATCCAGCGCTGCAACCGCAAGCTGGAAGAGATTTTCGGTTACGCTTCCGGGGAGCTGGAGGGCAAGCCGACCCGTCTTTGGTATGCCGATAAAGCTGCTTATGAAACTGACGGGCGCCTCGTCTATAAAGCAATTACTTATGGCAAGTTTCACCGCCTTGAACAACAACTCATCCGTAAGGATGGCAGTCTTTTTTGGGCCCGGTTTTCAGGAAAAGCCCTGGATTACGAAGATCCTGGACAGGGCTTGGTTGGCATCATCGATGACATTACCCTGGAACACGGGGCGACTGAAGCATTGCTCAAAGCCAAGGAACTGGCCGAGGAAGCGACGCGGATAAAATCAGAGTTTCTGGCCAATATGAGCCATGAAATCCGCACCCCCATGAATGGCGTGTTAGGGATGCTGGATTTGCTGCACGAGACAGAAATGACAACTACCCAGCTTGATTGGTTAGAAACAGCACATAGCTCAGCGGAAGCCTTGCTGGAAATCATCAACGATATTCTGGATTTGTCCAAGCTGGAAGCCGGTCAATTTGAAGTGGAGCAGGTAAGTTTTAGTCTTGCTGATCTGGTTGATGATATTTGCGCATTAATGGCCGTAAGAGCCCGTGCCAAGGGGCTGAAATTAAACTGTTTATTACCGGCAACGCTGTCCTTGCGCTGGCACGGTGACCCCCTGCGTATCAGGCAAGTGCTGACCAATTTGATTGGTAATGCCCTTAAATTTACCGAGCAGGGCGAGGTTTCAGTGAGTGTAACCCGGTTGCCGATGACGGATAGCCTGGATGAGCTGCGTTTTGAAGTACGCGATACCGGCATCGGCATTTCGGAAGCAACGCTGCCGCGACTGTTTAAGTCATTTTCTCAAGCAGACAGTGCCACTTCACGCCGTTTTGGCGGTTCCGGACTAGGCTTGTTTATCAGCAAAAAACTGGTCGAGCTGATGGGCGGCACTATTGGTGCCGACAGTGTTCCGAACCAGGGCTCCTGCTTTTGGTTTACCTTGCCGCTGATGCCCGATGAAAGTCTGACGATTTCGCTACAATCTTATGATCTTACTGATAAACACGCGCTGATCGTTGATGATAATGCGACCAATCGTAACATACTGAGTCATTATCTAAGCAGTTGGGGGGTAAAAGTCAGCGAAGTTGATAACAGCCATGCCGCGCTGCTGCAATTGCAGACCTTAACCCGACAGGGGATGATCTACGACCTGATATTGCTGGATATACAAATGCCGGTAATGGACGGCTTAACCCTGGCAAAATGTCTGGCCCAAATACCCGGATTAGCGAAAATTCCGATTGTTTTATTATCATCGGATATTCAGATTGAAGCTGCCGACTATCAAGGCACCGGAATTGTCCAGCGACTGCTGAAACCCGTTCGGCAAATGCAACTCTTCGATGCCATGGTTAATGCCCTACGGGGTGGTTCGGACACAGCGTTGAAACCGGCTCAACCGGATATTGAATTGCCCAGTTACAAGGACAAAAAAGTACTGGTGGTAGAGGATAACAAAATCAATCAAAAAGTCATTATTGCCAAGCTTGCCAGATTTCATATCGTACCGGATCTCGCTGAAAATGGTCAGCTTGCCTTGGATAAGTTAGCGCAAAATAGCTACGATCTGATCTTCATGGATTGCCACATGCCGGTCATGGATGGTTATACTGCCACCCGGGAACTGCGGTTACTGGAAACCGGCAGGGGTTTGCCCCATCAAGCCGTGGTAGCGCTCACTGCCAATGCCCTGAAAGGCGAACGTGAGAAATGTCTGGCCGCCGGCATGGATGATTATTTAACCAAGCCGATTGTATCCGAACAGTTAATGGCCCTGTTAGCTGAACGATTAGGCTCGCAACCGGCCACAGTAGCGCCAACCATAGCCAATGAAAACCTTGCCTCGATAGTCAGCAATCCCGATGTTTGGGATGCCACTGCAACACTTGCCCACCTGGAAGGCGACAGCGCCTTACTGGAGGAAATGATCGCGCTGTTTTTAACGGAGACGCCCAAACAACTCGGCGAATTAACCCGCTCTATGGCGGAAGGCAATTTGGCTGCACTGGCCAATACGGCGCACGCGATTAAGGGCACCGTGGCCCATTTTCATGCAGCCAACGCATTAGCGTATGCCCGCCAACTGGAGCAGACCGCACGTAACGGTCAGTCAGCTGATTATAAGAGCATGACCGAAGCCTTGGTAAATGCAGTGTCAGATTTAATGAATGCTATGCTGATGCGGAAAATTTAAAAACCGGCACCAAAAAAAGCAGGCAGTGTGCTTCTCCGGCAAAATATCGAATCATGACACCTATCCGGATGGACAGTTATCGACGCTGTTTTTTATTAGGTTTGGCCTTGCGTTGGAACAGCAACTATCGATCATTCCGGTCAGCCAAAACGCAGAATTTTATCTACGATTCCTTTGTTCAGTCTCAGAACCTCTTGCAGCGCAACAAAGTAATACGCCTGCTATTCCTAATGATATTAAAATTATTACAAACATCAAAACCACCACCTTTTAAAAAAACTCTAATTTATCAAAAAATTGTTTCATACAATTTTTCCCTGTTTTCGTGTTGTGCCATCTCCCCTCTAAATTCTCATACGTATTCGCGATGATGACGGAATTCTGCTTAACGATACACACTGTTGAAGGCAACTAAAATGTTTAGCCGGGATTCCTCGCGATATTGCTAAAAATAGCGGCTCCAGCAAACAATACGGTTGAAATTATAAATTCGCTGGATATAAAACCCAATATACCAGTGATGAACAATAGCCCAGTCAAGATATGTTTATTTATACTCATCGTATCACCCCAATAATGACCGTAAACAGATTAATCAACATCTCGTTAAGAGATACTTTATTTATAATAAAGCACAAGTCATGCCAATATTTTTCTCCTCCAAAAATATTTTATAACTACAGGTTATAAGTTTTATACGCTGTAATTGCTTTTAAATTAATCAACCTGTCTTTATAAAACACCCCTTATTACGCCTAATAAATGTGCAATGCCATTAACTTATTGCGCCAATAAAGTACCCGTGACATTAGGCAGCACACAGAAAATATCCCCCCAGTATCTGTCTGGAAAATCTGGCCGAAATGGCTTTTCCACAGTAGGTTTTCTATTCTCGGACAGCCTCCTAGACTTCCGGTTATCTGAAACTACTGCGTAGCGATAAATTAGTCAAGCCATTTATTAGCCCGTTATCGCCCGTATTTTGAGAGCGGGTTTGAAGCGTTATCAAGTATGACCGTTCTAAAACCAATATGCGAGATGGGCAGATTGGCTTCATGACCTTCACGTGCAGAGGGACGATAGCGCACACAAAAATCACGCCCACATAAATGAGAGTCGCCCTTAACCACCATCAACCGGGCAGGATTAACCGCCTCTTTAACAGCCGTTTGTATTGATTGGCTTTGATGGGATGGCGTATAAACATCTTGGGTCTGCTCCCAGACATTACCGACCATATCGTAAATATTAAAATCATTGGCAGCATAACAACCCACGGGGGCCAAGCCTTCATGACCATCTTCGCGGGTATTGAGCAGCGGAAAATGGCCTTGCCAAAAATTCGCCAGAGACTTTCCCTTTGTATCTCTGGGTTCTTTTTCCAGACCGGCACCTTGATGACCCGCCTTGGCAGCATATTCCCACTCGGCTTCCGTTGGCAAATCACGCCCTAACCAGTTGGCATAAGCCAGCGCATCCACCAGGGTAACCAAAGTAACCGGATGATTATCAACAGCGACACTGCCGGTACTGGCGGGATGCTGCCAATTTGCGCCCTTAAGATAACGCCACCAGGCATAAGGATGCTGGTTTAGCTCTTCGATACTTGGCGTACGAAACACCACCCCGCCACCCTCACGCTCGGCTTCGGTCACATAGCCGGTGGCTTTGACAAAAGTAGCAAACTGGGCGACGGTCACCTCGGTTTGATCAAGCCGGAAACTCTTGACCTGAATCTTGACTTCCTGACGCTCTTCCTCGTAGCCCAAGGTTGTCCCCAAGGTAAATTCACCGCCATTGATAAACACCGTTCCAGCCAGTGGATCGTTTCCCCAATGAGCGGGCAAGCTGGAATAAGCAGCGCAGCGTTCAGCAGATCCCAGCGAAGTTGTTGCAGCTAAAGAGGCGCTAACGGAAATGGAGTACACCACAAGAGCGACTAAACCGGCAAAAGCGATGCGGGCCATAGCGCCAGCATCGCCTTCGTACTTTGGCGCTGTTGTCATTTTAAGCTGAGTGACGCCGGACGCTGACCGCCTCCCGGTTTCTTTGCCAAAACACCACCGGTGTCATGTAAATACGCTTGCCATTTAACATATAACTCTTTGACAACCTCGGGATATTTTGCCGATACATCGGCAGTTTCAGCGCGATCGGTTTCAATATTGTACAACTGCCAATGACCATCAACAGGGCCGACAGGCGGCTCAGTCCAGACTATCTTCCAAGGCCCGCTGCGCAGATAACCCCGACCATATTGCTCTTCACCAACCGGTTCGGTGTGCAAGGGAGTCGTGATATTACCTTCCAATTCGTTGAGAAACGAATGACCGGTAATGGGATAAACGTTACGATCCTTATAAACCACCAAGGGAATGCCATTGACTCCGGTAACCGGAGCCGGTGTTAATGGTTGTGGTATGCCTGCCAGTTCAAGCAGTGTGGGTGCTGCATCCCGGACATGGGCAAAGTCAGGTAGTCCCTACAAAACCCTCTTGGTTCTTGGTAACAAGATAAGTTGACT
>SESG01000984.1_pt1 | contig 13262 bp, 13 predicted proteins | sample 3171421 | NCBI WGS metagenome assembly SESG01 (sample SAMN10866946, study PRJNA518727) | freshwater metagenome | biome: subpolar coniferous forest; feature: holomictic lake; material: water; isolation source: holomictic Lake 227, 6 m and 8 m depth | place: Canada: near Kenora, Ontario | collected... | reverse complement strand
GCTACCCTGGAACCTGACCTAATTTTGGAGTGCCCATGCGCCCCCTGCCTTTCATGCTTTTTTCCACGGTTGCCCTCGTGGCCCAGGCGCCTGCCGCGACCGATCTCGCCCAGAAGTTTAACGCCGAACTGCCTGGGATCACCCAGTTGCTGAAGGAACTCAAGGCCAACGAGGCCCTGACCAAGATGCAGGGCCTGGTCCCCGCCCAGCGACCGGCCTTCAACGCATCCAGCGCCCAGGCCATCGGCCAGAGCCTGGATAACGCCCAGGGGATGATGTCCCTCTACCGGCTCTGGGCCAACGTCTACTCCGAGGCGGGCCTCTGGGAAAAGGCGGTCGAGATTCAGGAGCGGCGCGCGAGGGATGCCCGCGGGACCCTGGACGACCTGGAGAAGGCCCAGTCCCCCATCGCGGCCCAGTGGAAGAAGGTGGCCCAGGAGTCCAGCGATTACGTGGCCAAGAACACGCCCCGGCTGCAGGAACTCGAGGCCAACCTGAAGGTGCTGCAGGAGGATGTGGCAGCCGCGAACTCGAAGCAGAAGAAGCTCGATGCGAAGGGAGTCGAGGATCTCAAGGCCCGGATCGCCAAGGCCCCCGCGGACCAGCAGGAAGCCGACCAGATCCTGGCCGCCCTGCCGGTGCACAAGCAGAACGTGGGCAATGCCCCGAAGGTGGCCAAGATGCTGGGCGACAACCGCAAGGAAGTCGAAGGCATGATCAAGGCGGCCGACGAAGCCCTGGCCAAGGCCCGGAAGTCCGTGGCGGACCAGAACGAAGAGATCACCAAGTTCAACACCGATCAGATGCTGAAGAAGGTGAAGGTCGCCGGCAAGAAGAACTGGGTGGACGCGGTGCTCCGCAACCATGACAACGTGACTCAGCTTGGCAACGCCCAGGCTCAGGCGGCCTTCCTCAACCGCCTGCTGGTCCTGGATCCCGGCAACACAGGCGCCCAGAAGGCCCTCGATAACCTGGTCGCCGGCAAGGACGCCTTCGTCAAGGAAGCCAAACCGGCGAAGAAGAGCGGCGGCAAGAAGAAGTAGCTGTTCCACCCCAAGACGCTGAGAGGAAAGCCCATGAGCCGCTTCGCAGTCCTGCTCGTCTGCGCCCTGGCCACGAGCCTAGGTGCCCAGAGCCTCACGGACCGCTTCAAGGAGGTCCGGGGCCCCTGGGAGCTCCAGCTGGAGCGGGGGGATGCCGCCATCGTCAGGCGGGGCGTGGAAGCCCTGCTCGGCCGCGAGGGCCTCACCGTGAATCCCTCGGACTACAACGACATGCACGCCCTGGTGGCCCTGCGCGGCCTCGCCGCCCGGGCCTGCGTCTCGGAGGGCACTTGGGAAGAAGCCGTGACCCACTTCCAGAAAGCAAGGTCCGCCGCCGAGGAGAACCTGGCCACCGCCGAGCCCCTGCTGGCGAGAACCCGCATGGAACACGAGCTGAAGCTCAAGGAGTTCCGGGATGCCATGGCCAAGCAGGCGCCCCGCCTGAGGGAACTTGACGAAGCGCCTGGTCTCACCGCAGATCAGCTCAAGCTCCGCCAGCAGCTGAAGATCTTCATGGACGAGCAGCAGGCTGCCGTCGCCCACAGCGAGCGGGCCCTGAAGGACATCGAGAGCATCCTCACCCGCCTGCGTCAGGCCAAGGAGACCACCTCGAAGGCCGCCGCCGACTGGCAGGCCTTCCTTGCCGCGGAGAAGGCGGAAGTGGCCGAAACCGGCGGCATGACCCGCTATGTGACCGAAAAACTGGAACAGGTGAAGGGGGATGACGCCCGACCCCGGCAGGATCGGCTGGCCTATGCCCGCCGCCTGCAGAAGCTCGACCCCGCCAACAAGGACGTCCTCCGGCTCGTGAACGGACTCCTGGGCAAGGAGGAGGAGGCCGACGCCCCCAAGCCCGCCAAGAAGAAGAAGGCCCCCGCGAAGAAGTAGCCCGGATCCGGCTTACCGGACAAAGGAACGGCCCCCGCGGGGGCCGTTTCCTGTCAGCCCTGCAGCCGCCTCAGAACACCCACCCAAACCCGACTTTGACGAAGTCCGTGCTGGGGGGATCACCGGCGCTGACGCTGTTGCCGGTGATGGTCTTGTGGAAGGTGGCCTCGAGGGTGAACCGGATGCCCGAGTCGTAGCCAAAGCTGTGGCCGATGCCGGCATTGGCGCCCAGGCGACTCTTGCGGGTGGTGTCGGTGTAGTCGTAGAGGGGATCCCCGAAGCTGCGGTCGAACTGCTCAAAATCAGCGGAGAGCCCCGCCACAAAATAGAGACCACGGTGCCGGAAGGCCGTTCCCTGCGGGAAGATCTGCAGGTCACCCCCCAGGTTGAATTGAGTGTGACGCAGGTTGATGGAGGTCTCGCCGGAGGCCCGGTTGGCTCCATTCTCAGCGGACCCACTGAGATTCAGACGAATGGCCAGATTCCGGTCCATGGGGAAGGAGACCGTAAAGCTGCCTCCAAGGCCTACATCGTAGGTCTCCTTCTGGGTCGGGATCGTCCGGCCCGCCGAAGGGCTGTAGTAAGGCGCATAGCTCGTGGAGGCGAAGGCCCCCGTGGGGGAGATCAGGTTGAGGCTGAAGCCCATGTGCGGGCTCTGGGCCATCAGGGCCGATCCCGAGGCGAGGACCAGGGGAAGCAGGAGCAAAGACGAAGGGCGGCGCATGGAGTCCTCCAGGTTGAACAGTGAGGCTACGAGCGAAGGCTGTGCCAGGTTACGAAAAAGGCCGTCATTCCTTGGATGCCGGCCGCCAGCCGCCGGTTGAACCGGTCCATCGCCTGCGGCGTTTTGCCTCTGGCAGTGCGGGGCTGCAACGGTCGCTCCCGGGTCCCTGGTCATTTTGCCGCCTTGCCTGCGCAAGGGATGGCCTACTCTTGACGGGATGGGGACGGTTCATGGCTTGGAAGCAGGATCTGGCGAAACTCAAACAGCAGTTGGGGCCCGAGGCGCCCGTGGCACCGAAGCCTCCGCCCCGCCCCGCCCCTAAACCGGCAGGCAGCCTGGACGATGAGGACGCCATGTTCCTCTCCGCCATGGGCCTGAAGGCAGCCAAGACGAAACCCCCGGCACGAACCCAGGAATCGGCCCCTCTCGAAGCAGTGGCACCGGCGGAGCCTCCTCCCCCGGAGACCTTCCAGGACGCCGTGAAAGAGCTCAAAGGCCTCAAGGCCATGCCCAAGGGCCTCCAGCATGCGGCGAAGCCTGCAAAAGCTCCCCCCAAGGCCACCCAGGTTGAGCCGCCCTGCCCAGCCGAGCCGCCCCCGGCAGCCGAGGTGACCCCTCCGGCCGTGGAAACCCAGGCCGCACCCCTCCCGCCTGCCCCACCGGAAGTCCCTGCGCCAACGGTGATGCCCCTCCGCTTCCAGCTCGCCGCCGGCATGGCCCTTGAGGTGGATGGAACCTTGGATCTCCGGGGGCATACCCTGAACGATGCCCTCCACCGGCTCCAGGACCGCCTGGGAGATGGGTTGGTCCTGGGCTGGCGAAGTCTCCTGGTGAACCTGGGCCCCGATCCGATCCTCCACCAGGGCCTGCTGGACCTGCTGGCTTCGGGGCAGGTTCCCATGGTTGCCCGCTTCGCCCAGGCCCCGGTACCCATGGGGGGCAACCAGGCCTGGCTGCTCTACTTCGTGCCCACCCCGACCCACCCCTGAACCGCGCAAGGAGCTCCCACCATGAGTTTGTTGGTAGTCGGCAGTGTGGCCTTCGACGATCTTTCCACCCCCTTCGGGCGACGGGAGCACGCCCTCGGAGGATCCGCGACCTACTTCTCCCTCAGCGCCAGCCGCTTCCACCCTGTGCGCATCGTGGCCGTGGTCGGCGATGACTTCGGGCCGGAGCAGCTGAAAGCCTTCGACGGCCGCCCTATCGACCTGATGGGGCTCTCAAAGGTCAAGGGCCTCAGCTTCCACTGGAAGGGGGAATACGGCTACGACCTGAACGAGGCGAAGACACTGGCCACGGATCTGAACGTCTTCGCGGACTTCCGCCCGGTCCTGCCCGAGAGCTACCGGGAGTCCAAATACCTCTTCCTTGGCAACATAGACCCGGTCCTGCAACTCGAGGTCGTGCGCCAGATGGCCACCCGACCCAAGTGGATCGCCCTGGACACCATGAACTACTGGATTCGCGGAGCCCGCCCGGCCCTGGAAGCCGTACTCAAGGAAGTGGACATCCTCCTGGTCAATGACGCCGAGGTTCGGGAGTTGACCCAGGACCACAGCCTCATCAAGGCCTATCGCAAGGTCCAGGCCATGGGTCCCCGGATCCTGGTGGTGAAGCGAGGGGAATACGGCGTCGCAATCTTCACTCCAGAGGGCATCTTTGCCGCCCCGGCCTACCCGCTGGAGGATGTCTTCGATCCCACGGGGGCGGGCGATACCTTCGCCGGTGGCTTCCTCGGCTACCTCGCCTGGATGGAACGAATGGATGTCACGGCCCTGAAACATGCCACCCTGGTGGGCTCGGTCATGGCCAGCTTTACCGTGGAGCAGTTTTCCACAGAGAGGCTCGAGCAGATTTCCCAGGACGAGGTTCGCAACCGTCTCTCATTATTTTCAGATATGATCCGCGTCGAAGACCTATAATTACCACTATCCAATTCTGACTGGGGGTTTTTCGATGCGCCTGCCCACTCGCCTGAACGCCGGACGAATCTGCGCTATCACAGTGGCACCGGGCCTCTTGCTGGCCCTTGCTATGGCTGCTCCCAGCCTGAGGGCCCAGGAAGCAGCGCCCGGACCGGTGAAGGTGGAAGCCCATTCATCGAAGTGGGACTATCCGAAAGAACTGGCCGTCCCCGAGGGCTCCAAGACACACCTGGTCCAGAAGGGCGATACGCTCTGGGATCTGGCCGGGAAGTACCTTGGCAACCCCTATGCGTGGCCCCAGATCTGGGAGCTGAACCAGTGGGTCAAGGATCCGCACTGGATCTACCCCGGCGACCCCCTGGTCATCGACCTCGCCCGGGCCGTGGCCACGGCAGGGTCTGTCCCCGAGGCCGTGACTAACCTGAAACCTGACCAGCGACGGGTCGAGCCCACTACCGCCCGGCGGGCCGAGCTCGGCTTTGCCTTCCAGGACTTCATCCAGCTGCCCTACCTGGTGCCCGAAGGCGCCGAGGCCCACTACAAGAACCAGGGCGCTTTCCGGATCACGGGCAACAAGCGAGACGACCGCCAGTACCTCGGTGAGGGAGAGACCATCTACCTGAACGGTGGCACCGACCAGGGCGTGAAGGTCGGAGACCGGCTCCTGATCCTGAAGACCGTGGCCCGAAAGCTGGTCCACCCGTTTACCACCAAGAAGAAGCTGGGCGATGTGGTGAAGCAGGTCGGTGTGGTCCGGATCACCACCACCCAGGCCAAGGGTTCTCTGGCCGTGATTGAGCGCTGCATGGACTCGGTGGAACTCGGCGATCGGCTCGTCCGGTTCACGGAACCCGCCAACCTCCCCCTGCAGGCCCGAACGGACATCACAGACCCCGTCAAGGTCGCTCCCGACGCTGCGGTCGTGGTATACATCCGGGACGGCAAGCTGAACTCAGCCAGTGGCGACATGCTCATCATCGACAAGGGCACTTCGAGCGGCCTCAAGGTCGGGGATGTGCTCCTCGCCCTGCGTGCCCGAACCTTCCCGGTGGGCACCGGGAGCGAGAAGAAGCCTCCCATGGAGTCAGTTGACCACTACCTTGGCCAGGTCCTGGTGGTGCGTTCGGAGGCCGGGACGGCGACTTGCCGCGTGCTGCGCACCATCGAAGAACTGCGAAACGGCGACACGATCACCCGCTAAGAAACAGGAGCGGAAGAAGCATTGCCATCGTGCAAGACCAAGGGCCCCGATCCGGGGCCCTTCGCGTCAGCTTGGGCGCAGCTCCAGGACCACCCGCTGCCCCCGGGTGGGCAGCTGATAGGGATGCGGGCTGGCGGTCCAGCCCGGTGGCAGAACCTCCAGCTCCCAGTCCAGGCCCTTGAGCGCGAAGAAAGGGGCCCCGGGCCGGCCATGGCGAGCCCACCAGCCCAGCAGGTGCTCGAGGGAGCCCAGCGCCTTGGCGGTGCCCCAGTCCGCCTGGAGGGGTGGAAGCGCCTCCAGGCGCCCATGGAGGGCTTTAAGGTTCGGCACAGGCAATTCCAGCGCGGCCTGCCGGAGGAAGGCCAGTTTCTTCGTTGAGGCGTCCACCCCGATGACTTCCAGGTCCGGCCGCGCCAGGGCCAGCAGCACCGAGGGGATGCCCATCCCCGTACCCAGGTCCACCACCCGGCTCCCGGCCCCGAGCGGAGCCAGAAAAGGCAGCAGGGCCGCAGCATCCAGCAGCAATTCCTCTCTCCGTTCGGAGATGGGCAGGGCCGTCAGGGCATGGGTCCGGTTCCAACGATCCAACAGGACCAGGAACCGGCCAAGGGGGTCCGCCAGGTTGCGGGGAAGGCCGGGGTTCATGCCATCAGGATGCCAGAGGTTTTCTGTATTTTTGTAAAAATATCGATTAATCATTTATTTGCAGTTTTTATATTAAATTTTAAAATATATTCTATACAAAAATTAAAATTCAGGTTACCAAAAAACACTGATTCAATTCATGCAACTATTAATCAAGGATTGACAAAATGGGCAATAGCCAGCATTCTTAGTGCCCTTTCATTGATTCTGTGGAGGAGAAGGCCATGACTGAGACATTAAAACCCTTCACGATCGATTGGTCTAGCCGCAGCAAATTACGTGGTCCCGGTGAGCAGTCTCTCGGCAAACTCCTGCGAGGTCTCAGGGATCGACTCGCGCCTGACGCTCAGGGTATGTCTCTGACTTATGTCGATGATCGCGGCATGAGAAAACTCAACCGGGAACATCGCGGGAAAAACATGACGACCGATGTGCTCAGCTTCCCTTCCAGTGTGGAGAAGGGCGCCTTTCCACACCTCGGCGACATCGTCATCAGCCTCCCGACCGCTGAGAAAATGGCCAAGAAGTTCGGCGTCAGCCGGAGGCGCGAGGTCGAGATGCTGGTGATCCATGCCTTCCTGCACCTCTGCGGCCAGGATCACGAGACGGACGGCGGGGAGATGATGGCGCTCCAGGCCCAGTTGGAGCGAGAGCTGCTGGACGAGGAACCGCTGGCCATGAGCCTCAAGCGCGGGCGCAAGCCCGGCAGCAAGGTGAAGAAGCTGAAGGATGGCAGCCGCGTGGTGGTGACCGGGCGCGCCGCCGCAGCCCTGGTCCGGCGGGAGCGGGTCAAGAAGGACAAGAAGGTGAAGGTCCGCAAGGTCGCCAAGCCGAAGGAAGAGGCCCCCAAGCGGGGGCCTGGCAGGCCCCGGAAGGAAGCTGCCCCCGTCGCAGCCAAGCGACCGGTCCGCCGCCGCCGGCTCAGCACCTCCCGCAGCGGCGTCCTGGGGTAGGAACGGGAACGGAATCTAGCAATCCGGATGGCAAATCGAGCCAAGGGCCGATAAAATAACCCTTTGGCCCGCCTACGGGCCGCGCCATGCGGAGTCTCCGTGATCAATCTCCTGCTCGGCCTGGGCGCCGCCCTCGCCGTGATCCTGCTCTCCACCCTGCTGAGCATCAAGCTCTGGATCAGCGTGCCCATCGGCCTCCTGGCCGGGGCGGGGCTCTTCATCTGGCAGGGCCGGAAGATCCAGCAGGACCTGGAAAAGATCTTCACCCGGGCGGGGGATCTGCTGAAGAAGCAGCAGTTCGACAAGGCCATCGAGGTCATGAAGGAGGGCTACCAGTTCTCCACCCGGCAGTTCCTCGTGAAGGGCAGCATTGACGGCCAGATTGGCGTCGTGCAGTACCTGCGCAAGAAGAACGACGAGGCCGAGCCCCTGCTGGCCGCCGCCTCCATGCAGCACTACATCGCCAAGGCCATGCTGGGGATCATCCAGTGGAAGCGCGGCGAGAAGAAGAAGGCCAAAGAGACCTTCAACCTGGCCCTCAAGAGTGGCAAGAAGGAGAGCCTGCTCTACGCGGTCTACGCCTACGTGCTCATGGAGATGAGCGAGCGCGACAAGGCCATCGAAGTCCTCAACAAGGGCCTCGAGATCTGCAAGGGCGACGAACGCCTCATCACCAATCGCAACCTGCTCCAGAACGGCAAGGCCCTCAAGATGAAGGTCTACGGTGAGCAGTGGTACCAGTTCCTCCTGGAGCGGCCGATGATGCGCCAGGAAGCCCCGTCCTTTGCCCGGGTCTCCCGCCGGGCCCTGCGCGGCTGACATGATCCGGGGGGGACCGCCTGCTCGCTGCGCTCGCGAGGTCCCCCCCGGGAACCCCACGTCTGATCCGTTCCATCCTGTCCTTTCCTGGAGTCCCCATGTCCGGCCACAGCAAATGGTCCACCATCAAGCACAAAAAGGGCGCCGCTGACGCCAAGCGCGGCAAGGTGTTCACGAGGATCCTCAAGGAAATCACCGTGGCCGCCCGCCTCGGCGGTGGCGACGTGGCGGCCAATCCCCGTCTGCGCCTGGCCGTGGACCAGGCCAAGGGCAGCAACATGCCTAAGGACAACTGGGAGCGCGCCATCAAGAAGGGCACTGGGGAACTCGAGGGCGTGACCTACGAGGAAGTCACCTACGAGGCCTATGGTCCCGGCGGGGTGGCCATCCTGGTCGAGGCCATGACCGACAACAAGAACCGCACCACCCCCGAGGTCCGGAGCTACTTCACCAAGTTCGGCGGCGAGCTGGGCGCCCAGGGCTCCGTGGCCTACCTCTTCAGCAAGCAGGGCCAGATCGTGGTGGAAGCCGAGGTCTCCGAGGACAAGGTCATGGAGGTGGCCCTGGAGGCCGGAGCCGATGACGTCGTCGACGAGGGCGGCGCCTGGGTCATCAAGACCAGCCCCGAGTCCTACCAGGCCGTGAAGGATGCGGTGGACACGGCCAAGCTGCCGGTCATCGAGGCCAAGATCATCATGGCCCCTAGCACCAGCTCGGCCCTGGAAGGCCACAAGCTCACCAGCTTCCTGAAGCTGGTGGACCTCCTCGAGGACAACGACGATGTGCAGAATGTGTGGCATAACGGCGACTACGAGGAACCCGAGGACTAAAGAAACTCCAGAAACAACAGCAGCCGTCATCGACGGCTGCTGTTGTTTCTGGAGGAGTGCTCAGTTGGCGGGGCGGAGGGTCTCCACCGAACCTGCGGGAGCGGTCTTGGCCCGGGCGCCGAAGAGCCCCTTGTTGAACACGGTGAAGCTGGCCGCCAGGAAGAGCACCAGCACCAGGAGGGCCGAGCCCCGCTTGCCGGCCGCCAGCGCCTTGGGCGTCATCTCGGACAGACCCACGAGGATGAACACCAGCAGCAGCTTGATGTGGAAGTAGTGGCCGTTCTTCAGGGGGTTCTGCCCGTCTTGCATCAGCATCACCAGCAAGGCGATGCCGGCCACCAGCGCCAAACGGAAGGCCCAGCCCACCACCTTGGCCCAGATGGTGGCCGCCAGGCCCTGCAGGTCTTCCCGGCTCTCCTCGAAGCCCGAGAGCAGCAGGGTCACCACGGCGCCGCCGAGGCCCACGCCCAGAGCGAGAAAGTGCAGCCAGCGGACCAGGTTCACAGCTTCGATCTTGAGGTTCATGGTCACCTTCCAAGGAGAAACCCCAGATTAGCAGCCCTGATAGGCTGGTCTGGTCTGGAGAGGGTCATGACCAAACTGAGAGTCGCCGTCGTCGGAGTAGGTCACCTGGGGCAACACCACGCCCGCATCGCCGCATCCGCGCCAAACGCGCTGCTGGTAGCAGTGGTGGATCCCGATCCCGCCCGCGGGCCGGAGATCGCCGCCAAGTTCGGTGCGCCCTGGGCGGCCACCCTGGAGCAGGTGCTGGCCGAGGTCGATGCCGTGCAGATCGCCGCGCCTACGGGCTTCCACCATGCCCTAGGCATCCAGGCCCTCAAGGCCGGCAAGCACGTGCTCATGGAAAAGCCCCTGGCCGCCTCCCTCGCCGAGGGCGTGGCGCTGCTGGCAGCGCTGACCGAGGCCCGCGCCGCCAAGCCCGGCCTCATCGCCCAGGTAGGCCACCTGGAGCGCTTCAATCCCGCCGTCACCGCCCTGCGGGAGCGCGGCTTCAAGCCCCGCTTCCTGGAGGCCGTGCGGGTCTCGCCCTTCCCCGCCCGCAGCCTCGAGGTGGACGTGGTGATGGACGTGATGATCCATGACCTGGACCTGCTCCGCGCCCTGGTGGGGCGCCCCGTGATCGATGTGGAGGCCGTGGGCATCCCCGTCCTGACGCCCTACGCCGACCTGGTAAACGCCCGCCTGAAGTTCGAGGGCGGCGCCTTCGCCACAGTCACCGCGAGCCGCGTGGCCCGCAAGAAGGAGCGCACCCTCCGGGCCTTCGGCGACAAGGAATACGCCAGCTTGGACTTCGCCTCCCAGACGCTGGAGCTGCTGCGCCTCGTCATGGGACCGGATGGCCCCGAGGTACGCCCCGAGACCGCCACCATCGAAGAGGGCGAGCCCCTGCGCCTGGAAATCGAGGCCTTCCACGCCGCCTGTCTGGGCCTCGGCACCGACGGCGTCACCTGGGAAGAGGGCCAGGAGGCCATGGGTGTGGCCGACCAGGTCCAGAAGGCCGTCGCCAAGAGTCTCGCGGAGCTGGGCCGGGCGTGAGCCGGTTCTACGACCTCGCCTCCCTCGCCAAGCCCCTGGTGACGGCGCCGCTGGCGCTGGCCTTCCTGGACCTGGACGCGGACCGGCGCTGGACCCTGGGCTTCCAGGACCGGCCCGAGCCGCTGACGGTGCGCCAGCTGCTGTCACACAGCTCCGGACTCCCGCCCTGGCGCCCCTACACCGGGGAGGCCGTGGCCCGACAGCTGCTTCAGCCCGTGCCTGAGCATCCCCTGCTCCGCCCTGCGACGCCCGGGCTGGCCACCTACTCGGACCTCAACTACCGCCTGCTCGGCGAGCTGCTGGAGGCCGAGACCGGCGTGCCCTTCCCACGGCTGGGCGCAGCCTCTGGGCTGAGCCCGGCCCCGTGGACGGCGGCCCCCACCGAGGTTCCCGACGCCCCGGACGCCGAGGCCTGGGCCCTCGCCACGGGCACGGCCCCGCCCCCCCGCGGCCTGCGCCTGCCCCACGATGCCAACGCCCGGGCTGGCATGCGGGGCCACGCGGGCTTCGGCACCACGGCCCCCCAGCTGCGCGCCGCCCTGGCCCGCTGGGTCGCCGCGGGCTGGCCGCGCCACATGGCCGTGGCGACCGCCCCCGGCGAGCAGGGCGCCCGCTGGGGCCTGGGCCTGCAGGTGCTCCCGGCGGATCCGGGGTCTTTTGGGCACCTGCTGTCCCAGCTTCCGCTGGCCTTCGGCCTCGAGGTCCTTGAGGAGCCCACCGAGACCGCGCCCGCCCCCGCGCCCCCCACCGCGTCCGAGCCCGGCGCGCCCTCGGGCTGGTGGTATCACCTGGGCTACACGGGCCCTGCCCTCTTCTTCCGCCCCGCGGACCAGGCCTGTCTCGCCCTGCTCGCGCACCGCCGGGGTCCTGGGGGGGAGCTGCTCAGCGCGGAGGCCCTGCGGGCCCGCCGCTGGCAGGCCCTCGCCTGTTTCGTGGGACAATTCCGCCCATGAAGGCTCTCCTTGTTCCCGCCCTGATCCTGTCCCTCTCGCCCCTGCGCGCCACCCAGCCACCCCTGCGCATCGGGCTCGACACCCAGGCGGTGGAATGGATCGTATCCCTGGAAGGGGGCGGTCAGGTCTGTGACCGGGCCGGGAAGCGCCTGTTCAGCCTGGCGCCCGACGAGAAGCTGCGCATCTGGTGGGACAGCCGGGGCGTCTCAGAGCCCACCACCGAATACCGCATCCAGGTGGGCCGCCCCCTCGGGGCCGCAGAGACCCAGGCCCTGCTGAAACACCTGAAGAGCCTGGGTGAGGCTCCCGACCAGATCAAGGTCCCGGATGCCGAGACCTGGCGCGTGGTCACGGGGCACTTCCCGGGGGTGCAGGAGGCCGAGCCGGTCCTGCAGAAGCTACAGGACCTGGGCTTCGATGAACTGTGGGTGGCCTCGGAGCAGCGCCCCGGCTCGCCCCGGAAGGGCCGCGCCCTGTATGCCGTCACGGACCGCTACGAGCGTCGGCCCCTGCCCCAGGCGGGCGTCTGGCTGAAGCCCGCCGGCGAGCTTACGAACCTCCAGGGCAAGGGCCGCTACCGGGGCAAGGTCGAGATCCTGCCCAACGCCCAGGGGCGCCTGACCGTGGTGAACACACTGGACCTGGAGACCTACCTGCGCGGCGTGGTGCCCAAAGAGATGGGCGCCTGGGAGTTCCCGGCCCTGGAGGCCCTCAAGGCCCAGGCCGTGGCGGCCCGGACCTATGCCGTGGCCAACCGTGGCAAGCGGGCCGCCGACGGCTTCGACATGGGCGATACCGTCTCCGATCAGGTCTATGGCGGCCGGGACGGCGAGCAGGCCCTCACGGACCGCGCCATCCAGGAGACCGAAGGGCTGTTCGCCACGTACGGAGGCAAGCCCATCCAGGCCCTCTTCATGGCCAACTGCGGTGGCCACACCACCGATGTGGCGCACGTCTTCGGCGGCGATGCCCCCTACCTCCGGGCGGCCTCCTGCTACCCCGAGCGGCCCCTGACCCTGCCCTTCGCCTCGGGCCTGCCCATCACCCCGGAGACCCAGCAGCCCTGGCTCTCCTGGGAGCTGCTGCGCTTGGCCTCCGCAGGCCTGCCCCCCGAGTGGCTCGCCGGGGAGCGCCTGGCCCGGCCCGCCACCCTGGCCGAGCTCACCCCGCCCGTGCGGCTGCTCCAGCAGCGCCTGGCCCTGGACCTCAGCCCCCTCGCAGGGCAGGGACATCTCTTTCTGGCCCTGGCCCGGGCCTTCGGCTTCCAGCGGCTGGTGGAGGGCCAGGAGCGGCCCCAGGACGCGGCCTACTTTCTGCCAGTGAGTCTTCCCCAGGACCGCCTGCTGGCGGCCTTCCTGACCCGGCGGGGCGTGGTGCCCGCCGCCGCCTGGGCCGCCGAGGAACCCATCTCCCTGCGCCAGGCCCTCCAGGTCCTGGGGCGCCTCTGGCTGGAGCTGGAGCCCTTCACCCCCAGCGAGGGATCCCTGTTGCTGGACGGGCAGGTCCGGCGCAAGCGTGGGGGACCAGAACCCCTGCCGCTGGCCCCGACGGTGCTCCTGGCGGAGGAGGGACCGGACGGCCACCTCCGCCTGCTGCCCAAGGCCGACATCCAAGTGGGTGACCGGCTCAAGTGGATCCCCGGCGAGGCGGGCCCCGCCCAGGTGCTGGTGCGCCGCCTGGACCCCGATGGCGCCGCCTGGGACCGCTACAACCCCACGGCCCAC
>SESG01022651.1_pt1 | contig 13266 bp, 26 predicted proteins | sample 3171421 | NCBI WGS metagenome assembly SESG01 (sample SAMN10866946, study PRJNA518727) | freshwater metagenome | biome: subpolar coniferous forest; feature: holomictic lake; material: water; isolation source: holomictic Lake 227, 6 m and 8 m depth | place: Canada: near Kenora, Ontario | collected... | reverse complement strand
GCAGAGACGGTGGATATGGCCGCCATCAAGGCCAAGCTGGAGGAGCTGACGGAAGTCCATGAGGAGGCGAACAAGCCCAAGGCGCCCATGCTGCAAATGATTTCCCCCAGCCAGGCGCGGGCGTATGTGCCGGATGCGCAGGACTTCATGCTGGGGGATGGGCTGATCATGCGCGGGGCGGTCATCACGATTGCCGGGCGCAAGGGCATCGGCAAGAGTTTGCTGACGACCACGCTGGCCGTGGCGGGGGCCCGGGGCAACGGCACTTGGATGGGCTATCCGGTGCGGTGCAAGTGGAAGACAGCCATCCTGCAGACGGAGAACCTCGATAACCGCCTGGCCAAGGAGTATCAGGCGGTGCCGGAGAAGTTCGAGAACGACATCCGGGTTTCCAACCTGATGAGTCACGGGATGGCCTTTGGCAACCCGGAGTATCGGCGCATGGTGCGCAAGTTCTACGACGAATGGCCGTTCGAGATGCTGGTGATTGACCCGTGGAACAACGTCAGTTTCGAGACGGGGCAGAAAGACTACATGGAGGCGCTTTACGACGTGCAGAGCATTTTCATGGACCTGCGCAAGCGGCCGGCCATCGTGATTGCGGCGCACTTCCGCAAGGATGGCCGGGACGCCGGTTTCCAGCGGTTGCGGGGCCGGGAGATCGTGGACGCCGTCACGGGCAGCCAGGCGCTGAGCACGACCAGCCGCACGGTGTTCGGCCTCCAGCCGGCCAGCGTGGACGCCAAAGACGACCGGGTGGTGTTCGAGATCGGGGCCTGCAATGACGCCGATACGGCCTGGCTGGAGCAATACGGCACCCGGAGCGCCTGGAAGAAGTTGCCGGGGGCGTTCGAGCGGTTGCAGGAGTTCGAATGGGATGCCTGGGACAATAACGACCCGATGGCCAAGGTAGGCGAGGACCGGAGATCCATGGATGAATCCGGGCTGCGGGCCTGCCTGAAGCCGGGCCAATGGCTGCGGCCGGCGCAACTGGTCAAGCTGTTGCAGGCGCGGTGCGAGGTGGGGGAGAAGACCGCCTTCCGCGCCATCAGCTTCACGCCCAACAAGGTGACGGGCGAGATCGGATACCTCACGGAATTCCTGGAGAAGAACAGCGACGGGATGTTGCGGCTCAAGAATGGGGAGGAAGCATGAACCTCTGGCATCGAGAATGGCTGACTTGCATGCGCTGTAGATATTCCTGGCTGAAGCGCGCCTCCTTCCGGGGAACCACGGCGGATCCCCAGCAATGCCCCCATTGCCACAGCGGCCTATGGAACCGCGTCCGGCAGAATCAACGCGGCCAAGGGCGGAAACGGCGCCACATCGAGTAATTTATGATTTCGGCCGTTGACAATCCACGGCCGATATCCCATCGTTCCCCCGGTTGGTGCGTAAACTCCAACCCGCCAGTTGTGCCGGTCACCAGCCGGGGCGAAACGAAAGCAACAGTTTGAGCGCGGTCATGGATAGGTCACCCGGGTGGTGCCGGGAGCTGATAAGGTTTACGCCTTCCGTGGCCGCGCTCAGTTTTTGCCCCGTAAAGGGCGCCAATACCATGGCAACACTAAAGATCGAACTGACGAACGAACGGAACCAGGCCCTCGTCAACCTGGCTGATAACTACGACCTGCCGCCGGAGCTGCTGGCGCGGCTGGCCCTCCATGCCTTCCTGGACATGGTTTACGAGTCCCCCACGCCAAATCTGACCCTGCCGATCGTCCTGGAGCAGCACGAGTCCATCTGACCAGGTCAAACCCCCACCGACCCCGCTTCGAACATCGAGGCGGGGTTTTTCGTTTTCGGGCCCGAAGTGGGGATGTGGCAGGCGGGTGTCTGTCTGTCACTTGTTTTTTGCTGATGGCAGTGGCAGGGGGGTGACAGAGAGTGGAGGAGTAATCCCCCCTTCCCCCTGACCCCACCCGATGCTTTGGGACTGTCTGTCTGTCACCCAAGGGGGGGGAATCACTGTCACTGTCAGTCTGTCACTCCTCTAGGGGGGTGGAGTGACAGACAGTGAGAATATGGGCACTTTTGGGGGTATCCGGGGGGGTGGTGAGAATGGATGTGACAGTGCCCTGGGGGAGAGACTTTTCGGAGAGACAGACAGAGAATCTGCCGAAACGGGGCTTTCGGTGGAAAACGGGGTGAAGGGGGGTTGGGGGCTTGACTTGTAGAGGGGGGTGTGCTCAATTGTGGCATGTCTGTGCTGTTTCGATGTCGCGTGGATGACCGGCTGCTGTCGCAAGCCAGGTCTGTCACGGAAGCTTTGGGGACTAACCCCTCAGAGGCCGTCCGCATGTTTCTGACGGAAATGGTCCGAACGCAGCGATTGCCCCTGGCTTTGAGTCTCAAGGCCGAGGGGGAGGTGGATAAGAAGCGGCGCAACGAAATTCTAAGGGGGCTCGATGATTCCGAAGGTTGGTGATGTCTTCATGTTGGACCTGGGCTACCAGGGCAAGACGCGTCCAGTGGTGATTATGTCGCGGGAGGATGCCAATGCGCCGCGCTCGCTGTCGGTGTTCGTGCCCCTGACGAAGGTGGGGCACGGCTCTAAATACGAGGTGACGATGCCGCGGGTGCCCTGGCTGGCCTTGCAGAGTTATGCCAACGCCCAAGCGATCGGCACTGCGGAGCATCATGAGCTGACGGACCGGCGCGGGCGGTTCGAGCCGTCCGTGGTGGAGCAAATCAAGGCCGCCATCCGTTGGACGTTCGACTTAGAACAGCCGGCCAGCCAGGCTTCCGCCTGAATCGCAGTTGTAGGCGAGGAAGGAGCCCTTGGGCAGGGCCGCCACGGCGTCGGGATCGGCGCCCTTGTCCTGCACGCGGTCTAGGCCGTTGGACCCCTGGAGGCTGAAGCAGACGAGCTCGGTGGCCTCGTTGGTGATGGCTTCGGGGAGTTTGTTGGGCATCTGGGTGCAACAGCAGAGCTCGAGGCCATGAATCCGGCCGGTCTGGACGATGTTGGCCAGCTCCTGAGGGATTTTCCACGAATCGCACCAGCGCCAGACTTCATCCACCAGCAGGACTTTCTTGCCGGGGCCACGTTGGGCCACGTCATAGCACCAGGCGCAGAACCATTTGAAGGCCTCCGGGAGCCGGCCGGGGAACATGGCGTGAGGATCGAAGCAAACCCAGTGGGTGGCCAGGGCTTGTTCGACATCGAGGGCGGTGCGCGCCGGGGTGAGGCGAAGGCGTGTCGCCGCCTGGCCGCGGTCATCGAAGATGAAGCGGCAGGCGGCAGACACGTTGAGGAGGTAGCGCAGAGCGAAAGTGGTCTTGCCGCTCCCTGATCGACCCACAATCAGCGTCTGGCAGGCGGGAAGGTCAATTTGCATGGGAAGGGGCGGGCGGGGATGGCACCGGGGGCGGATTCTTCTCTGCGATGATCTTTTCGAGCTTCTTCACCAGCAGGACGTGGCTGGCCACGATGCTGGCAATGGCCATGCCGAGCACGACTTCGCCTTGGTTCTCGCTGCTGATGCCGGTTTTGTTCAGCCACTTGGCCGCCACCTGGGGGCCGCTCATCAGCAGGGCGGTCTTGGTGGGGGGCGACCAGCGGGCGTCTTTCTCGACTTCCTTCAGGACTTCCTTTTCCAGGGAGGCCTCAGCGGCCAGGCGCGTGATGCTTTGGACGTCGAGCTGCTCGCAGGCTGGCACGAGCTGCTCGAAGATGGGCTTGAGGGTCTCGGGGTCCCAAGGGACGGGAGCGCCAGGCGCAGCAAGCGGAGCGCCAGGCAGAGGAGCTTCACCGCCAGCCACCGGCGGGACTTGACCCACCGGACCGTCCAGCTTGGCGGGCAATGCCGGAGGATCCACGGCGCGGCGTTTGGCGCGCCATTGGTTTTGGTATTCGTTGGCTTTCTTGCGATCGGCGGCGCGGGCCTCAGGGCTGCCGGAGATGAGGCCGTCTTTGCGGCGTCGGCCCGTAGGGTTGCCTCCAAACTGCGGCACTGACTCCTTAGCGCCCACTCCAGCGGGAGCATTTGCAGGCGGTGCAGGGCTGCCTGGCAGCGCCATTTGAGCAGGGGATTCATTCATGGCTATTCCTCTTCGTGGAAGAACGTCCAACGAATGCCCTTCTTTTTGGCGGGCGGCGCGGGGGCGGCCGGGGCGGGCTTGGCGCCGGTGGCCTGTTTGATGCGGAAGTTTTCGTCTTCCAGTTCCATCATGCGGAGTTCGCGCTCTTTAAGGGCTTTTCGGGTGGATTCAAGTTCTTCAGCCAGGCGGGAAGACTCTTCTGTAATCCCCCCATTGAGAACCGTGACTGCCGCCGGGGGCGGGCTGGGTTGAGAGCTTGGTTGCGGACTCGGTTGGTTTTGCGCTGGCGTTGTGCCATTGCCCGTTGGTATTTGCGAATTTGGTTCATTTGAGTTCATGACAGGGGCTAGTGTGGAAGAGTGAGAGAGAAGAGAAAAGGGAGCGAGCGGAGCAGGGTGGGACGGGTGGGGCGCATAATCCCGCTTAATCCCCCTCTGTCTGTTGCGTGAGGCGGTGGAAAGGGTGTAGAACCTTATCAGCGCGAAGCTGCGGCACCCGCAAGCGCCGGCCTATCAGCCGGGGGCGGTGGAAAGCAGCGGAACGCAAAACGCAGTATGAAAAAGGTTCTTCCTTGGCTGATGACGGCCGTAGCGACTATCGCCACCGTCATGATCTACAACAAGTTCATCGCTCCCAAGTTCAATCTCCCCGGAGCCTAACCCCATTTGCGGGGCCGGAGACGGCGACCACAGTTGTTCTGTTCATCGCCGCTCCGGTCCCGCGACCACCCCAACCCCCAATCCCTGATCCATTATGGCACGCTGGCAAAAACGTGAAGATTTCCTCCCGGTGCAAACGGGAGTCTACGCATCCACTCTCCGCTGGGAGATCACCCGCGAATTCCCGATTGAAGCAATCCTCCTGCGGTTGCGGGTCAATCTGGTTTCCATGACGGGCACCACTCCCACGGCCACCGTGACCCCGGTGGATGGCATTTGGGCGCTGATCAAGCGCATCCAAATCACAGTGGCGGATGGCGCGCGCACCCGGAATGTGATGGACATATCCGGGCCGGAGTTGGCGGATTATGTGCGCCAAGTGGCGGGCGGACTGCCCAGCGGCGATTACTTGGGCGGTAACCAGTTCGCCAATCCCTCGGGGTTGGGCTATCAGGCGGAATTGCCGATTTACTTCGCCATGCCGAACCTGTCCGACCCCATCAGCTCCTGCACGATGCTGCCGGCTCCCCGCTACAACAGCAACATCATCCTGAGCATCACCTGCGCGGATTCGCAGGCCAGTGTTTACATCTTGGGCGGCGGCGGAACACCGGCCTTGACGGAAGACTTCTCGATCACGCCGCATATCATCCGACGCGATGTGCGCGATCCAAACTGGGTTTACCTGGATTGGGAATTGGCCTCCCAGACCTTGACCCTGGCCGTTAATCGCACCAATCAAATGTTCGAGCTGCAAATCCCTGGCAGCTACACGGGCATCCTGTTGCGGGGCTTCAACTCCCTGCAAACAAACCTGTCCACGACGGGCCGCGGCGATCCTTCTGCCAAGACCGCGGGCGGGTCCTCCACCGTCACAGTGGGCGAGTTCAGCTTGCGCCTGCTGGGCAATGTGATTCGCCGGTTCAATTGGGGCGCGGCGCAGAGCCAAAATGAAATGTCCATGATGCAGGTGGGCTACAACCAGGCCGTGTCGCCTCTGACGGTCTGCCGCTTCGGGGCCTCGGCTCCGAGCATCTACCTGGACTTCATCAACGACAAGGCGGGCCAGGAGGCGGATCATCTGGGCAGTGTCCTGGACACCAACCCGCTGATGGCCACCGGCGCGCGGTTGCAGTTCTACGCCGATTGCTTGGCGACCACCGGCACCCAGTCCATTGGCATGGTGACGCACCGCATCTTTGGCGACTTGAGCCAGTTCAAGCCGAGCAATACGCCCGGCGCATAATTTGGAAACACACGGGCGCGGCGGGATGAGCTTTGCTCTACTGTCCGCGCCCTACCAACCTTCTTCCCTCTGACCTATGGCTAACTTTGGCGATTTTCTCTCGGGCCTGGGAACCACGGCGTTTCAGGATGTGGCGGTCCCTTACATTCAGAAGCAGACCGGCATTCCCAACACCAACGAACTCGCCCTGCAACGCCAGCGCAATGCCGCCAGCGCGCTCAATGGCAGCGGTCCGAACGATCCCCAAGGCGCGCTGAAATCGCCCAATGGACTGGTCGGCTTGATCCTTGGCCAGAAGGTGGACGGCAGCGGCAACGTCAGCTACGGCGTGCCCTGGGCACTGCTGGGCATCGGGGCGCTGCTGGTCGGAGCGTTCTTCTTCTTCCGCAAACGCTGAACCCTATGGGCATCGAAACCAACGGCGTCCAGTTATTCGGCTCTCCCATGAATGCGCGGGAGTTCCGATGCACGGGCAGTGTGAACAAATGGGCCACCGCCACGACCGGCGTTCTGCACAAGCTTCAAGTTCCACGCACGGCCTACCGGCGCAACATCTGGCTGGCCTTCGACGCCCTCCGCTCTGGCACCATTGCCAACTGGTATCTGTCTGGCCGGCTAGTCTTCTGGCTCAATGGCGCCCGCATTACTGAGTTCCAGATCTCCAAGGGCTATGGCGTTGCTCCTGGAATGAGCATGAACATCTTCGCTCCCAGCACTGGCGCGGGCATGCAGCCAGCCTTGCGCGCCACCGCCTGGGAAGACTACGCCTTGGATTACAAGAGCGTAGACATGCCCTGTTTCACGTTCGATGTGGAGTGTGACACCATCACCCTCGAAATTGACGCGATGTCAATCGGGGGGCCTTACTTGACTATGACCGATATTGCCTTGGCATCGTCAGGCAACATTTTTACAGTGAGTCAGGCATACCTGAACCTGTATTATGAGCTGCGAAAAAACGCAGATGCTTCGCCCTGGAATACGGCCATCGGATACATGGGGGCCACGGGAACGAATCCGACCATCTCCAATATGACGACAGCTCTCGGAATGGCTGATGCCACGTCTAAGATCGTTGACATTCGGAGCAAAACGCTGGTGTCTCTGTTTAATTCCTCACCATATTGGACCAATCTGACTTCGGTTCCAACCATCATATTTGCAGAGCATTCTGTTGCGCAGGATTGGTCTGATTTGGCACATGTGCAGGCATCGTTTCCACATGCGGTCATCTCCACTGGCTATGTCATTCCGACTGTAATCGCACGATGGGATGGCCTGGCAAACCTCATGACCGGCCTAATCGTGGCCAGCCAATACCCCGGAGGCCTATGAACCTGGCTTTTCACTTTAACGACCAGCGCCCCGAACCAACAACGGAAGATAGGGTTTGTCATTTCTCCTGTTCTCCCGTGGCGGCGCTGGCGTGCTTTGGCGGTGGCGGTGGCAGCTCCTCGCAATCCACCACCAGCGCCCAGACCAACACCTCGTTAGCCGACTCCTACAACAAGACCAAGAGCGTCTACAAGACCTCCAAAAAGGTCAACAAGAACAGCGGCAACGTGGACAACTCGGTCAAGAACGTCACCAAGAACGTCACCATGACCGGCAACACCGGCGGCCTCGATGCCTTGGCCGGCCTGGGCAAACAAACCGTCAAGGACGACTACACCAGCGGCGTGAAAAAGAAGAACAAGAAGGGCGGCGGCTTCAAGCTCAACGCCAAGACGCTCCTGATCGGCGGGGCGGTCCTGCTGGCGGCCATCTTCCTCTGGAGGAAACTCCGATGATGATGCCCAACCTCAGCTTTACGGGCGGCAAAGGCGGAGACGCCACCAACGGCGACTTCTCCGGCACCTCCGGCACCTCCGGCGCGTCCGTTGGGGGCAGCGCCAGCGGTGGCAGCCGCGGCATCATCATGAACATCGGCAAGGGCAGTGGCAGCGGCTCCCTGGCTGGCAACGCCAGCAGCAACACGCTGCTTTATGTGGCGGGCGGCGTGATTGCCATCGTGGCCATCGTCTTCCTGCTCAAAAGGAAATGATATGGGACTTGGCTCTGCATGGGGACAAATCGTTAACGGCAAGTATGGGGATGCCTTCAGCTACCTCATGGTGTCGGACTCCACGATCGAAACCGACCGGGCCACCGACGCCAAGCTCTCCGCCCTGAACGAAAAGCGGCGTGAAGAAGGCTTCTACGATCCCGAAACCTACGCCGCGGCGCAAGGCCACCTTCAAGGCGGCACCATAGATCAGCAGCTCACGAATCCCGAAACCAGCCCCTTGGGCGGCTTCCAGCAGAGCATCCAGGACAGCGTTTCTGGAGTTTCCAAGGGGATTCAAAGCGTCACCAGCTTCAGCCTGGGCAGCGTCTTTCGGCTGATCCCCTGGCAAGTCTGGGCTGGCCTGGTCATCTATGGCCTGTTCATGACCTCTGCCCTGTGGCTGCCCGTGGCCAAGAAATCCCTCGCCAAACTCAAAGCCTGATGCACCTCGCCCAAGTCATCCTCGGAGAACCCAGCCTCGTGGCCATCGCCGTCACCTGCTCTGGCGCGGCGGGCTTCATCCTCAAGAAACTCTTCGACATCGAGGGCCGAATCATCGCCATCGAGGAACGCTGCCAACTCCATCGCAACCATGAACGCTGAAATCATCTCTGGACTCGTTCGCCATTTCCTGACGGCCCTGGGCTCTTACTGGGTTACGACCGGCCTGGTCGGCAAAGACGACGTGGAAGCCATCGCCGGCGGCGCCAGTGTGCTCGTAGCGGTGCTCTGGTCCATCCTCCACAAGAAAGGCCTCCAGACCGGCGCCACCGTGCCCCTGGTCTTCCTGGGGGGAATGATCTTCTTCGCCACGGGCTGCACCACCGTCAAAACCAAGGTTGAACGCAAACTGGACGTGCATCCGGGAGCAACCAACATCCTGAGCGAAAGCGTGACGACCACCGCTTACAGCCTCTTCGACTCCGCCCAGAAAATCCAAGCCGCCCAAGCCAAGCAGAGCAAGGCCTCCCAGGCGGCTGGCTTCACGGGCCTGGAACAAGAGTCCAGTAGCACCAACCTCAACGGCCTGGTCGAAAGCATCGCCTCAGGCATCGTGAAAGGCATGAAGTGAAACGCTACCTTCCCCTCCTCCTGATCGCGGGCGCCATCGGAGCCGTCTGGTATTGGTTCAGCCGCCCCCGGAAGTCGGACGCCCTCCAAGCCCATCAAGCCGAGTTGGACACCAACGCCGGCATTGGCAAGCTGGCCCAAATGGCCATCAACTACATTCGCCCGCCCGTCCAGACCCTCAGCAGCCGCGGGCCGTTGGATGGCGCCATCACCAACATCCTGGACCTGGCTTCCGGAACCTACGTTCCTCAAGACAACACCCCCACCTGGCGTCCGACCTTTGACGGATACAGCGCCACCAACCCCGACTGACTATGGACCCCCTATCCCCCGCCGTAACCAAAGAACCCGCCATCGAGGAGCAACCCGCCATCGCCCAAGCCGTGGCGGCCGCCGTGGCGGAAAAAGACCAGACCATTGCGGACCTCCAAACCAAAGTGGGGGTCATGACCGGCGAACGGCAAACGCGCCTGGCAGAACTCGACGCCTTGATCCTGGACCTCAACGGCCAGGTTCAAGCCGCCTGCAAAGAGCGAGCCGCGTTACAGCGCGAAGTTGCCTACCTCCGCGAGCCCCTGCCCCAGCCCCCGGTGCGCGTCCAATTCTAGCGGTCGTGCCCTACCACTTCGCCACGATCATCCCCGTTGACGTGGCGGCGGCGCGGGCCTGGTCCTTTGGCCACCTGGGAGACTACGACCTCATAGACACCTCCCGGCGCGATCCTCCCTGGTCCATCTACTGCGCCAACCTCCCCAACCGGGCCGCCTGGAGAACCCTCCCGCCCCAAATGCGCGCCCTGGCTCATGGCGCCATCACCCTCATCGTTCGCACCCAAAACCCCACCGTCATGCGCTGGCTGTCCGCCTACGACGTTGACCTGGTCAGCACCGATCCCGACGGCTCCGGCCGCTTCTTGGCCAGCCCAGCCAGCACGGCGGCCTTCCTCACCCGATATGTTCGTTGACCCCTTCATGAACGAATGGAGCAGCCAAGACGCCTACGAACGCGCCAAAGCCGCCCCCGACGCCCCGCCCTTGGATCCCATAGCCGTAACCGGCTCAAGCCTTCCGCCCTGGCTCCTCTGGCTTGGCCTGGGCGGCCTGCTCTGGCTTCTCTGGCGGCGCTGACGCAGGCCGGATGCCCCAATACTCCGCCGCGGCCTCCGGCGTCACCAGCGCCCGATAATGAGCAAAGAGCATCTGCTCTGAGTGTCCCGACTCCATGGCCGTCTTGGCGGAACTGCCGAAATGCGCCAAATGATAGCTGACGAACGAATGCCGGGGCGCATTCCGGGGCCAAGGCACCCCCGCGGCGCGCCATACCTTCTCCACCCGCTTCCACATATCCGCCGGCATGACCTTCGTTGCCTCGATCCAGGCGGCCAGATTCGGCTGAATCGTCACCAACCGGCGTGACCGCGTCTTGCTGATCCGGGCCGAGACCTCGATCCTGAGCCGGGCCAGGTCAATCGCCTCCGGGGGCAACTTCTCGACCTCCGACGCCCGCAACCCGGCAAAATACCGGATAGCCAGGCACCTCGCGCCCCCCCGATGCTGCTTCATGGCCTCCGCCAGCACCTTCCGCACCTCCTCCGGCGTATGGATCCCCGGAGGATCTGGCCGGAGCGTGGGGACTTCCAGCGCCCGAGCGGGGTTGTTAGGGCAGAATCCAAGCTTTCCGGCATACGTAAACAAAGTATTTAGATATTGAACGCGCCCCTTGACCGTCCGGGGAGACACCTTCCCGGAGTAAACCCAATCCTCCAACTCAGCCGTGGTGACCTGGTTAACGGGCCGGGAACCGCGCCCCCGGCAAAGATGCTTGTAACAATGATGCAACTGCTGCAAATAGGCGTCACAACGCCCCGCGCGGGCCTTGGACTCCACCAGCCGGTTGACCATTTCGGCCAGCGTGGGGACGGAAGAGAGAGCGGGGGGAGGGGCAGCCAAAGCGACGGGAACCACCCCAGCCAGGGCGCTGGCGGCCTTATAAAGCAGCAAGGCCGCATCGGCCAGCGCCCGCACGGGGTCCCCTGTTAGGATTCCGCGGTCAGGCATGGCTTTGAGTTCGGCAGGAGTTGGCGCACCCATTAGGAGTTGAAGGCCGGGCCAGTGTCATGGCTTTTTCGGAACAGTGAACAGCTCCCCCTTCGGCATGGCGGGGGGCTTCTGAATGCCTTCGATGAACTCAACCGAATAGTTTTCATCGCTGCAAACGACTTCAAGGTCATGCTCTACGGCCGCAATGCCGACGACATTGCCTTTGTCCGTCAAACCCCATGCTACCACGGGATACCGGAAGTCAATTGTGTGGCTTTTTAGGTCCACGGGGATTATTTGAACAACCTTTTCTTTCGCCTTCATCGCAGTCCTTTTCGATTTTGAAGATGAGCGGCAGGGGCATCCGGTTGCCGGCCGCAACGCAAGCCTTCATCCCGGCGCTGGCTAGAATGGACACGATCATGGTGCCCGTCAGGCCGGTGGCCTTCATCAATGCTTCCAGCCGAGGCTCGTCTTCCTCGAAGATATAGAGCCGGACCGCCTTGCCCTTTTTCTGTGTTGTGACACTCATCGCATAGGGTTGGACGGGAGAGAGAGTGTATAAATGTGTTGACAGATTGTACTGAGTTGTGCGATGTTGTGCGCCGTCAGGTACAAACTATGCAAACTATCGAAACTATCCGAAAGTCCTTGAGCTACGTGAAACCGGTCTCAAGGAACTATATTTACACCCTATTGCGCCGGGCTGGCGTCGGCCCGGTGGGGATCCGCAAGAAGCCCCAGATTTACCCGGAGGACACGCCCGAGCGGTTGCTGCGCTATCTGGGGTTGGAGGACTTCCCGCACGGGCTCACGCAGGCGAAGGAAGAGCGCATGACGGCCTCCCGCGCCCGCGTCCTGTCCCTCAACGAAATCAAACGCCGCGCCAAGCTGGCCGGAAGGAGGGGCGCATGACTCGTTTTTGTTCCTACATCCGTGGTGCGGCCGAAAATGCCAAACTCGCGGAATCGCAAGAGGGCAAGGATGAACAGGCGGCGTGTCATTTCCGTGCACTGGCCTGTGAGCAATTGCTGTGCGCCATCCAGCCGAGGCGGAAGCAGCGGAAAATCAGGACGGCACCCGTGTTTTACAAGGTCGAACTGACCAGAGGGGAGGGCGCATGAGCGTGACCAAAATTAAACTCCGCCTTGATCCATCCCTGGCAGCCTCAGTGGGGGAAATGGCACGCGAGCACGGTCTCAGCTTTGAGTATTGCCTGACGCTCGTGGTGGCGGCGGGGGTTGCGTTTTTGACTCGTAATCCCGATTTGATGGCTGAAACCGCGGCAATCGCAAAAGCCGATGGGGGGGAAGCATGAATGCCTTGTTGCGCGCTGAGCGTTACGAAGAGCTTGCCAGGGAGGCGGATTCGGCACGCATGACGGCCGTGATTAACGGGTGGTTCGACATGGCGGATTGCTGCGATCGAACGGCCGTCAATTATTGGAAGTTGGCCGCGGCAGAGCGCCGGGTCTGGGAGGCCAGCCAGGCGCGGGACGCTTGCGCGCGCGGGGTGTATGTCAACCGATAGGATGCTGTATGGCAAACAACCCCCAGAATGACAAACAGGAGCGGGTGAAGCTGCATTGCCCTTATCAGCCTTGCAGTTACACGGCGGAAACGATGACGGCGATTACCGGGCACGTGTGCCTGTGCCACCAACAACCCCATGACCACCAACCCAACCAACCGACTTTGGACTTATCAGGATCTGGCCGCGCTGTGGCAGGTCCATCCCAAAACGATTAGCCGATGGGTGCGCCGGCTGCGCATCCGGGTTTTGCGGCCGACGCAGAACACGGTGAGGATCCCAGACTCAGAGGTTCAACGGATAACGACTACCAACGATGAAACCAAGAAAACGAAGTGAGGAGCCGCCCTCGGCGCCAGAGGCGGAGCAGGCGGTGCTGGCGTGTGTGCTGCTGTCCAAGTCAATGAAGGAGGTGGACGCGCTGCTAGAGCAGCTTCGCCCGGCCTATTTCTACGACATCAGGTACCAGTCCATCTTCACGGCCATGGTGCAACTGCGCATGGAAGGCCACGCGGTGGATGAGATCACCTTGACGCGGTGGTGCAAGGATAACGCGCTGCTGGCGGATGCCGATATTCTGGACATCGGCACGCTGGCGGATAAGGCGGTTAGCTGGAACGTCTGGCCGCG
>SESG01020080.1_pt1 | contig 13268 bp, 9 predicted proteins | sample 3171421 | NCBI WGS metagenome assembly SESG01 (sample SAMN10866946, study PRJNA518727) | freshwater metagenome | biome: subpolar coniferous forest; feature: holomictic lake; material: water; isolation source: holomictic Lake 227, 6 m and 8 m depth | place: Canada: near Kenora, Ontario | collected... | reverse complement strand
TATCAAAATCATACTGATGTTTCATTGGCTCCATCGGTTTTGGCTCAATCAGGAAAGTACCCTTGAAGCCAAGTTTGCGGGCATGGTCACGTGCGGTGCCGAGGAATTTCCCCATGTGGTCCAGTTCACGTTTGGTATCCGTATTGTGCAGGCTCATGTATCCTTCGCGTCCACCCCAGAACACATAGTTGGTTCCGCCAAGGGCGATGGTAGCTTCCATTGCGTTTTTGACCTGAACTGCGGCATTGGCCAGAACGTTGAAGTCCGGATTGGTAGATGCGCCGTTCATGTAACGTGCATTGGAGAAAACATTGGCAGTTCCCCAGAGAAGTTTGGCACCTGTGGCATCCTGGCGTTCTTTGGCGAAGTCAATCATGTCGGCCAACCGTTTTTCAATTTCGAAAACTGATCCGTCGCCAACCACATCCGTGTCGTGAAAACAATAGAACGGAGCGCCGATTTTGCTGATGAATTCGAAGGCCGCATCCATTCTCTCCCTGGCCGCTGTCATCTTGTCTGATGCACCTACCCAAGGGAAAATCTGGGTTCCGGGACCAAAAGGATCACCACCGTCGCCACAGAAAGTATGCCAGTAGGCAACCGCAAAACGAAGATATTCCTTCATCGGTTTACCCAAAACTACTTTGTCGGCATCATAATGTTTGAATGCCATCGGATTTTTTGATTGTGCTCCTTCGAACCGGATTTGTCCTATACCCGGAAAGTACTCCTTGTTTCCTTTAAAAACTGTCATGATGTTTAAATTTAATGGTTGATTATAAGATGTTTATATAAATTTTGAAAATAATGCTGCTTCTTTTTCATTTTTCATTTTTTCTTCACTGCCCACTATTTGACGACGAATGTTCCTTTCAGAAATTCGGCAGCACCCAAATCCAGACTGCGTTTGCCCGGAGAGGCGCCTCCAATCGTGAGCAGAATGTTCCCTTTCCCAATCACACTTTTCCCGGATTCGTCCACCGAACTCATCAACTCAGGGGTGACGATAAACGAGATTTCCTGACTTGCACCGGCTTCCAGGCTTATTTTTTTAAACCCTTTCAGTGATTGTATCGGAACGCGGAAAGAAGCCGTTTGATCAGTGATGTAAAGTTGAGTAACTTCCTCTCCGGCAAGTTGGCCTGTGTTGGAAACTTTAAAACTTGCGGTCACAGATTCCCCTTTTTTAATCTTTTCTGCTGATAATTTCAGGTTACTGTAGCTGAATTTTGTGTAGGAAAGGCCAAAGCCAAACGGAAACAGGGGTTCTTTCTCCATATACCGGTAGGTACGGCCCACCATGCTGTAGTTCTCAAAAGCAGGAATGTCGCTGATCGATTTCGGGAAGGTTACGGGAAGTCTGCCACAAGGATTGGCATCACCAAACAGGACGTCTGCAACTGCTTTTCCTCCCTGTTCGCCGGGATACCAGACAAACAGGATCGCATCGGCCAATGCTTCAATTTCGGGACTTGTAATGGCACTGCCTCCGGTTAACACCACCACAATTTTCTTTTTGCCTGCTGCAATTTTTAATTTACGGAGGTAATTAAGCTGACTTTCAGGTAACCGCGTATCAAGTCTGTCACCCTTGTCGGAAGAGGCAATCGCTTCACCCTCTTCGCCTTCATTCAGGGGGGAAACTCCCAGCACGGCCACAGTTACTTCAGCCTCTCCGGCCATGCCTGTCGACCAATCCATGGGGTTCAGGTTTTCCCTGTCTGGAAGAATTCCATACCTGTATCCGATTTTTGATCCATCGGCGATTTTTCCGGCAATTCCTTCAAGAATGGTACTCATATCATCCGAGATTCCATAATAATTGCTGATCAGGACATCAATGTTTCCGGCCATCGGGCCAGTGACAAAAACAGACGGACAATCTTTGGCCATCGGCAGTACTCCATTGTTTTTTAGCAGTACCACCGATTTTTGTGCTACTTTTCTCGCCAGTTGTTTATGGGCTTCACTGTGCACGACTTCCGATCCGATTTTGTTGTAAGGATTGGCACTTTCCGGATCAAACATTCCGAGTTTGAACCGCGTTTTGAGCAGTCCGTGCAATACCTTGTCTACCTCTTTTTCTGTAATCAGTCCCTGTTTCACTGCCGAAGGAATCGCTTTATAGGTATCTCCGCAATTGAGATTCACCTGATTCTGGATGGCCAGGGCAACAGTTTGTTCGGCAGTTGCAGTAAAGTGGTGATCGCCATGAATGTTGGCAAGGGCACCACAGTCGGAAACAACATGGCCTTTGAACCCCCAGTCATTGCGCAGAATTCTGGTCAAAAGCCTGTTGCTGCCGCAACAAGGCTCATCGTCTGTCCTGTTGTAGGCACACATCACCGATTCGACATTGGCATCTACGAGGGCTTTGAAAGCAGGAAGATAGGTTTCATACAAATCCTTGTCACTGACCACCGCGTTGAACTCATGCCGCAGTCCTTCGGGACCCGAATGAACTGCGAAATGTTTGGCACAAGCGGATGTTTTGAGGTATTTAGGATCATCTCCCTGCATGCCTTTGACAAAAGCTGTCCCGATGGTGCCTGTCAGAAATGGGTCTTCACCATAAGTCTCATGGCCGCGACCCCATCGTGGGTCCCTGAAGATGTTGACGTTGGGAGACCAGAAGGTCAAACCCTGGCAAATGGTGTGGAATCCCCTTTTTACGGCAGCATTGTACATGGCACGTCCTTCATCCGAAATCGCCGAAGAAACCTCATGGATCAGGTCCGGATCAAAGGTGGCTGCCATGCCGATGGCCTGGGGAAAGATGGTGGCTTTCCCTGCCCTGGCAACACCGTGCAGTGCTTCACTCCACCATCCATATTGCGGTACATTCAATTGGGGTAATTCAGCGGCAGCATCCACCATCTGGCTTGCTTTCTCCTCAATAGTCATGCGTCCGATCAGGTCATCCACCCTTTGGTCGATAGGTAAATCCGGGTTCAGGTAGGGGAGTAACTGTTGCTGGGCTGCGGAATATTTGCCACCAACGAAAATCAGGCAAATCAGAAGGAAATATATTTTGCGTAACATTTTATTGTGTTTGAATAATTTGCTGTTCATTCATTCGCTAATTTCAATCATCGTCAACTTTCTATTGGCAACAACTCAGAGTTGTTTATTGAGTTGAGTTTTCCAATTTTGATAGGCATCTTCATATTGTGATTTTTTGGAAACATCAGGTGTAACGATTTCGAGTTTATTCAAACTGGTGAAAGCCTCTTTGGCGGAAGCATAATACCCGGATCCAATACCTGCTCCGCGGGCTGCTCCCACCGAGCCATCCGTATCGTACAATTCGATGGTCGCTCCCGAAACACCTGCGAGAGTTTCCCTGAAGACCGGACTCAGGAACATGTTCGCTTTTCCAGCACGGATCACCGAGGCATTGATGCCGATTTCCTCCAGAATTTCCATGCCGTATTTGAATGAAAAGACGATTCCTTCCTGTGCCGCCCTGAAGAGATGAGCGTCGGTGTGGGTATTGAATCCCAATCCTGAAATCTGTGCCCCGATATTTTTATTTTGAAGTACCCTTTCCGAACCATTTCCAAAAGGAAGAATGCTCAATCCTTCAGATCCGATGGATACGGTGGCTGCTTTTTGGTTCATCTCCTCATAAGTGAAAAGTTTGTTGCCAACAAATTTGTTCAGCCAGGAGTTCAGAATCCCGGTGCCGTTGATACAAAGAAGAACACCCAATCTGGTTGCTTCTTTGGTATGATTGACATGGGCAAAGGTATTGACCCTTGAAAGCGGGTCGTATTTTACTTCGCCACTCACTCCGTAAACAACACCGGAGGTGCCGGCAGTTGTGGCAATTTCGCCTGGATTGAGTACATTCAATGAGAGGGCATTGTTGGGCTGGTCGCCGGCACGGTAGCTGATTTTTGTGCCGGGGGCAAGGCCAAGTTCAGCAGCTGCTTCTGCACTGACATACGATTGGATAGAGAATGTGGGAGCGATCTCAGGAATAAAGGAGCGATCAAACCCATAGTAATTCATCAGATCCGTGGCAATATCATTTTCTTTGAAATTCCAGAGAATACCCTCCGACAAACCGCTGGCAGTTGTTTTGACCTCTCCCGATAATTTCATGGCGATGTAATCACCCGGCAACATGACTTTGTCAATCCGGCTGTATAATTCAGACTCATTTTCCCTGACCCATTTCAATTTGGAAGCTGTGAAATTTCCAGGAGAATTCAGGAGATTGGTCAGACATGCTTCCTCTCCCAGATCAGCAAAAGCCTTGTTTCCGTAAACTGCCGCACGTGAATCGCACCAGATGATTGACGGCCGCAATACTTGCCGGTTTTTGTCCACAATGACCAAACCGTGCATTTGGTAAGAGATTCCGATAGAGTCTATTGTTTTTGGTTCAATTTTCGAAACGCTCAAAACTTCGCTGATGGCAAGTTTCAGGTTTTCCCACCACAATTCGGGAGCCTGTTCCGCCCATCCTGCCTGCAAGGCAGTAATCTTCATCTCCTGTTTCGGATAGAAAGCAGAAGCGATGCAATTTCCGGAAACTCCACAAACAAGAGATGCTTTTACTGATGAGCTTCCAACGTCAATTCCTAAGAGATACATAATGCTTTATTTATTTAGTTGATGGTTTTTATCTGTTCTGATAGAGTATGAAGGATTAAAGCGATTCCCGGATAATCAGTTCTGTTGGGACGAGAAAATCGAGTTTTTCATTGGAAGCCGCAAACTCGGCCGCTTTCTTTCCCATTAATTTGAAATCTGTTGAAATGACAGTGATGCCGTCCGATACAAACTGTTTCATCGGAGTGTCGTTGTAAGAGAGCAGCCCGAAATCCTCCCTCAATTTGAATTTTTTGCGGTTGGCCTGCTCCAGGATGGCTGCAAGATCGATATCTTCAAAAACAAGATAGGCTTTACCTACCTTGATATCCAGTTCTTCAATGTTGTACAATATCTTGAAATTGAGATTGTTGTCTGTGCAAAATCTGCTGACGTTCTCTACTGATTCGAAGGGATGAAAGGTGTATTCGGGATAAACGCACACAATTTCGTCGTATTTTCTGAGCAGATGCCATCCTGAGGTCATACACCTGTAAACGGACTCGCCGAAATCCTGGTAAACCCTTGCCTGTCCCTGACGGGCATGAATGGGCCAGTCAATCAACAGCAGTTTGTCAGGATCTATTTCACCAATTATTTCAGGGATTTCAGGATGGTCGAAATTCATGATGATGTAGGAACTGAACTTTTCGTTGCTATTGTGAATGATGGATTTAAAGAGTTCAAAATTGTAATGGTGGAAGTTGATGTCGACCATTGTATTTTTTGGCAGGCTCTGTTTGAAGGAGTTGTAAAGCACTTCCTTGTAGGCCTTGAATGTGTCCAGAAAAAGAAATACCTGTTTTTGGGAACGCGTCACAAAATATCCCTTGTTGGGTATGGCTTCCGCGATTCCTCTTCTTTTTAGTTCTCCATAGCTTTTGAAAACGGTATCGCGCGAAAGACCTGATTCTTTCATCAGATCATTCACGGAAGGCAATGGATCTCCCTCCCGTAGCATTTTAAAATTAATGGAACGGATCAAGGCATCAACAAGCTGCTGAACCTTTGAAACACCTGAGTTTAAATTCGGCTTAAAATTGAATTTTTGCATGTTTGAGATAGAATCCAACTGTTCTGATCCGTTCTGCAAATTTAGGTTTTTGATCATGTGGGCAAGTCGAAATTTATATGTTATTCAACATCTTTTTTTAAATAGTATTTATTACTTTTAATTAATCGCTATTTTTGAATGAATTAAACCAAACACCATGAGAAAAAATATCTGTATTCAATTCATTTTCACTTTTTTAATGCTGGTCATTTCTCTTGCAGGGATGACGCAAACGAAAATTACGGTTCGTGCTGATCAACCCGGTGCTAAAATTGACAAGGCCATTTACGGTCATTTTGCGGAACACCTGGGTCATTGTATCTATGGTGGGATCTATGTCGGCGAAAAGTCTGATATTCCTAATGTCAAGGGGTTCCGTTCTGATGTGGTCGGTGCGCTGAAAGGTTTAAATGTCCCGCTGATTCGTTGGCCCGGGGGTTGTTTCGCTGACACTTACCACTGGAAAGATGGTATCGGACCAAAATCGGATCGCCCATCCATCGTCAATGTACATTGGGGTGGAGTAACCGAGGATAATAGTTTCGGAACCCATGAATTTCTGGATTTTTGCGAACTCATTGGTGCCGACGCGTATATTAATCTGAATGTCGGAAGTGGTTCCGTTCGTGAGGCTTCTGAATGGGTCGAGTATGTCACTTCGACCAACGAAAGCCCGATGACCAAATTGCGCAAGCAAAATGGACGCGAAAAGCCATGGAATGTGAAATACTGGGCAGTTGGCAATGAAACCTGGGGTTGTGGCGGGAATATGCGTCCTGAATACTATGCAGATATTTACAGGAACTATGCTTCATTCATGCGTGCACCAGGAATTTATAAAATTGCAAGCGGAGCGAACGTTGAGGATTACAAGTGGACAGAAGTGCTGATGCGTGAGGCCGGCAAAATGATGAACGGAATTTCTCTCCATTATTATACCCTACCTTTCGATTGGCAAAAGAAGGGCTCTGCCACTGATTTTGATGAAACCATTTGGTTTACCACCCTCTTTAAAACACTTAAAATGGAGGAGCTTGTCACCAGGCATTCTGTGATTATGGATCAGTATGATCCAAAGAAGAAAGTCGGACTGCTTGTGGATGAGTGGGGATGCTGGTATGATGTTGAACCGGGCACCAATCCGGGATTCCTGTATCAGCAAAGTACGATGCGTGATGCCCTGGTTGCAGGTATCAACCTGAATATTTTCAATAACCATGCAGATCGGGTTCGTATGAGTAATATCGCCCAGATGATCAATGTTTTGCAATCTGTTATCCTTACAAAAGACAAGGAGATGGTGCTTACTCCTACCTATTATGTATTCAAAATGTACAAGGTGCATCAGGATGCGGTTATGCTACCGGTGGAAGTCAAATGCGACAAATATACACTTGGTGCGCAGTCTGTTGATGCAGTCAATTGCTCGGCATCCGTCAAAAGCGGAATCGTCAGTATCACCCTCTGCAACCTGGACCCGAACAAATCACAGGATGTCAATTTTGAAATCAATGGATTGAACCTCACAAAAGTATCCGGGAAAGTTGTAACTGCAATAAAAATCAATGACTACAACGATTTCGGAAAAAAGGAGACAGTCTCAATGACGGATTTCAAAAATGTAACTGTTGCCAATGGTAAGGTCAGTGCAGTATTGCCTTCTAAGTCTGTGGTTCTGATTCAGTTGCAATAATTATTCATAGAGAAAATAAAAAAGGCTTTAAGTCAGTTTATATCTGCCTTAAAGCCTTTTTTTGTTGAATACAGCGCCTTATTAGGCGTAAATCCTTAAGGATGTACCTGTAAGTGCAGTATTGTATTTCTTTAGCGGAGTGGTTGCCGGTCCGTTGATAACTGAACCGTCATTGGCGAAATTCGAACCATGGTTCGGGCAGTGGAATCTGTTGGCAGTTCCGTCAAAAGCGATCGGGTTGAATTGCTGATGGCTGCAAATCGATGTAAGTGCTGCATAAACTCCGGCCGAGATTCGTGCTATGATGATGTTGTCTTTGACGATGGATCCGCCGTTGGTATTTAGTGCGGCATAGGTTGGTGAGGTAAGGTCGAGGGTGAAATCAACAGGTGTAGTGCCACCTCCCGGGGTTCCTCCTGCCGGAGTATCGGTTTCTGTTTTGCTACAGGAAGAAAGCACCGGTGCCATAAACAGCATTCCGGCGGAAACGCCCAGCGTCGAAAAAAATTCATGCCTTTTCATATGATTCAATTTAAGTGTAAAAAATTTAGGATTCGAATTATTTCTATTTAGAACGATTATAAATAAAAATAGTTTCAAAAAAGATTTGATTTTTCTGTATTCCTTCAAAATATTATTCCTTTTGTATTAATATTGGAATAGACAAGGCAGGGAGGTACCGAAACAGTTTTCAATTTTTGATTACCTTTGAAACATCAGCCGTTTGCATCAAAGCATAATCCAAAATATAGAAAAATGAAGAAAATTATAGCTGAAATATTGAAAGGCCGAATCCTGGTGTCTGATGGTGCCTGGGGTACTTTTCTTCAGCAAAAGGGTCTGAAACCCGGTGAATGTCCTGAATCATGGAATATTTCAAGGCCGGATGATGTACTTGCCATTGCACAAAGTTACCTCGATGCCGGTGCTGACCTCGTGGAGACCAACAGTTTCGGTGGAAGCAGATTCAAACTTGAAAAATATGGACTTGCGGACAAAGTGAGGGAATTCAACAAAGCAGCAGCCGAAATCAGTCGAAAAGCTGCAGGTCCGGATCGTTTTGTGCTTGGTTCCATTGGGCCGACCGGGAAACTTTTGCTGATGGAAGAGGTGAATGAGGAAGAATTGTACGATGCCTTCAAAGAGCAATCCATGGCGCTGCAGGAGGGTGGAGTCGATGCGATCATGATAGAAACCATGACTGACCTCGACGAGGCCAGGATAGCCGTTACAGCAGCCAGGGAAAATAACGAATGCGAAGTTTTTTGTACGATGACCTTTGAGAAAATTATTGGAGGAGGATACCGAACCATGATGGGAATATCTCCTTCCGAAATGGCTGAAACCATTGTTGAGGCTGGAGCAGATCTGATCGGAACCAATTGCGGAAATGGCATCGAAGATATGATCGGTATGGTCAAAGAGATCAGAACCGTCAACAAGACCATACCCGTTCTGGTTCATGCCAATGCAGGGATGCCCAAATATTTGGATGGAGTAACTTCTTTCCCGGAAACTCCCGAAGATATGGCCTCCAGCGTGGAGGAAATTATCAATGCCGGAGCGAACATTGTTGGAGGCTGTTGCGGTACCACTCCGGAGCATATCCGTAAAATCAGTCAGGTAGTTAAATCCCTATAGCCAAATGATAGCCAAAGAGTTCAACTTCAGATTTGACGAATTGGCCATTGACCCGATGCAAATTCAGGCGGTGCTGGGCTTTCCGGATTCACCCCTGCCTGATCCATTTAATTTTTACCTGGAAGAGGCTCTGGATTTTGCCTCTCAAATGACTGAAATTCTGGCTGTCTGCAGGATTGTGGATGGCATTGCTCTGGATCCGTTAAAAGGAAGTCTGAGTGCAGGTGGAACTTCCTTCCATATTGGTAAAACCCTTTGCAAAGAGCTGAGAGGAGCTGAAAAGATTCTCTTTTTCGTATGTACGGCAGGCAAATCGATCAGCGAAAAATCATCCTCTTTATTGAAAGGGGATGATCCAGCCAGAGGATACATCTACGATCAGGTTGGTTCCTTTCTGGCTGATGCAGCCGCCGAGAAAATGCAGTTACTTGTTCAGGAGGAGCTGCAACAAAAGGGTGAAAATATCACCAACCGTTACAGTCCGGGTTATTGCCAGTGGGATGTAGCCGATCAGCACAAACTCTTCTCCCTGTTCCACGGCGATCCTTGTGGGGTTACGCTTACGGCTTCTGCACTGATGTATCCAATCAAATCGATCAGTGGAATGATCGGAATCGGTAAAACTGTCAGTTTCCGGAACTACCCCTGCGAACTATGCCAGATCAGGGATTGCTTCTACAGGAAAGTGCAAATGCAGAACCCTTCCGGTCAATAACCGGTTGAGAATTCATGTCAGATTATTCCTGATTTTCAGCGGTTTTTATAGTCTGGGCATCTGGTCAAAAAATCATGAAATTGTTTACTTAATGTTAATATTCATGGTATTCATATGTCAAAATGAATGCCTAACTTTGTGTCCGTCAAATTAAAACATTTCATTATGAATAGAATAGCTGAGGTTGTAAAGCCGGGTGTGGTTACAGGAACCGACTTGCAATACATTTTTAAAGTAGCCAAAGCCAATAATTTTGCCATTCCGGCGGTTAATGTTGTAGGCTCGTCATCTGTCAATGCTGTCATGGAAGCTGCGTTAATTGCAAAAGCTCCTGTGATGATTCAGTTTTCAAACGGCGGTGCCATTTTCAATGCGGGTAAAGGCTTGAAATTGGACGGTCATAAGGCGGGTGTTCTTGGTGCTGTTGCAGGTGCCATTCACATTCACACCTTGGCAGAAGCTTATGGAGTTCACGTGGTTCTGCACACAGACCATGCGGCCAAAAAATTGCTTCCCTGGATTGACGGATTGCTGGATGCAAGTGAAAAGCATTTTGCCATGACTGGTAAACCTCTTTTCAGTTCTCACATGCTTGATCTTTCTGAAGAACCTCTCATTGAAAATATTGAAATTTGCAAGACTTACCTTGAGCGAATGAGCAAAATGGGTATGACCCTTGAAATTGAGCTTGGAATCACCGGAGGCGAAGAAGACGGAGTTGATAACAGCGGCATTGACAACAGTTTGCTTTATACCCAACCGGCAGATGTTTGCTATGCTTATGAAGAATTGAGCAAAATATCCCCGAATTTCACCATTGCGGCCTCTTTTGGTAACGTTCATGGTGTGTACAAACCGGGAAATGTGAAACTTATGCCGGTTATCCTAAAGAATTCACAGGAATACATCAAGGCAAAACTGGGATTGAAGGACGAACATCCAGTCGATTTTGTTTTCCATGGCGGTTCAGGTTCTACGCACGAAGAGATTCGCGAAGCCATCGGATACGGAGTCGTTAAAATGAATATTGATACAGATACCCAGTGGGCCTATTGGGATGGTATCCGTATGTTTGACGCAAAAAATCACGAATATCTTCAAAGTCAGATTGGTAACCCTGAAGGTGCCGACAAACCCAATAAGAAATTCTACGATCCGCGCGTTTGGATCAGAAAAGGAGAAGAGAGCCTGATTGCACGCTTGCAGGTTGCTTTCGAAGATCTCAATGCCATCAACAGCATCTAAAAGTATTCAAATAATAAAAAAAAACCGTCCGGGCAACCGAGACGGTTTTTTTTATTATTTTTATCGACAACTTAACCTTTTCGATTCATTGATAAGCCCTATGGTTTGTAATAATTAGCTACCGGAAGGGTTGATCGATCGAAGAGGATTCTTTTGATCTCCTGTCATCATAATTTGTCTGAATTACCATGAAGTCGTTGTCAGCATTTGTGTTGTTAATTATACTCCCGGTTGGGATTTTTGCACAGAAAATGACTTCATCCCAAAAAAAAATCAATGAACTTTACAGCGAAGCCCTGAGCCTTTCCCAAGAAGGAAATTCTGCAAAATCTGCCCAGAAGCTGAACGAAATCCTGAAATTGGACTCCACCTTTTACCGGGCTCGGTTTGCGTTGGCGGACCTCGCCCATGAAGCTGCCAAGCCGGATGACGAAATTGACAATCTACGAAAAGGGCTCTCACATTCAGGCGATTCCTATGTTCCCGGTTTCAAATTTTTAGGGGAGGCACTTTACAAAAAAGCGTTCTACGATGATGCTCTGACCAATATGGAACATTTTGCCGAAAAGAAAAAACAACTCACTCCGGCGGAACAATTGCTTTTGGCTTCCTGCCGATTTTCTGCAAGAGCCTTCAGGCACCCGGTTCTCTTTCAGCCAGTAAATCCAGGTGATTCGATCAATACTTCCGCAGAAGAGTATTGGCCATCGCTGAATGCCGAAGCAAGCAAGCTGGTCTTCACCCGTCTCGAAAAAAAGGATTTGACCGGTAAACCGATTTCAAAACCACAGGAAGATTTTTATTTTTCAACCTATGATTCCATGGGTTGGTCCAATGCGAAGGCTGTTGGTCCACCCGTGAATACAGATGAGAATGAAGGAGCCCAAACCCTTTCAGCAGATGGGAAACTATTGATATTTACAGGTTGCGGAAGGCCCGACGGAGTTGGCAGTTGTGACCTTTACATTTCTGTCAATAAAAACGGAAAATGGTCGCCTCCGGTCAATTTGCAGGAGCCTGTGAACAGTGCAGCCTGGGAGTCTCAACCTGCACTCTCGGCCGACGGGGATACCCTGTATTTTGTGAGCAGCAGAGCAGGTGGGAAGGGCAACATGGATATCTGGAAAGCAGAAAAAATTGCAGTTTCGTCTTCCGGGATACCTGAGTACGGAAATGTGGTGAATGTAGCGGAACTCAATACCCAGGGTAACGATCTCTCCCCGTTTATCCATGCCGATAGCAATACACTCTATTTTTCTACAGATGGGAGACCCGGATTAGGCAGTACGGATATCTTTATGGCAAGGATAAGAAACGGGAAATGGTCTGAGCCTGTTAATCTGGGTTATCCGATTAATTCAAACCGAAATGAGGATGGTTTGTTTGTTGAAAGATCAGGCGAAAGAGCCTGGTTCTCTTCCAATCGTAACCAGGATCGCGGATGGGATATTTTTTATTTTACGCTTCCTGACTCTTTAAAACCTGATCCGGTATCTTACATGAAAGGAGTCGTGCTGGACGCAAAGACAGGGAAAAGGCTGAATGTCGACATTACGCTTTCTAATCTGACTTCCAAAAAGATTGTGAGAAAAATATCTCCATTGGAAAATGATGGCGAATTTCTGGTATGCCTGCCATCTGGAAGCAATTATGGAATAAACATTACACGCAAGGGATATCTTTTTGCTTCTGAAAATATTTCGCTGGTGCATGGCTATTCGCAAAGTAGACCCAAGGAAGTGATAATCAGGCTTCAACCAATCGCCGTTGGTGCATTCACTACACTCAGAAATATTTTCTTTGACACTAATTCTTACCAGCTGAAAGAGGAGTCTCAGACCCAATTGGATGAGATGGCTCAGTTTATGGTTCAAAATCCTGGAGTAGTTGTGGAGGTTGTCGGACACACGGATCATGTCGGAACGAAAGAATACAATCTTGAACTTTCGGCGAAACGTGCCGAGGCCGTCGTATTTGAGCTGAGGAAAAGAAATATTGCACCCTGGAGGATGAAAAGCAGGGGTGCCGGATTTGACTTCCCGGTAGGCGACAATGAAACAGAAGAGGGCAGGAGTGCCAACCGCAGAACCGAATTCGTGATTAAAGAAATTGTAACTGAATAGTAAGATGGCTAGTTCAGCTTTTTGTGGGTGCTATAGGTTTTCTACTGCTGCCACAAATGGGAATTCTTGTTTTAGAAAATAATGATTAAATACATGACTCAAAAATGACGAGATCACAATTATTTCAAGATAGAGGCAATGCGTTCCGGATAAGTATACTGATTCTGCTGGTTGGATTACTGATCACCGGCTGTTCGG
>SESG01036408.1_pt1 | contig 13273 bp, 9 predicted proteins | sample 3171421 | NCBI WGS metagenome assembly SESG01 (sample SAMN10866946, study PRJNA518727) | freshwater metagenome | biome: subpolar coniferous forest; feature: holomictic lake; material: water; isolation source: holomictic Lake 227, 6 m and 8 m depth | place: Canada: near Kenora, Ontario | collected... | reverse complement strand
CCGCATCAACCGCATTCGCAAGGAGAACCCGGCCCTGCAACAGACTTCTGACATCACCTTTCTGCGCATTGAAGATTCACCAGGCCATGAACATGAGCAGTTGATGGGCTATGTGAAGCGGTCGGAGGGTGATGGCAACATCATTCTTACCGTTGTCAATCTTGACCAGTTTGGTATGCAGGCAGGGTGGATCCGCTTTCCGCTTGAGCTTTTCAACCTCTCGCCTCACGACACTTTTACGGTTGAGGATCTGCTCACCGGCTCACGTTACCAGTGGAGCGGGGAGTGGAACTTTGTAGAGATCAATCCGAGGGTCATGCCAGCGCATATTTTCAGGGTAACGCTGCTCTGACACAGTTCACTATTTAATATTCAGTCACTTTTTACTTCTAAGCACATTCAACATGTATCAACCCGAACCGCTCTGGTACAAAGATGCAATTATTTATGAGGCGCATGTCAAGACCTTCTACGACAGCAATAATGATGGTGTAGGAGATTTTCGGGGGTTGCGCCAGAAGCTCGGTTATTTACAAAGTCTTGGCATCACCGCCATCTGGCTGCTGCCCTTTTACCCGTCGCCGTTGCGTGACGATGGTTACGATATTGCCGACTATATGAGCGTCAACCCCGACTACGGGACGATGGAGGATTTCAGGGAGTTTTTGGAGGAGGCACACAGCCTTGGCCTCAAGGTGATTACCGAGCTGGTGGTGAACCACACTTCCGATCAGCACGAATGGTTTCAGCGTGCACGCAAAGCTCCCGCAGGCTCTCCTGAGCGCAATTTTTATGTCTGGAGCGATGACTCAAACAAATATTCAGAAACCCGTATTATCTTTCAGGACTTCGAGGCCTCCAACTGGACCTGGGATCCGGTGGCAAAGCAATATTTCTGGCACCGTTTCTACCATCATCAGCCCGATTTGAACTTTGAAAACCCTGAAGTCCACAAGGCACTGCTCAGCGTGCTCGATTTTTGGCTTGGCATGGGAGTTGACGGGCTGCGGCTCGATGCAGTACCCTATCTTTATGAGGAGGAGGGGAGCAACTGCGAAAATCTTCCCCGTACCTACGACTACCTGAGGGCACTTCGCTCCTATGTTGATGAGCACTACCCCAACCGTATGCTGCTGGCCGAAGCCAATCAGTGGCCTGAAGATTCCGCAGCCTATTTCGGTACCGGGGATCTCTGCCACATGAACTTCCATTTCCCCCTCATGCCGCGCATGTACATGGCGCTTGCAACTGAAGACCGTTTTCCCATTCTCGATATTCTTGAGCAGACCCCTGAAATTCCGGAGAACTGCCAGTGGGCCTCCTTCCTGCGCAACCATGATGAGTTGACGCTCGAAATGGTGACCGATGAGGAGCGCGACTACATGCGCCGGGTCTATGCCAACGATCCGAGGGCGCGTATCAACCTCGGTATCCGCCGCCGCCTTGCACCGCTCATGACCAACGACCGCCGCAAGATTGAGCTAATGAACATCATGCTGCTCTCGCTACCCGGAACCCCGGTGCTCTATTATGGTGATGAGATTGGTATGGGTGATAACTTCTATCTTGGTGATCGTGATGGTGTGCGTACCCCCATGCAGTGGAACTCTGACCGCAATGCCGGCTTTTCGAGAGCCAATCCCCAGCGCCTTCAACTGCCGGTTATCATTGATCCTGAATACCATTATGAGGCGGTCAACGTTGAGGTGCAGGAGAGCAATGTCAACTCTCTCCTCTGGTGGATGCGCCACACCATTTCAACGGCCCACCGCTACAAATCGCTCAGCCGAGGTACCATTGAGTTCCTTGAGGTGAGCAATCCAAAGGTGCTGATTTTTATCCGCCAGTTTAAGGATGAGACCATTCTCAGCGTTATCAACCTCTCAAGGAATGCCCAGGCGGTGACTATTGATCTCTCCCGTTTTGACGGCTTTGTGCCCGAAGAGGTCTTTAGTTTGAACCGTTTTCCGAAAATCAGGAAAACTCCCTACATGGTCTCTCTTGGTGCTTACGGTTACTTCTGGCTCAAACTGGTCAAGGATACCGAGAATGCCGACACCCGTCCCTTCCTCGAAAGCTCCTTTGCCACACCGTCGCGCTGGCAAAATCTTTTCAGTGGTAAAAGTCGTGAGCTGCTTGAAACGGAGATTTTTCCTCAGTATTTCAATGCGAGTCGCTGGTTTGGCGGCAAGGCACGTAACATCATGCGCATCTCCATTATCGATACCATCCCGGTTGAGGGAATGGCCAAGGCGAAGCTGCTGGTGACGGAAGTGCGCTACTCAAGCGGTGAAAACGAGCGTTATCAATTGCCGGTCTGTTTTTCATCACTCTCCACAGTAAGCTCTTCCGATGACAATTTCTACAAACGGGTTATTGCAAGGGTGACCGTTGGTGATGATGAGGGTTATCTTTGCGACGCCACCTTCGACAGCCGCTTTTTGAACCATCTTTACCAGCTTGTTACCGGCAAGGAGACTTGGCAGGGCAAGGCAGGTCTTGTTTCCGGACTGAAGTCGATGAAGCTCGATGTTATCACTGAAAAAAGTGCTGGTCAGCATCAGGAGCCTCGCCTTATGGGTGTTGAACAGACCAACACCTCGATCCGCTTTCATAACGACCTGTGTCTGAAGCTCTACCGTCGCATTGAAGTGGGACTCTCTCCCGAGGTGGAGATGTGCAGTGCATTGAGCGATCAGACCACGTTCAAAAATCTGCCCGACTATCTTGGTTCGCTGAACTATGAGCAGAGTCGTACCAGTAGCTACTCGCTCGGTATTTTACAACATTTTGTAAAAAATGAAGGGGATGCCTGGCAACTGTCGCTTGGGTATGTACAGCGCTATTATGACGATCTTCTTACCCGAATTACAACAGGCATTGAGCTTCCTTCTCTGCCCGGCCTGAGTGGCGATTCCGTGCAGCTCCCCGTCATCATGCACGAGCTTATTGGTGAAGCCTATCTTGGCATGATTGAAAAGCTTGCAGAACGGACGGCAGAAATGCACCTCTCACTGGCCTCGCTCGACAGCGACCCGGCATTTGCTCCTGAAGCCTTTACCACACTCTACCAGCGCTCCATCTACCAGGCGATGTGCGAGCAGGTGAAACGGGCTGTGATTCTTATCCGCGAAATCATGCCGAACATGACGCCGGAGCAGAAACAGCTTGCGTCACTTTTTGTGCAGAAGCAGAAACAGATTTTGCAGCAGTTTGATCCTGTGAGGGTTGAGAAAATCGATACGCTCAAAATCCGTATTCATGGCGACTATCACCTCGGTCAGGTGCTCTACACCGGCAAGGACTTTGTGATTATTGATTTTGAGGGTGAGCCCTCCCGTCCTCTCTCCGAGCGCAAAATCAAACGCTCGGTTTTCCGTGATATTTCAGGGATGCTCCGCTCCTTCGATTATGCGGCCTTCAGCGGGTTGCAGCAGGGTAATTCTGTTATCCGTCCCGAAGAGCGGCTTGCCCTTGAGCCTTGGGCTGACCGCTGGAGCTTCTATGTAGGCCAGCACTTTATCGACACCTATTTCGCAAAGACGAGAGGCACCGATATTGTTCCGGCAGAACCGAAACAGCGGGAGCATCTGATGCGGGCTTACCTGATGAACAAGGCGGTCTATGAGCTTAATTATGAGCTGAACAACCGTCCAGACTGGGCTTCCATTCCGCTCAGGGGTATTTTGAAGATTCTGGAGTCTTGACTCACTCTATACAATCGTCAGTGCGCGGGAAGTATCTGCTTCGTTTACCCGCGCACACTGGCCCTGCCCCGCTTCTTGCGGGGTTTCACGGTTACGGCCAAACCGCCGAGGATGAGTTTCGCCTGCTGTGTGCCATTCCTGGCTCAGAGCGCTGGTTCTGCTGCTCCATTGAAGCGCTTCATTCCGTCTGCACCACAGCGGGCAATCCCGGAGCCAGTTGGATGAGCAGTCGCGACCGTGAGCATCAGATCGAAGAGAATGTGCACTATGTTGATGGAGTTGTTGAGCGTATCAAGGCTCTCTATGAGGTGAATGAAAGTCTCTCTTTTCACGGTTATTCGCAGGGGACCGGGATGGCTTCACGTGCAGCCCTGCTTGGGCGTCACAAGGCCGAGAGCCTGATGCTTCTCGGTGGTGACATTCCGCCGGAGCTCTCTGTCAGTGACCGTATGGGTCGGGTGCACCTCGCCCGTGGCAGCCGTGACCGGCTTTACACCAGGGAGCGTCATGAGCGGGATGCTGCAAGGCTTCGGGAGGGTACGATACCGGTTGTTGTCAGTGAGTTTATGGGCGGTCACCGGGTCAATGAAGCATACCTGAAGGCTGCGGGGGAGTTTCTGGAGGGTGTGTAGCTACCGGCCCTTCGCCTCCCTCCACAGCAGGTCGAGCTCTTCGGGGGTGTACTCTTGCCAGTTGCGGCCTGATGCCTGTACGCTCTCTTCAATGTGGCGGAATCGGCCCATGAACTTGTTGGTGGCCTTGCGGAGGGCATCTTCGGGGTTGGCGCCGATGAAGCGGCTGTAGTTGACAAGGGTGAAGAGCAGGTCGCCGAACTCCTCTTCCTGCTCCTCTTTGCTGGTGGCCTCTTTCAGCTCCCTGAGTTCTTCGGCAAGTTTGTCGAGCACCCCTTCGTCGCTTGGCCAGTCGAAGCCGACACCGGCAACTTTTTTCTGTACACGGTAGGCACGCAGCAGCTCCGACATTGCGTTTGGCACCCCGTCGAGCATACTCTTGCGCCCCTCTTTGAGCTTGAGAGATTCCCAGTTTTGCAGCACCTCATGCTCTGTTTCGGCAATGACCTCGCCGAAAACGTGCGGGTGGCGGTTGATGAGCTTGTGGCAGAGCGCCTCGAAAACGTCGGAAAAGGAGAAGCTTCCGCGCTCTTCGCCGAGGAGAACCTGAAAGGCGAGATGCAGAAAGAGGTCGCCGCACTCTTTTTTCAACTCACTCTCATCATGCTGGTCGATGGCGTGAATCAGTTCGTAGCTCTCTTCGAGCAGCAGGTGGGCCAGCGACTCAGGGGTCTGCTTGCGATCCCAGGGGCACTCCTGGCGCAGCACTTTGACAAGCTCCAGGGTGCGCTCGAACTGCTCCAAAAGGGTTCTCTCCCTCTCTGCCACAATATCAGCCTTCAACTGCTCAATCGTTCTTGTTTCAGCCATTACTCAATCCTTTTTTCTATCGGTTTCGACCTCCAACTGTGGCTGAAGTTACTCTTTCTTGCCGCTATTTCCGTATACTTGCCCCAGGAGGGTTGGTAAAGCTGCCCCCTATAATTTTGATATCCGAACGTCATGCCTACATCCATCATCCAGCCAGAACAGGGATACCCGATTGCCGCCATTGCCACACCGGTTGGAGTTGGCGCTCTTGCCGTTGTCCGTATCAGCGGCAGCGGGGTTTTTGATATTGCCCAGCAAGTGTTTCGTAAAAAAAACAAGCCCGCCTTTCGCTTTGCACAATCAAAGGGGTTTCGGGCCCATTTTGGCACCATGCACGATAACGAAGGGCTTATTGACGAGGTGGTTGCCCTTGTGTTTCGTGCACCAAACTCGTTCACAAAGGAGGATATGGTTGAGTTCAGTTGCCACGGCGGGCCGGTTGTGGTGAAGCATCTCCTCAAGGTGCTGCTTGACGGGGGGTGCAGGCTGGCTGAGCCCGGAGAGTTTACCCGGCGGGCCTTTCTCAACGGGCGTATAGACCTTTTGCAGGCCGAGGCGATTGGCGAGATGATCCATGCCCGTTCGGAATCGGCCTTTCGTACCGCAGTGACACAGATGCAGGGCACGCTCTCCCTGCGGCTTGATGCCATGCGGCGTGCGCTTCTGCGTTCATGTGCGTTGCTTGAGCTTGAGCTCGATTTCAGTGAAGAAGAGGTTGAGTTCCAGAGCCGCACCGAACTGCAGCAAGAGCTCCGGGAGATGCAGGCGGAGTTGCGCCGTCTTGTTGGCTCCTATCAGCATGGCAGGATTCTGAAAGAGGGTGTTGCAACTGTCATTGCTGGCAAGCCGAATGCCGGTAAATCAACCCTGCTCAATGCGCTGCTCGGCGAGGAGCGTTCTATTGTCAGTCATACACCGGGCACAACCCGCGACTACATAGAAGAGTGCTTCATTCACGATAAAACCCTCTTTCGCCTCACCGATACCGCTGGACTGCGGGAAGGGGGCGAGGAGATTGAGCACGAGGGGATTCGGCGAAGCTACAAGAAAATTTTTGAGGCCGATCTCATTCTTTACCTTCTCGACATCAGTCTTGATGAGTTTTTGGATGAGGTTGCGGTGATTCGTGAGTTTCAGGAGCGCTACAGTAGTGCACGCCTGATTGTGGTGGCCAATAAAATCGACCTGACATCGCAAAGCGCTGAACGACTTCAGCTACTTCATGCTGCAACCGGCAGCGATCTTTGCGCCATAGCCGCCGCAAGGGGAGAGGGGCTTGAGGGGCTCCGGCAGTTGATGGGCCGCTTGGCGGAGGGGTTGCACAAGCAGCAGGAGGCAAGTGTGCTCGTAACCAGCCTGCGTCACTACGAAGCGCTCCGCAACGCATCTGATGCCCTTGCAAACGCACAGGAGCTTCTTATCCGCCAGGCCGAAACCGAGTTCATCGCCTTCGAGCTTCGCTCCGCTCTCACTTACGTCGGAGAGATCACTGGCAAGGTGGTCAACGAGGAGATCCTTAACCTCATCTTTGAGCATTTTTGTATTGGAAAGTGAAGTTATTTTCCGATTTTTATCTAATGCTTTCTTTTATTGTTGTTTAGCTGATTTTTGGTTTTGGTTATTGTTCTTTATTTGTTGTTATTTGGTGTATTTTTGTTGCTAATATGTTATCTTTGAATTGTGTAGCAACAAATAGCAACAAATTAAAATGGTATGGCAATGGGCACCTCTGTACATCTCCGGGAAAGGAAGCAGACTTCCAAAGGGCGAATCAGTCTTTACCTTGAATATTATAAGGGTGCGGAGACTACTCCCGATGGCAAGGTGAGGCCGATAAGGGATTATGAGTACCTTAACCTGTACCTTGTTGAAAAACCGAAAACTGTGACGGAAAAGGAGCTGAACAAACAGACGCTTAATTTGGCGAAGTCTGTCAAAGCGAAGCGGGAACTGGAGATCAAGAATGGAGCTTATGGTTTTACTCCTGAGTTTAAAGCGGATACCCCATTTCTTGAATATTTCAAGACAGAAACGGAGAAGCGGAGCCAGAGCGATGGTAACGTAGGTAACTGGCGAAGCGCCCTGAAGCACCTTTCTGAATATGTGAAGAAGATGTATCAGCAAGGCATCAGCTTCAGGCAAGTCGATGATAAATTCTGTCAGGGGTTCAAGGATTATCTCAATAACGAAGCTCGGACGAGTGCCGGTCTACCGCTTTGCTCATCATCTCAGAACAGTTATTATGCCAAGCTGAAGGCTTGTCTGAAACAGGCTATAAAGGAGAGGATCATCGTGTTCAATCCTTCAGAGGGGATTACACTACCAAGGGCCGTCATACCGAAAAGAGAGTGGCTGACCTTGCATGAACTTGGTCAACTTTCGCAAGAAGAGTGTCGTTATCCTGTTCTCAAGAATGCCTTTCTTTTTTCCTGCTTGACCGGTTTGCGGTGGAGTGACTGCCAGAAGTTGATCTGGCGCGAGGTGCTGCAGAATGATACTGGCTGGCGTGTGGTGTTCCATCAGCAGAAAACAAAAGGCCTGCAATATCACGATATTTCTGATGAGGCAAGGGGGTTCCTTGGAAATGAAGGCAAGCCGGATGATAAGGTGTTTGTCGGCCTGAAGTACTCAAGCTACATGAATACAGCGCTTCAGCAATGGATGCTGAGGGCTGGCATTACCAAAGATATTACGTTCCATTGTGCACGGCACACTTATGCGATGAACCTGCTTGAGGGTGGAACGGATATTATGACACTTCGGGATATGCTTGGACATTCGGAACTGAAAACCACTTTGGTGTATGCCAAGGCTACTGATCCGAAAAAACGCGAGGCGGCCAACAGGATAAAGATTCCGGGACAACAGAACAACGGGCTGAATGATCTGATCGAGCGAGGGAGGCAGATTGGTGAAGCATTAGGGTTGAAAAAAACAGATGATGGTTGTTTTATATTGAATGGTGATGCACTGACTTCCGGCGAACTGGCCTTGAGGTTGAAGGATTTTGTTTGAAGTTTGATCACGTCAGTTGAATCTTTGCTGATATTCTGAATAAGACAAGAGGAGACTCGATAACGAAGCGTGCTCCTGAACTTGCAGGGCTGAACATATAACGAGAGCATATCCAAACCCTCAGAAATAGCAAAATTTTGGTTTGATGTCCGGCAACTTATCTAATGAGGCCATTGCTTCAGCTTTAGAAGAAGCTGTCACGAAACTTGTGGCGGCTTTGGATTTGGTGAATCATCCAGAAGGCCATACACGATTGCACGAGGGATATATACGGTTGACAGGGTTTCTGCAACAAAAGCAAGATGATGATCCTCTTCATGGGTGGTCTGATGCACTCATTGCTGACAATAATGAACTGATTGTTTATGGTATTATTTCGCAAGCACTTAGAAAAGCACAATTAGATACCATAGAGAAGCACATTGGCGGTTCGGATGTACTCATTCGTTCAGCGGAAGAGGTAGCAGAATCTGACTTCGGGAGTATCAAGTGGCATACCCTGGATGCTGCTGAAGAATGGGTGCTCAATGTTCTTTCAAATAATCCACCGAAGCCTGATGAGCAAGAGCGATCTGAAAAATACCAAGTGACAGATGAACAACTGAAGGGTGCAATTTGTTCAGTCAGGGCGACATTATGGGGTGAATGCGTTGCTCGCGCACGGAATGGAGGCCGGTGGACGCCTTTTTATGGATGCCGTGGTGGTTATCGCACTTTTATGGTCAACGGCAATTTTACTGACTTTGGTGCTGAAATTCTTAACAAATGCTTGAGGTCATATGTGGAATGGCAACGACTCTCCTTTGCGGATATTATTGGTGAAATTCTGGAAAGCTCGAAAGATTGCCAGAAACATCTGTTCTGGCTGACAGAACGTTACTTGATGGCGTTGAAAGAGATGCTTCTTGATATTATCTATTTGAGAAAATATTATGCTCAGCCAAAATACACTAATGATGAAATAGGATCTCCAGAGTGGTCCGAAAAAGATAAACAGTTTGTCAATATTGTTAGGCGCTATGCATATTTTACACAAATAGATTACCTCGCTTTGGCCGACCTTAAAAGTGTTCTCCCAGACAACAAAAATGTTATAGAGTGTTATGATTTTTTAAGCGATGAGTATGGTTCAACATATCGTATTCTTTCTGAGTATAAGGTTATTGAGCAGATGATTGTTTTTCAGGAACTATTGAGTGTGTTGACTGGCGAGAACAATAAATCAGTTATTCTTCATACTCATTGGTTTTTTTGTCTCACCGATGCGCTTGAAAAATTTGCAGAAGATAAGTTCAGTAAGACCGTTGGTTTGCATGAGATTGCAATCAAAACTCATGACCTTATACTGAAAGCTGTTTTTGCGGGGACATTGAACGATCATGACCTGTTCACTTTGCTTGATTACCCTTACTCGTGGTCGGTTATGTTACAGGCAATAATGAGAGCAAAAGAAGCATTTGCACCTCTGGACAGAGGTATAACGCCTGCACTTCTTCTGGAATGGAATGAGTATAAAGCATGTGGCTTAGAACATCCAAGAATAGATATTCTGGAGTTTATGAATTTTCAGGAAACCGAGCAATTTCTTGACCGCTTCCGTGTTTTTCAGGAAAATAAGCCGCGTAACGGAATAGAAATAAGCGAGCTGGATAGGTTAGATGGAGGCAAGACGGATGTAGTAAAGAAACCACGAGGTGCAAAACGACCGGCAATTGATTTTATCAAGCATATGATTGCTAATAAAGCAGAGTATTCAGTTCTTTCTGATATGAGATCAGGAAAAAACTTCAAAGAGAAGAAGCATTCATTGTGGGTGGCGTTTGTTACAGCTAACCCTCAGTACGAAAAAATTGAAAAAGCCTTTAAACATGACTATGTGACAGATGCCCTTAATGAGATGTTCCCAGAAAGAAAACAGATTTGAAAAACAGACTTACGGCAGAACATAAAGTCTGAGGTCTGTTTTCGTTATTATTTTCCATTCCTTCCGATTTTTACCCATAGACAACGGCTAAAGCCGATTTTCTCAACAAAAAGAAAATGAACTATGGGACTCCCTGAACTTGAACAAATCAACGACCGGTTGCAACGTATCGAGGGGCTTCTTGTGGCGAACAAGAGTGTTCTCAATATGCGTGAAGCGTCAATCCTCACCGGGTTATCAATCTCTCACCTTTACAAGTTGACCAGTACGGGCGGTATTCCTTGTTACAAACCTGGAGGCAAGGGTATTTATTTCAATCGTCAAGAGCTTGAGGCGTGGCTGCTAAGAGGACGAAAAGCGACCGCTGAAGAGATCGAGACGGCTGCCCGTTCGTACGTCACGATTAAAGAGCGGGGATCACGATGATCATGAAAAGACGATTTCTTCCGCGGATAAATCAGAAAGCGAGGCTATTGGCTTTTTGGTTTCGATGCCTGATCGAAAGATGGGGGTGCGGATGAGCGAAAACGAAGGGATTCTGGATGAGCTTCACCATGAAGCGGAGAACGGAAAATACCGGCTTTTGAAGGTTGAGACGGCAAATGAAGCTATAAGGAGAGCTGCTTCGCTGCCGGTTCCGAAAATGCTGTTTTCCGAATGCCGGTTCCAGCATGAGCTGTGTTTCCTTTTTGCCGATACGGGATTGGGTAAAAGCATTCTGGCTGTTCAGATTGCGGACAGTATTACGACAGGCAAGCCGATTCCTGGGTTTCGCATGGAGGCAGACCCACAGCCGATTCTCTATCTGGATTTCGAACTCAGTGATAAACAGTTTCAGAACCGATACAGTAAAGAATACACAGAGAATTACCGGTTCTCTGAACGTTTTCATCGGATCCATGTTGACCGGGATAAAATTGATGAATCCGGGGATTTTGAGGATGACCTGAAAGCTGATCTTGAAACCGCCATTAAAGAGACTGAATCGACGGTGATCATTATCGATAACATTACCTGGGTGAAAACTGAAACTGAAAAGGCTCGGGATGCCCTTCCCCTGATGAAGTACCTCAAGGGGCTTCAGCGTAAATATCATCTTTCAGTTCTAATCCTTGCCCATACCCCGAAAATCGCAGAGAGCTGCCCGATAAGCGTCAACGACATGGCAGGTTCAAAACACCTGATGAATTTTGTGGATTCAGCTTTTGCTCTTGGCCGTAGCCATAAGGATGGGAAATTGCGATATCTGAAGCAGGTAAAGGTCAGAGCCTGCGAAGCAGTTTTTACATCTCATTATGTGGCAATCATGAGGATTGAGAAAGACCGGAATTTTACCGGCTTTCGGGTTGTGGATTACAGTACGGAATATGAACACCTGAAACCACTGAAAGAGGTCGAACGGGAAATTTTGACCCAGAAAATCATCGAACTGAAACGAGAGGAACCGAAACTTTCAAACCGCGAGATAGCAAAAAAGGCCGGAACAAATCATACGAAGGTTGGGAGAATACTTGCCAGTCTTGAGCCTGAGCGAACTGAATTTAACGAAACGGAGCATGAGCCGTTTTAGGTGGAACAGTGTTCCAGAGTGTTCCAGCAAGAACTCCTCTACTGATAAGTGTTTTGGGGCTTTTGGAACGGAACAAAATAAGTGTCCCGGCAGGTGTTCCATTCGTCATACTGAACAAGGTAAGATCATAAATAGCCTGGAACAGGTGTGTCACGAACGCAAGTGAGAACTTGCGATGCTATACTTAAGATGGGAGAAGGCCTTCCGAATTCGGCTTGCAGGAGCTGATTTCAAACCGCCCGGTGCTGCTGCGTTCAAAAGGCGTGGTGGTGAGCGACCGAGGAAAAGGCATCAGGTAGATGTCAGGTAGGTGTTGAGAAGATGAACGAAAGTAAACCGTTCGAAGACGCATCGTTATCTTTTTAAGTGCTGTCAAAACTGGGGGCGCTGTTCCTCTCCAGGATAAGTCGGGAAGATACCTGCTTACGGTCCCGATGGCAGTCGGTGTAAAGGCGGCATGATCTCAACACAGGCTTGAGTATGGAACGTGAGAACCTCGTTCTGGATGAAAAGGGAAATGACAAATGGCAGACACCATGAGAAAGAATACCGATGACAGAACGAGGGGCGGAGTTGCCCGTAGTAGTGAAGAAGCCCTTGTAATGAGGGTGGAGCGAAGGGGCAACGTTATCTTGTTGACAAATCTCGCCAACTCAGAAAATGGGGATGAGTGAGATGACCTCAACAAAGCCGTACAGTATTGCGAAGCGTACCGTGTGGGATGCGTACAAGCAAGTGAAAGCAAACCGTGGAACTGCAGGCATTGATAATGAAACCATTTTCATGTTTGAGCAGAACGAGTCGAAGAATTTGTACAAGCTGTGGAATCGGATGTCGTCGGGCTCGTATTTCCCGCCACCGGTCAAGCAAGTTGAAATTCCCAAGGCAAAGGGAGGCTTTCGCAAGCTGGGTATTCCTACTGTCTCGGATCGGATTGGCCAGACTGTAGTCAAACTTATCATTGAACCGATACTTGACCCAATATTTCATACCGATTCGTATGGGTACAGGCCGGGAAAATCGGCGAAACAGGCAGTTGCTGTCACCAGAGAAAGGTGTTGGAAATATGACTGGGTGGTTGAGTTTGACATCAAAGGCGCTTTTGATAATATTGACCATGTGTTGCTGATGAAAGCAGTTCGCACTCACATTAAGGAGGATTGGATTCTGCTGTATATCGAGCGGTGGCTGAAAGCTCCCTTCGAAATGGAAGATGGTACACTTGTGATGAGGGAGCGAGGAACCCCCCAAGGGGGAGTGGTCAGTCCGATTTTGATGAATCTGTTCATGCACTACACGTTTGACTGCTGGATGCAGCGTACACACTCAGACTGTCCTTTTGCTCGTTATGCTGATGATGGTGTTGTACACTGTCGAAGTCAGAAACAGGCAGAAATCGTTATGCAAGCCATTGCATTGCGGTTAGAGGAGTGTGGCCTGATGATGCACCCTGAAAAGTCAAAAATCGTGTATTGTAAAGACAGCAAACGAACAAAAGTTTATTCACAAGTACAGTTTACCTTTCTTGGATTTACGTTTAGACCGAGGAAGGCAATAAACAAGCAAGGCCGGATATTTACCGGTTTTCTGCCCAGTGCAAGTGATGATGCTTTGA
>SESG01030276.1_pt1 | contig 13275 bp, 14 predicted proteins | sample 3171421 | NCBI WGS metagenome assembly SESG01 (sample SAMN10866946, study PRJNA518727) | freshwater metagenome | biome: subpolar coniferous forest; feature: holomictic lake; material: water; isolation source: holomictic Lake 227, 6 m and 8 m depth | place: Canada: near Kenora, Ontario | collected... | reverse complement strand
GAAATGATTGACCCCCTTATGGAAAAGATCGGCGGCGGTTTTTCTGATAAAGTTTTAGAATACGGCAATGAACCGAGAAACTACGGCCACATGGAAAAGCCTGACGGTTATGGTAAAGTTAATGGCCCTTGCGGGGATACAGTGGAAATATTTCTCCGGATCAGAAACGATAAGATTGAAGACATCTCTTACACCACTGATGGCTGCATGACTTCCCACGCCGCAGTCTCGGCGGCCACGGTCATGGCTAAAGGCAAGGCGGTGCGAGACTGCATCAGAATCAATCAGAGCGCGATTTTAGAACATCTGGGCGGCATGCCCGAAGATTCTGAGCATTGCGCCCTTCTGGCAGCCAACACATTTCACAAAGCCCTTAGAAATTACGCTGTAGGAAAGAAAACCTGATAAGTCCACAGATGCCACACTGGGATAAAATTTAAAAATGTTTTTACTCCTTTCATCGCCAAAGGTAAAATCACCAAGGAAATTCTTGATCAGTGCCGTGAACTAGGCGGTACGATGGCGGGTGGCTGTGCGATAGGAATATATTGAAATAGCCTAGCGCTCAAGGTTACGAAGTACGGATCTAATCAGAGTGAACCTTCTATTGGGGAAGGGGAATTCCCAGGGATTTGATCTTCCGATACAACGTGCTTTTGTGCATGTTCAGTTGTTTGGCTGTCTGCAGGCGATTCCAGTTGTTTTGTTTGAGAGCGGTGATTAGGTAGGCGGATTCCATATCCTTGAGAGATTCAGAATCAGTTAGCGTGTGGACGACTGAGGCACTCGTAAAAATCAATTCCGGCAGATGTTTCTTTTCGATGAAGTCGGTTTTGCAGAGAATAAAAGCCCTTTCGATAATGTTGGCCAGTTCGCGGATGTTGCCCGGATAGGCATAATCCATCAAAGCAGTCATGGCTGATTCGCTTACACCGGCGATATCCTTTTTTTGAAGCGCGTTGAAACGGGCAATGAAATTTTCGGCCAGCAAGGGGATGTCTTCCATGCGCTCGCGCAGCGGAGGTAGGGTGATTTTAAATACATTGATACGGTAAAAGAGATCTTCCCGAAAGCGCCCCTGCCGTACAAGTTCTTCAAGATTTTTGTTAGTAGCCGCGATAATGCGCACATTGTGTTCAATGCTTTCCGTGGCGCCGAGTGGCTCGTATGTTTTTTCCTGCAAGACGCGTAAAAGTTTTACCTGCATGGCGGCTGTTATATCACCGATTTCGTCCAAAAAGAGTGTGCCGTTTTCAGCCAGGCGGAATCGGCCGGGCTTATCCTTTTTCGCGTCGGTAAAAGCGCCCGCCTTATATCCGAAAAGTTCTGACTCCAGAAGCGTATCCGGCAGTGCGCTGCAATTGAGGGCAATAAACGGCTGTTTTTTTCTGACGCTGAGGCTGTGTATGGCGCGGGCGAAAAGTTCTTTTCCTGTGCCGCTTTCCCCCTCAATCAGAACCGTGCTTGCGCTTACCGCAATGTCGGAAAGAATATCAAACAGTTGCAGCATTTTATGATTTTTCGAGATAATATCCGCAAAAGAATATTTGGCCTGAACTGCTTTGCGCAGGTCTTCCTCAATGCTGATGTCCCGGAACGTTTCGACTGCGCCCAGCAGCACATCGCCTTTATCGCGCAGCAGGGCTGTGGAAATGGTGATTGGGAGCCTTCTGCCTTCCGCATCTATAATATAAACTTTTTTATTGACAATCGGTTCGCCTGTTTTCATGGTCATGCGCAGGCAGCAGTTTTTCTCACAGATATCCGCTTTCAAGACATCCTTACAGAGTTGGCCGATAGCTTCATCTTTGGAAACGCCCGTAATTTTTTGGGCCGCACGATTGAAGGACGTAATCCGCCAGTCTTGATCAACTGTGAAAACGCCGTCCGCGATGGAATCGAGGATGATATTCTGTTCGTCACCAAGAGAGAACGGCTGATGTTTTTTTGACTGCCTTGTGGTCATTTTAAGGACTCACCTCATCGTGATAGAAACAATCTAAAAAGCATGACAGCAGTATTCTTAGAAAGGCAACTGCTCTCATTGCTTGCAGCTTACTCATCCAAAATGGCTGCGGGACTTTATATCAGGCTTCATGACAGCCGTGCTCATGCGAAGCACAGGCGATTCCGGAATCGCTTAGGTTACCGGCAAGCCAGCTTTCCACGACATCTTTCACGCCGCCCGAGCAGCCGCGCAGAACATCAATTCCCTGGTTGTTTAGGACATTTACAGCACCTTGTCCCATGTTCCCCGCGATCATTAATTTAACTCCCATTTGTGCAAGAGTCGAGGCAATATTAGATTTGCAGCCGCAACCGGCAGGTGATGTTATCTTTTCCTCCAACTGTATTTTTTTCTGATCGTCAACAGTGAATACAGTAAAATATTCACAGTGCCCAAAGTGTTCATCGATCTGGTTCTTGTTCGACGGTAATGCGATTTTCATAAATTTCTCCTTTTATACTGTTAGTTATTTCTTTTTCCCCTGCGGCCTTTTTCCTGAAGGCAGGGATTTGTTTCGTTTACAGCTACCTCTCCGCCTTCAATTTTCAGTGCTTTTCCATTCATCAGCACATCGGCTATCTTTTTGTGCGCCGTTTCTATGATCCTGCCAAAAGTCTGGCGTGAAATATTCATTCTTGCCGCTGCCTCTTCCTGATAAAGCTCTTCGTAATCGGCCAGACGAATTGCTTCGTATTCATCAAGGCTTAACACCACCTCTTCCAGTTGAGAAATTGGTATTCCGCGTGGCTTGAAATAATTTTTATCCGGAACGCCGCAAACATTACGGCAACACTTAGGACGGGGCATTTGTCTTAAGAACTCCTTTTCACTATTATAGGCATATGCCCATTACTTGTCAAGGGTTAAAACTTACAGACTATATGAAAACATGATCAGACTATTCAAATGGAAATAAACGGAAACTCTCTCAAAAAGCCAGCGTGTCGGGAGGTTCGTGAATATTGCAAAAGTTGCATGGTGAAAGCATAGACAGCTCGAGATCACTTGTAGACTTGATGATCGGAGGATGTAACCTGGCAATTGGCTTGAAGCGCTCAAGGATGAGCGTTCAAGCCAATACAGCACTCGTATCAACGAGCAGGCGCGTGAATTACCGCGCCATGCTCGAGAGCAGACTAAATTTTAATGTTCTTAATGAAATCTATGTAATGCGTTGCTGTTTCCTGCGGTTTTTCTATCATGGGTACATGGCCGCATTCTTCGATGATTACAGTTTTATGATTCTTTAACCCCTTTTCGAAAACTGGCACACTAGAGACATCAATGATCTTATCTTGCTTGCCCCAAAGAATTAAAGTCTGCGCTTTTATCTTCGGCAAGTCTTTTTCCAGAGATAAAAAATCCAGGCCAAGTTCTTTGAGCTCCTTGTCATAAAACTTGCGGTTGGCAAGCGAAGTATTGATCATTACTTTCTCAATCGGATAAGGCAAAGTCGGCTGCTTGACAAAAACCAGTTCCATTAAGCGCGGCATATCTTTGCTGTCTTTTAATACAAGTGGATTTTCTCCTTTTTCCATCACTTTCATGACAACACTTTTTTCCAAAGATGTCACCCCTGCAGCATTAAACAACCCAAGGCTGATAACTTCATCCGGATAGCGGACGGCATAAGTTCCGGCGAAAAAGCCGCCCATGGAATTACCCACGATGTGAAATTTCTTCAGTTCAAGTGCCTGTGCAAATTTATGCAAACGTGACATCTGACTTGATAAATCGTAGGATGCCGCCTCAATCATGGAACTTTCTCCGTAACCGGGAATATCAGGGATTACCACATGATAATTTTTCGTTAAATAAGGGGCAAACATTGTCCAGTTGTCTTTGTCGCCGGTATAGCCGTGCAAAAGTAATATTGTCGGCCCCTTGCCTCCCTCGAGATAAACAATTTTATGATCATCAATTTGAATTTCCTTTTTGATAAGCCCGGCCTTGCTTCTGGCCGCGTCGATCATATAACCTGCCACCTTTTCCGGAAAAGCATAGTAACCGATAACTACCGCCACGATAACAACTAATACAGCAATTAATACTTTTTTCATGTTGACACCCTCCTATTCTCCCGATATAGATCAATTTATGATTTCTAATTATAGCATAATTTTATGGACATAATCATTTATTTTATAGATTTTTTTATTCATCTGGATAAATACCTGCCGGTGATTATCAAGAGCTTTGGCCTCTGGGCTTATGTCCTTGTATTTCTGGTAATATTCTGCGAAACAGGCTTTGTTGTTACCCCTATTCTTCCGGGCGATTCTCTGCTATTTGCACTGGGCAGTTTTGCGGCGATGGGCGCGTTGAATATTGAAATACTTTTAATCTCTCTTTGTATCGCGGCAATCGCGGGCGATACAGTTAATTATTCTATTGGTCATTTTATCGGTCCCCGGGTATTTCATTTTGAAGACAGCCGTTTCTTTAAAAAAGAATACCTTATAAAAACACACCAGTTTTATGAAAAGCATGGCGGCAAAACTATTATTATTGCCCGCTTCATGCCCATCATTCGTACGTTTGCCCCTTTTGTTGCGGGCATTGGCGCGATGAGTTACTCCAGATTCATTCTGTATAATATTACCGGTGGTATCGCCTGGGTTTGTATGTTTCTTTTGGGTGGTTACTTTTTCGGGAATATTCCCGCGGTGAAAAATAATTTTACGATAGTAATTATCGCGATAATAATTATATCGGTGCTGCCGGGATTCTTCGAATATTGGCGCCAAAGCCTTCTGGCTTCTAAAAGTAAATCAAAAAATTGAATTACGGATAAGGTTGTTTGCAGGGATTAGTTGTTTTTATGATGCAATCCGCTTTTCTCAATTCCTTTGCCCGGAAGGTAGCAATACATCTGAAACATTTTGTCAGACATTTCATCCTCCCAGGTTATCCTGATCAGGCCGGGAATATTCATTAAAGACGGCAAATCCTGGGGGAATGATTCAGGAGCAAGGTCTCATTGATTTTTATAATAAAGGACAGTATATTTGCCGATATGTGCCGTCTCCTGGCGAAAGGTATAGAAAACTATAACTACTGCCAATAATATCGCCGCTATCGACAAACCTTTAAGAATATTTTTCACAATTACACCTTCTTTATCTCCTGTAGTCACATTCGCACAACATGCTTTCTTATTTCAAGTAATTTAATTTTACAACAATTAAATTGACATGGAAGGCAAAATTAATTATTGATTGAGTAATAAACTGTATGAAACATGTTCTCAGAAGCATAAAAAACAGGAGGCAGCATTTTGGATTACAATCAGGAGTCGTTACGCGTTCACAAAGAAAAAAGAGGCAAAATGGAAATTGTCAGCAAGGTACCCCTCAATACAAAGGATGATCTGTCTATCGGTTATACGCCCGGTGTGGCTGAGCCATGCAGACGTATTCACAAGGATAAAGACCTGGTTTATGAGTACACCATTAAATCCAATTATATTGCTGTGGTCACTGATGGTACCGCCGTGCTCGGATTGGGTGATATCGGTCCGGAAGCCAGCCTGCCGGTAATGGAAGGTAAGTGTATTCTGTTCAAGGCGTTTGGCGGGGTTGATGCAGTGCCTCTATGCCTGAATACCAAGGATTCCGATGAGATTGTAAATATTATCACTAAACTTGCCCCTGCTTTTGGCGGATTTAACTTGGAAGATATCAGCGCCCCGCGCTGCTTTGATATTGAACGAAAACTTAAGCAAAACTTGGATATCCCCATTTTTCACGATGATCAGCACGGTACGGCTGTTGTTGTTTTGGCAGCGCTAACCAATGCCCTGAAAATTGTCAAAAAGGAATTTTCCGCTGTGTCCGTTGTCATCAACGGGTCCGGCGCAGCAGGAATGAGCATAACACGCCTGCTAAAGGCTTCAGGCGTGAAGCATATCGTCCTGTGCGATACCAAGGGGGCAATTTACAAGGGACGCAAGGAAGGTATGAACTCCGAGAAAGACTTGATTGCTCAGGAAACCAACGAAACAAGTGAAAAGGGATTGCTTCAGGAAGTTATCGTCGGAAAGGATATCTTCATTGGCGTGTCTGCCCCCGATTCTGTTACCCGGGAGATGGTCAAATCGATGAACAAAGATGCCATCGTCCTTGCCATGTCCAACCCCATTCCGGAAATATACCCGGATGATGCCAAAGCTGCCGGTGCGCGTGTGATCGGCACCGGACGTTCTGATTTCCCGAACCAGGTTAATAATGTCCTGGCTTTCCCCGGTATTTTCCGTGGGGCGTTAGATGTTAGAGCTAAAGATATCAATGATGAAATGAAAATTGCGGCGGCTAAAGCCATAGCAGAAATGGTTCCGGAATCGGAATTAAGGGAGGATTATATCCTGCCGAAATGCTTCGATAAAGGGGTTGGTCCGAAGGTGGCGGCAGCCGTAGCTGAAGCAGCCATGAAATCTGGCGTGGCTCGCTTGAAGACGACATACGAAGATGAATTCAAAAAAGCTGCCAAAATCATAACCTGAAATACTTCAGATACCGAAATAATCTAATCCACGTGAATCAGCATGGCGTCACCCTGCGCATGACCAGAGCAAATGCCGCAGACGCCCCAGCCACCGCCCCGGCGCTTTAATTCGTAACCCAGCGTCATAGCGATTCTGGCTCCGGTTGCGCCGATGGGATGGCCATAGGCAACCGCCCCGCCGTTGACATTCACCTTTTTATACATCTCTTCTTTGGACATGCCCAGAATCGAGCGGCAGCTCACCAAAGCAACCGCAGCGAAGGCCTCATTGATTTCGATGATCTCCATCTGATCAAGGCTCATATCGTTTTGCTCCAGAATTTTCTTAATGGCTAAACCAGGCACGGTGGCAATATCTTTGGTCGGCTGTGATACTTCGGCATAATCAACGATGGTAAAGATAGGCTTAAGCCCAAGCACATCGGCTTTTTCTCTGCTCATCAAGAGGCAGACATCTCCGCCGTCATTGACACCGGGCGCATTGCCGGCAGTGACACTTCCAGGCTTACCGGTGACGGTGCTTAGATGACCAAACACAGCTGGCAGCTTGGCAAGCCCCTCCAAAGTCGTCTCCGGCCTTGGTCCTTCGTCTTTGTCCATCACGGTCACTTTTTTCCCCTGCTTAATTTCCACCGGGAATATTTCATTATCGAGTTTTCCCTCATTCATGGCCTTAACTGCATTGAGCTGCGAATTTAGCGCCCACTCGTCCTGATCCTCACGAGTAAAGCCGAATTCATCGGCCACTTCCGATCCGTGAATAGCCATGTGGCGGTCATAGAACGCATCCCACAGGCCGTCATAAACCATTGCATCCACAACGCGGCCATTGGGTAATCCCATCCTCGTGCCCCAGCGCATATCCGGCAGCACAAACGGGCAATTGCTCATACTCTCCTGCCCGCCGGCAATACAAATATCCGCCCGTCCCAGAAGAATCATTTGAAAAGCAAGATCTATCGTTTTGATCCCGGACGAACAGACTTTATTAACGGTAATGGAAGGAACAGATTCCGGCACTCCTGCAAGAATTGTGGCCTGGCGTCCGGGAATCTGGCCGCAACCGGCAGGAACTACCTGCCCCATAAAGATATAGTCCACATCCGCCGGTTTTACCTTGCCTTCGGTTCGGCGTAATACTTCTTTGATGGCCATAGCACCCAGTTCCATTGCCGAAAAATCTTTGAGCGCGCCACCCGCCTTGCCATAAGGTGTGCGGCAGGCTTCCACACAAACTACTTCCCGGAATTTTTTGTGCGGATTTTTTATTTTTCTCCCCATGGTCGTAAAGTCCGGCTTTCTTTCACCAAACTTCGCGATGGGCGCGTTTTTATAGATATCTGATTTATTTTTATCCAGTTTTTGCGGTATTTTAGACATAGAATTACCCTCCTTGTTAATCTCTTTGGGTGCTGATCACAACCTGTCAATATCTGGCGTTTCTCTTACACATAGATTTTTTTTAGTCAACTATTTTGAATTAAAACAATTTGACGAAAAAATAATAATATTATAGAAATTCCGCAATATTAAGGATGAAAGAAATCGAGACTCTTCAATGAATAAAAAGTTAACTTTACGAATCATTCTCATGCTTATCTTAATCGGCGTGGCAACTTATCTTTTTTTTCATTTTGATCTGTTTAGATTTTTTGGGGACAGACATCAAATAGTTAAATTCATCAAGTCTTATCCTAACGGTGAACTGGTCTTTGTTTTAATCCAGATTGTCCAGGTTATCGCGGCACCAATCCCGGGAGAATTATCCGGATTTATCGGTGGCTATTTGTACGGTCCTTTCTGGGGAACAATCTATTCCACAATTGGCTTGACAATAGGCTCCTGGCTGGCTTTCATGCTGGCAAGATTTTTTGGCGAGCCGCTTCTGGAAAAAGTTGTCAAAAAAGAAGTCTTCGAAAAATTTGATGATTTTATGGAACACAAAGGCCTGCTGGTTTCTTTTCTGCTTTTTTTGATTCCGGGGTTTCCCAAAGATTATCTATGCTACATTATGGGAGTCAGCCGCATTCCGGTTCTGACATTCATTATCATTTCCACCGTCGGCCGCTTCTTCGGCACGATGATGCTTTCTATTACCGGCAACATCGCTAAACATGAACAATATCTTCTTCTGGCCATAGTTGTTGCAGCAGGAATTGCTGTCTTTGCCCTTGCCTATTATTATCGTGATAGCTTACTGGAAATACTCAAGAATAAAAAAAATGACCAGCCGAAGAATACTGATAAATAATTCCAACCATTAATGTTCTTTTCCTGGCATTTATGATAATATTAAATCATAATATATTAAGGTTTGTGTAATACATAATAAAGGAGGAAAATATGAAAAGAACTTTAGTAGCGGTGTTCATTATCGCCATTATTACCATGATGGGGGCAACAGCCGGGCAAACAGCCGAAGACGACCGTTTTATTGTCAAACGCGACGGGTCAGTGCTGGATACAAAGACAAATCTGATGTGGGCGGCAAAGGACAATGGTAGCGATATCAACTGGGAAAACGCCAAGTCCCATTGCGATAATTATCGCGCCGGCGGCTACAAGGATTGGCGGATGCCTACACAAGATGAGTTGGCAAGCTTGCATGATGCCACCAAAACCCGTCCGGCACCATGCTATGGAAGTTTTGATATTCATGTGGCAACGGAGCTAATTGATATAACCTGTTTTGCCCCGTGGACATCTGAGACGCGCGGCGCAGACGCTGCCCACTTCGATTTCGTCCATGGCACGCGCTTCTGGTATCTCCAGACTCATACGTACGGCACTCGGGCACTTCCGGTGCGCTCTGCCAAATAGATTTTTAAGGTTTATGAGTTTGACTTATTTATGACATTCGCTTGCAAAGGCAAATAAGGAGGTTTTGGACGCCGGACTGAATGCCCTGGTATTGCCGGGATTTATCAATTCGCGACTGCGGTTATTATATTTCTCTTTTGTCCAATACTCTGGCGATCTTCCCGTCTTGCCTGGGAAGGCTTTTTGCTTCCACGAGTTTTACAGAAACATTAATGCCGGCAAAAGAGTTGATGCGCTTTTTAATCTGCTCCAGAAAAGACCTCTGTTTTTGCAGTTCCAAAGCGAAGATTTTGTCTGTAATCTCAATGATTATTTCCACGCTGTCCATTGCGTGAGAGCGCTCTACAACAATTTGATACGGAGCAGCGCCGCCAGCGACATTGAAAATTGCTTCTTCAATCTGTGAAGGATAAACATTCACTCCTCGAATTATAAGCATATCGTCGGAACGTCTCGCTATTCTTTTCATGCGCACCAGAGTTCTGCCGCATGCACAAATTGAATAGTCAAGGCTGGTAATATCTCTTGTCCGGTAACGAATGATCGGATAAGCTTCTTTGGCTAAAGTGGTAATCACAAGTTCACCTTCGGCGCCAGGTGGTAGCACGGCGCCGGTATCGGGATTAATAATTTCCGGCAAAAAAGCATCTTCATATATATGCATGCCGTTTTTGTGCAAGCATTCACCGGCGATGCCCGGGCCAATCACTTCGGAAACACCGTAATTGTCAGTGGCACTGAGCGATAGCCTGCTCTCAATTTCTTTGCGCATCGATTCCGACCACAGTTCTCCTCCAAAAAGCCCAAACTTAAGCGAAAGTGATTTAGGATTCACGCCCATTTCATCCATTCGTGTTGCCAGTTCGAGGGCGTAGCTTGGAGTGCTTACCAGTACCGTTGATTTATAATCCTGCATAATCATGATTTGCTTTTCTGTGTTTCCTGTACCCATGGGAATAACTGACGCGCCAATAGTTTCCGCGCCATAATGCACGCCAAACGCGCCGGTAAAAAGGCCGTAATGAAAAGCTATCTGCACTAAATCATCGGAAGTCACACCGGCGGCTGTAAGAAAACGTGCCACAAGGTTAGACCAAAGGCGAATGTCATTTTTTGTGTAACCCACGACAATTGACTTGCTGGTGGTTCCGGAAGAAGAATGAATGCGGACAACTTCCCGCAAAGGCACGGCAAACATACCATAGGGATAGTTGAGGTTTAAGTCATCCTTGGTGGTGAGCGGCAGTTTTGTCAAATCCGAGAGAGTTTGAATATCTTCCGGATTTATACCCAGTTCATTAAATTTTTTGCGGTAATGGGTAACATTCTTATGAACCCGATTGATTGCTGTCTGCAGTCTTTCCAACTGCAACTGCTCGAGTTCGTCGCGTGATATGCACTCGTTTTTCGTATCCCAAATATTATTGGTAATCATAACACCCCCTATCGTTCCCAAATCTCTTTTTTGTCTCTTCCCAGATATGCCCGTTGAACGTCTTTGTTTTGTAGTAACTCGGCCGCTGTTCCTTCCAGAATCAGGCGACCGGTTTCAATTACATAGCCGCGATGGGCCATCTTCAATGCGGCTCTCGCGTTTTGCTCGACCAGAAGAACCGTAGTATTACTCTCGCGAGACAGAGTTGCAACTACCCTGAAAATTTCCTGAGAGATCATTGGCGCAAGCCCCATGGAAGGTTCGTCCAGAAGCAGCAATCTTGGTTTGGCCATGAGCGCGCGGCCGATAGCCAGCATTTGCTGCTCACCTCCCGAAAGAGTTCCTGCCATTTGCTTGCGTCTTTCACGCAGAATCGGGAAAAGGCTATACACCATCTCGATTGTTTGTTTGGCCTCTGCCTTACCCGTTTTTAATTTGTAACGCAGATAAGCGCCCAGTTCCAGATTATCTTCCACGGAAAGTGGTTTAAAAACCTGCCGTCCCTCCGGTACCTGAGAGACGCCTAGCTTAACGATACTGTGCGGGGCGAGGGCGGCAATGGGAACATTATCAAATACAATCTCACCGCTTTTGGGTGGCACAATGCCCGACAGGGTATTAAGCAGAGTTGTCTTGCCGGCTCCGTTTGCACCGATCAGCGTGACAATTTCACCTTCCGCCAAATGCAGAGAAACATTCTTCAGCGCGTGTACTTGACCGTAAAAGGTGTTTATGTTTTTAATTCTCAACATAGTTTTTAATTTATGGCATTTTAATAAGCCGTCACCCTTCTCCCAAATATGCAGTGATGACTGCTTCGTTTTCCTGAATTTCCCGCGGGGTTCCGCAGGCCAGTTTTTTCCCCAGATTCAAAACAATAATCGTTTCACAAATATCCATCACCAGTTCCATATCATGCTCGACTAGCACAACTGTTACTCCCAGTTCCTTGATCCTGCGGATAAGTCCCGCAAGTTCAATAGTCTCTCGGGTGTTAAGACCTGCGGCCGGTTCATCCATCAAGATGATTTTTGGCTCCACTGCCAGCGCCCGGGAAATCTCTAAAAGCCTTCCCTTGCCAAAAGGTAAACTGCTGGCGGTCAAATCGGCTAAATCAGCAAGACCGGTAAATTCCAGCCATTTTAATCCCTTTTCCTTAAGATATTTTTCTTCCCGAATCTGACCGGGTAGTTTAAAGGCACAGGAGAAAATACCACTCTTGCTTCTGGTGTGCAGCCCCACCATGACATTTTCCAGCACCGTCATTTGCCCGAATAGCTCGACATTTTGAAATGTGCGTACCAAACCAAGCGAGGCAAGCGCCTCTGCCGCTAAGAGCGATATGTTTTTCCCCCCGAGATATACCTGCCCCGATGTCTGCGTATAAAGACCGGTCACGATATTAAAGAGCGTGGTTTTTCCCGCCCCGTTTGGACCGATAATTCCGGTGATTGATCCTTCGGCAACTGAAAGGGAGACATCTTCCAGCGCGGTAAGTCCGCCGAATATTTTGTTTATGCCTTCCAGTTTAAGCATTGCTTTGCTTCCCTCTGATTTTTGTCAGAACAAATTTTGTCAGCATCGAAAGCCCGCTAATCAGTCCACCGGGCATATACATTGTAATCAGGATGAGCATCAGACCGTAAATGACAATGTCAAAATCCTGAAACACTCGCAGCAATTCAGGCAGCATTGTTAAAATTGCCGCGCCCAGAAAGGAACCATAAATGCTGCCAAGCCCGCCGATAATTACCATGGTCACCAGTTCCACGGAAAAATTAAATCCAAATGAAGCAGGAGAAATAAACATCATGGTATGAGCATAAAGGCTTCCCGCGATTGCTGATAAAAAAGCTGATACAGTGAATATCTGAACTTTCAGCACGCGGGCATTTACCCCCATAACGCGGGCAGCTACCTCTGAATCATGAATTGCCCGCAGTGCACGGCCGATTCGTGATTGAGACAAATTAATCGATAATAACATCACGCCCAGAGTAAATATCCAGATCAGATAATAATTATTTCTATCGTTATCAAATATTAGTGAGCCGATGTGGATGCTTGGAATACCGGATAATCCGGATGGACCGCCGGTCCAGCCGACTGTTTCATTAAAGGTTATATACATGATTATGCCGAAACCCAGTGTGCCCATCGCCAGGTAGTGGCCTTTCAACTTCAAAATGGGAAATCCAATGACAAAAGCAAGCGTAGCCGAACAAAACCCCGCAATTCCCATGGCCAGCCACGGATCAATCGGAAATCGAGTGGTAAGAATTCCGGAGATATACGCCCCTACTCCGAAAAAAGCAGCATGGCCCAATGAAATCTGCCCTGCGTATCCCAAAAGCAGATTCAGAGCTACGGCCAGCATCGTGTTAATGCCGATAAAAACCAGCACATTTAAAAAATAGCTGCCTTTTAAAAACAGCGGTGTTATCAGCACCGCGCCCGCGAATAATAAAAAAATAAGTATCTGGCGTTTTTCTTTCGTCATAGTTTATAC
>SESG01002380.1_pt1 | contig 13285 bp, 10 predicted proteins | sample 3171421 | NCBI WGS metagenome assembly SESG01 (sample SAMN10866946, study PRJNA518727) | freshwater metagenome | biome: subpolar coniferous forest; feature: holomictic lake; material: water; isolation source: holomictic Lake 227, 6 m and 8 m depth | place: Canada: near Kenora, Ontario | collected... | reverse complement strand
AGTATTTCTCATCCACACTCGAAGTTATTGCAGATCTCAAAAGTAAAGGATATACCATCATTGCTGTTGAGCAAGTTGAAGACAGTATCAGTCTGAAAGATTACATTCCGACTGAAAACGCCAGACTGGCGCTAGTCTTTGGGAATGAAGTAAAAGGTGTTCAGCAGGAGGTGGTTGATCAATGCGATTTATCACTCGAAATTCCCCAGTACGGAACCAAACACTCCTTTAACATATCGGTAAGTGTAGGAATAGTTTTATGGGATCTGTTTTCAAAATTAAAAGTACATGAAGTAAACTAAAGACAACAGGGCTATCAGCGCTAAAGGCTTCAGCGAATGGACGCTGAAGCCACAAGTGATTTTGGCATTTCAGTCCACTTTATTCTCTTTATCACACTTATCGAAAAACTTTTTTATTTTTGCTCCCTATGGCCATAACTATCAGAAAAATCGAAAACAAAAAAGACCTTCGTCTTTTTATTCATCTTCCTGCAGAAATCCACAAAGATCATGCGAATTGGGTCCCCCCTCTTTATATGGATGAGTGGGAATATTTCAATCCGAGAAAGAATGGACTGTTCGACCATTGTGAATACATACTGCTTCTTGCCTTCAAGGGTGAAAAGTGTGTAGGCCGTTGTATGGGGCTCATCAGCAAAATATACAATCAATCGCACAATGAGAATCATGTCCGTTTTTCCAATCTTGAAACCTGGAATGACCCTGAGGTTTTTGATGCATTAGTCAACTATGTATCAGAATGGGGAAAATCATTCGGCATGGATAAGATCGTAGGTCCGCTGGCCTTCTCAGACAAAGATCCTCAGGGATTTTTAATCGAAGGTTACGACAAACCCGTTGTGATCGCCTCCAATTGCAACTTGCCCTACATGGTGGATTTGACAGAGGCTGCCGGGTTTATCAAAAAGGTGGACTGTGTCGTGTATCAGATTCCCATTCCGGATGTGATTCCTCCCCTTCACCAAAAAATTCTGGAACGTGCAGAAAAACAGAATACCAATTTAAAACTGTTGGAATTTACTTCCAGAAGAAAGATCAAACCATTGATCCGTCCGGTTCTTCAACTGGTCAATGATACCTTTGGTGATATCTATGGATTCGTCCCTTTCAACGAAAAGGAGATGGATGATTTTGCCAATAAATATCTCTTTCTGATTAATCCCAGATTGGTAAAAGTAATCATCAACGAGAAAAAAGAAATTATTGCGATGTTTATCGCGATGGCTGATATCAGCGAAGGCATCAAAAAATCAAAAGGATATCTGTTTCCATTCGGGATCTTCCGCATTTTTGCGGCAGCCCGCAAGACCAAACAGGTCAACCTGCTTCTCGGAGCCATTGCCCCGCATTATCAGGGACGCGGACTGGATGTCTGGATGGGACTAAGTCTGGTCAGATCGGCCAGAGACCTCGGAAAAACAGTGATGGACTCCCACCTCGAACTTGAGTACAACACCAAAGTCCGTGCCGAAATGGAGAAGTTTGGCGGCGTTGTATACAAAAAATTTAGAATTTTTCAGCGGGATATCTAACCTCAAAAAGATAGCTTCCCGATCCGATAAAAAACACCACGAAATCACCCTCTTTTCGGAGCAGGGTGATTTCTTTTTTTGACTCCACAGGTTTGCCGGACTCCATTATTCTTGAATTGCTATCGGCAGGAATCCACACCTCTGAACTGCAATTGAAGGGAATTTCCAGCTTCATTTTCAGGGTACTTCCTGATCTTTCCCATCCGGAAATCAATTTTCCCCTGACCGTTTGCAGCGTACAATCAACATGGTTTAGACCTTTGGCAAAATAGGGATGAATGACCGTCCTTTTGTAAGCAGGAAATTCCTCAGACAACCCTATTCCAGCCAGATTTTCGTAAAACCAGCTGTCGATGCTTCCCATCATCACATGGTTATGCGACTGTTTGAGGGTCCAGAATTCACATAGCGTATTGTATTTCTTCATCATCTCCGACCAGCTGGGATATCCCTTTTGATTGACCAGCAACCAGGTGATATCCGGTCTGCCGTACCCGGAAAGTACTTCAGGCAGGTATTTGGTGCCCAATACTCCTGTGGTGAGATGTCCGCTGTCGGTGACCAGAATCTGCCTGACCAGGTTGGCAAAAACCAGCTCGCGTTTGTCTTGCGGCACCAATCCGAGGTAAAGCGGAAAAGCATTCGCCATCTGACTTCCGTCGTGGTAATTATTGGAGTCGTCGTGAAAAAAATGTGCATGGTAGGCTTTCCTGATCTTTTCCGCCATAACAGCATAATAGAGTGAATCTGCTTTTTGACCTGTCACACCTGCCATTTTGGAGAGCAATACCGCATCAAGATAGAAATAGGCAGTTGGAATGGATTCCGGATCGCCCTCCTTCCAACCTTTTGCCAGGCTGCCCCAGTCGCCAATCCAACCCTTTGGCTGAATGAGATCCTTGCCCTGACTCACCAGAAACCGAAAATATCGCGACATCGCTCCGTAATGTTCAGCGATCAGCTGCTTGTCGCCGTAATAACGGTAGCAATCCCAAACCATGGTCAGGTAAGAGCTGCTCCACTCTACACCATCATCCCTGATATAAGGACGTGGCGAGATAATCGGAATATCTCCGGTGGCGCTATCCTGATTTGCCCTGATTCCGCTGAACCAGTTTCTGTAGAAACGTGCCATGTCGAAATTGAAGAGCGCTTCTTCGGAAGTTACCTGTGCATCCCCCATCCAGCCCAGGCGCTCGTCCCTTTGAGGGCAATCCATCGGATAGCCCAGCATGTTGCTTTTCTGCGACCACACCGTTGCGTGATGAATCTGATTGATCAGTTCGTTGTCACAGCTGAAACTTCCGGAAGGTGGATTATCCGAATGAATCACACATCCTTCGGCCATCAGGATTTCCGGCAATGGCAGGTCGGAAGTGATTTCTGCATATTGAAAACCAAAGAAGGTAAAACGAGGTTCGAATACCTCAACACCATCACCCCTGAGTACATATTCAGCAGTAGCACCGGCATTTTCGTTGCAGGTAACATCCAGGTTACCTGTTTTATCCAACTCTTCAGCATACCGGATGCGGATTCTTGTTCCCGGCTTTCCATTTAAGGTAAGCGCGCACCAACCTGCGAAATTCTGGCCAAAATCGTAAATTTTCACATTTGGTTTTGGAGTTGCTATCTTTTTCGCGGTGATTCGCTCCACAATCCTGACCGGAGGCATGTCATTGGCCATCAGCTTCCCGCGCGGGGAATCCGAAACGACAGCTGCTTTCCAGGAACTGTCATCAAAAGCAGCCTCTGCCCAACCTTTCACCTCCCGCGTCGCATCATACACCTCTCCGTCGTAAATACAGTTGAACAGGGACGGGCCCGGAGCTGCCTTCCAGCTTTCATCCGTAAGGATCATTTCTTTGTTTCCGTTTGCATATTCCACTTCCAGCTGCAGAATGGCTTTTTTATGTCCAAACCATTGCATCCGGTACTCCTGCCACCACTTTTTATAGGGATTGTACCATCCGTTTCCGAGATGAATGCCAATCGCATTGGTGCCCGTCACAAGCTGACCGGTGAGATCGAAATGATCATACAGTATTTGCTTGTGGTAGGGCGTTTTTGCCGGCGAAAGCACCTGATCCCCGATTTTTTTTCCGTTAACCAATAGTTCATAAAGTCCAAGTCCGGTAACAAATACCTTAGCAGAACGCACTTTCCCTTTAATTTGAAAAGTATGCCTCAGCAAAAGTGACCTTCCGTCGTGGTGGATGGAATCCCCACTTTTCCCCTCCCCTTTGGCGCCTGAATAAAATCCTTTGGGAGGAAGTTGGTCATGACCTTCTCCTGAACCGATCCATTTTGCCCTCCATTTGCCGTTTTCCGGTCGTTTTGCAAAATAATTTCCTGTCTTGCTGGCCGAATGACCGCGATTGTCCCAAACTGTTATGCGGTAAAAGAAACTACCCATGCAGACATCCGATTTCCCGGCAAACGGGATATTTAAGGTCTCATCAGAAAGCACCTTGCCGGAACTCCAGGAGCCAATATCTTCTTTGTCAATATTTTCCACTTTGGAAGCGACATCTATCTGATAGGCTTTCTGAACCAATCCACGCTGGTTGGCAGAGACTATCCAGCTGAATCTGGGCATCTGATTTTCACTCGAAAAAGTTGATTCAGGAAAGTCACAAAATATTTTCGAAATTTGTAATGATTCTAAATTCGTTTTTTGGCCATTTACACTACCGGAAATGGCTAAAAACAGTGAAATAAACAAAAACAATTTCATCATACAATATATTAATTACGTGATACTTAGCTATTAATTTCGACCTATCAAACTAGTTCAAAAAGATAGCTTCTTTTCAACGATTCCGAAAATGCAAAGAAATAGTTAAATTTAAAATAATTATTAAATTTGGCCTACTGATAAATCCAACTTTTTCAGACCAAATTAGCTAGGAAGTTACCTTGTATTGATCCTGATCAATGTGAAACGATGGATATTCAGCTGTTCAAACCGGACGGGCTTTGGCTTGATTTGCAATTGATTAAAATAACTGATGAATATACTTTTTTTCCTGATCGGAGTAAGCTTGTTTGCCGCACTAATTTTCCTGGCCCTGTTTATCTGGGCCGTCAAAAGCGGTCAGTACGAGGACAATTACACTCCTTCCATCAGAATATTGTTTGACGAAGAAGAGGAAACTGAAGAGAAACAGATTAATTAACCAAATATAATCCTGATTAGAACACTTATGGAAGTACAAAAATTCAATTACGACAATGCGCTGGTGAGGAATTTCATCTATGCCACGTTGGTTTGGGGGGCAGTCGCTCTATTGGTAGGGTTGGTTATTGCCTTGCAACTTGCATTCCCGGTACTCAATTTCGGATTGGAGTTCACCTCCTTCGGAAGGGTAAGGCCGGTACACACCAATGCCGTTATTTTCGCATTCATTGGGAATGCCATGTTTTCAGGAACCTACTACTCGCTACAGAGAGTACTGAAAGCCCGATTGTTCAACGACATACTTGGAAGAATTCATTTCTGGGTATGGCAATTTATTATTTTGTGTGCTGCAGTCACGTTGCTGGCCGGATTTACTACCGGTAAAGAGTATGCAGAACTTGAGTGGCCCATCGACCTGATGATCGCTGTTGCCTGGTTGAGTTTTGGTGCAAACATGATTGGCACGGTGATCAAAAGACGCGAAAAACACATTTATGCAGCAGTCTGGTGGTACCTGGCTACGTTTATAGGTGTCACCATCCTCCACGTTGTCAATTCCATTGAACTCCCTGTCTCCTTGCTCAAGAGTTATCCAATTTATGCCGGGGCACAAGATGCAGTGGTACAATGGTGGTATGGTCACAATGCCGTTGCCTTCTTTTTAACGACTCCATTTTTGGGACTGATGTATTACTTCCTGCCTAAAGCTTCTGGCCGGCCAATTTATTCCTATCAACTTTCAATCATCCATTTCTGGTCACTGATATTTTTGTACATGTGGGCCGGACCCCACCACCTTTTGTACCAAGCCTTACCTGATTGGGTTCAGGCATTGGGCGTAACATTTTCAATCATGTTAATTGCTCCCTCCTGGGGTGGTATGGTCAACGGATTAATGACTTTACGCGGTGCATGGGATAAAGTAAGGGAAGATCCCGCCTTGAAATTTATGGTTATTGCCATTACTGCCTATGGTATGGCCACCTTTGAGGGACCGATGATGTCGCTCAAAAGTGTGAATGCAGTCAGCCACTTTACCGACTGGACCATTGCGCATACCCACATTGCAGGTATGGCATGGAATGGTGGAATGATCTTCGGGATGTTCTACTGGCTGATTCCAAAACTCTTTAAAACTCCGCTTCACTCCAAAAAATTGGCCAATACCCACTTCTGGATTGCAACCCTTGGAATTCTGCTTTTCGCCATTCCACTTTACTGGGCCGCAATTACCCAATGGCTGATGCTCAGGGAATATACAACAGACGGACTATTGGCCTATCCGATCTTTATGGAAACGACGATTCGAATCCTGCCAATGTATCACATCCGTATTCTCGGTGGAGCGCTTTATTTAACTGGCTACATAATTTTCCTTGTCAACATGATCAGGACCATTGCAGCCGGCAAAATAGTAGCGAACGAAGCTGCTGAAGCTCCTGCGCTGGTTAATATTCAGAAAAGATCAGAAACAGGAGAGACACCACATCGCTGGTTGGAAAGAAAGGGTGTAAGACTTGCTCTTTTAATGTTTGTCGCACTTGTCATAGGTGGAGTTGTTGAAATCATTCCAATGATGAAAGTTCAGTCCAACATTCCGACTATTTCCACAGTTACACCTTATACACCGCTTGAACTCGAGGGAAGAGACATTTACGTTTCCAACGGCTGCTACAATTGCCACTCACAGCAAGTTCGTCCGCTTAGGTTTGAGACTGATCGTTACGGCGAATATTCCAAAATCGGGGAGTTTATCTATGACCATCCGTTCCAGTGGGGCTCCAGACGAACAGGCCCGGATTTGGCACGTGCCGGATACATGGGAAGCTCAACCTATAAAACTGCAATCTGGCATTTCAACCATTTCAGCAAGCCGAATACGGTAGTGCCAAGGTCCATCATGCCTGCCTATCCATTCCTGCTGGACAAAGAGGTCGATCTGACCATTATTCCGAGGAAGATCAGGGCCATGCAGATGCTGGGAGTGCCTTACGCAGAGGGCTTCGACAAGAAGGCCATTGAATCTTACCTGGCAGATGCCCAAAAGATTGTGGATGAGCTCAAACAGGCCGGAGTAGACACCAAACCAACCAAACAGGTGATTGCTGTCATTGCCTATATGCACAAACTGGGAAGGGACATTTCTCCTGCCGGAGCAACCATTAACGAGAAAAAATAAAAAAATGGGATTTGTAGGTGAAACTTTATCAGGAATTGATGGAATCCAATTGTATTACATTGTAGGAATCATCATTTTTGTCGGATTATTCATTGGTGTGGCCATCTATACTTATACCATTCCAAAGAAAGATCTGAACAAATATAAATCCTCAATTTTTGAGAAGGAAGAGTTAAATAAAACTGTTTAAAAATAATTACACTGTTCGTTAAGACAGAATAAACGCGTAGAATCATGAACAACAATCTTCAGATAGACAAATATTTTTCGGACCACGAATACGATGGCATCAATGAGTTAAATAACCCTTCCCCGTACTGGGTGCTCTTGTTGTTTTTAGGAACCATCGCATTTTCGCTTTTTTATGCCGTTCATTATTTCGGTTATCCCAACAATGGTCGGGATCAGGTGAGCGAATACAACAAACAGATGGCCCAGTTCAACAAGCAATCCGGCCAAGGTCCCGCTGAGCTCAGTGCTGCTTTTGTTTTTACCAAAGAACAAATAGCCGAAGGAGGCAAACTTTTTCTCGAGAAAGGTTGTATTGCCTGCCATGGTATGAAAGGCGAAGGTAATGCCATCGGGCCAAACATGACGGATAAATTCTGGATTCACGGATGCAAGCCTGCTGATCTGGTGAAAGTTATTATGGAAGGAGTTCCCGAAAAGGGAATGACTCCTTTCAAAACGATGATGACTGATGCACAGATCAAAAGTGTGGTTGGATATATCCTTGGATCCCTTGTGGGATCAAATCCTCCCAATGCCAAAGCACCTCAGGGTGTGGAGTGTAAATAACCTTTATGGATCAAATTAGCGATCAGGATTTTCGGGACCGCCCGAACAATATTGATGCTTCCGGACAACGAAAGTGGATCAGGGCCAAACAGCCGAAAGGGAAATGGTACCTGCGAAGAAACATCGTAGGCTATATTCTGCTTCTCTTTCTGGTGTTTGCCCCGTTCCTTAAAATCGACGGGCATCCCTTCATGCTGCTGGACATCCTCAACCGAAAATTCTACATCTTCGGACTGATGGTGTTTGCGGAGGACACTTATATCCTGGCGCTGGTGATGGCTGTAACTGTGATCTCCATCGTACTTTTCACGGTGGTCTTCGGCAGGTTATGGTGTGGATGGGCCTGCCCCCAGACGCTTTTCCTCGAACTCGTTTACCGCAAAATAGAGTTTTTCTTCGACGGAAATGGCAGGAAAGGTAAATCAAAACCCGCTACCGGATTGCGGCAAATCGCCAAGCAAGCTGTGTTCATTGTTGTTTCCATCTTCTTCACCAATGTGTTCCTGATGTGGTTCACGGGTCCTTCCCAATTGTGGAAAATTATGACAGAACCTGTCAGTGAACATCTGGCCGGTTTTTTGATCATGATCGCACTTTCGATGTTCTATTACTGGATCTATTCCTATTTCAGGGAGCAGGTATGTACGCTCTTCTGTCCGTACGGGAGGATGCAGGGAGTTTTGCTTGACAATAACTCAATCTCAGTTATTTATGATTTCAAACGGGGTGAGCCCCGGAATTCAAAAGTAGCTGAAGGTGGCGATTGCATCAACTGCCTGCAATGCATTTCGGTCTGCCCTACCGGGATAGACATCCGGAACGGTTCGCAGCTTGAATGCATCCATTGTGCTGCCTGTATCGATGAGTGCAACCTTGTGATGAAAAAAATCAACAAACCTTACAACCTGATCCGCTACGACTCTTTCAAAGGGGTAGAAAGCGGCAAGCGTTCGCTGTTGAATGCCAGGTCGATTGCCTATACTGCAGTTTTGGTGGCGCTCATGGTGATCCTTGCCTTCACGGTAGGAAGAAGAACCACCATCGACGTCAACATGTGGCGGGCACAGGGTACCCTCTATCAACAACTCGACAGTGAAACAATTTCAAATATTTATCAGGTCATGTTTCTGAATAAGGGAAATGAGCCCATCGAACTGACACTGCGTTTGCTGGATTGTCCTACGGGAGAAGTTACCATTGCAGGCGGGAAGGTTGTGCTTCCTCCCGACGGAAAGCTGAAAGAGGCGCTCATTGTCAAGATGAAAAAAGCTTCCTTGACGGGGAAAGTGACAGACTTTAAAATTGGACTCTTCAGCGGAGATCAGCTGAAAGAAACCATTACATCTAATTTTCTTGCACCGTGATGAAACTCAACTGGGGAAAAAGCCTCATTCTGTTCTTTATTATCTTCTTTGCCTGGGTACTCTATTTTGTCCTGTTTGCGATGCGTCAAAACGACGACCTCGTGTCGGACGATTATTATCAGAAAGGAGCCAGGTATTCGGAGCAAATTGAGATCAACAGACGATCTGCCGCTTACCAGGACAGCATTCAAATCAACACTTCAGGCAATGCCATACAAATTACGCTGAGCAAGGGAATGGCCGCATCAGACGATTCGCTTCAGGTTTACTTTTTCCGTTCATCTGACAAAACGAAAGACCTGATAATCAATTTAAAAATGAAGGATTCCCCTTTTCAGATAGATAAGAACCTACTGGTTCACGGTAGATTTATGGTCTACTTCACATGGAACAGTCTGAATGAAAAGTTCAGTGTGACGAAAACATTAGATATTGAATAGTGAAAGTGATTCAACTCACTTTTTATCATTAACAGATTGGCCTTATGAGTATTCTTGCTACCGCTCTTCTCCTTGGCCTGATGGGCAGTCTTCACTGTGTTGGCATGTGTGGACCCATTGCACTTGCCTTACCATTGAGAGGAACCACCATTTTGCAAAAAATTTGGGGTGGCGCCTTGTGGAGCTTGGGGAGGATTGTGACCTACAGTATCATGGGTGCATTGTTCGGTCTGATTGGCGCAGGATTTAAATTTCTCGGCTACCAACAGTTTGTTTCCATTGCCATTGGCATCCTCATGATACTCTCTGTTTTGCTGCCTTCCCTCTTTCAAAAATTCACTGTTGGTGGATTACCTGCATTCTTCAATCCCATCCGCAGGGGCATGCAACAGCTGTTCAAAGAAAAAAACAACAAGGCGCTTTTCCTGATCGGCATCTTCAACGGACTTCTTCCCTGCGGACTGGTTTACATGGCTGTCGCAGGAGCCATCGGTACGGCCGATTTCCGCCTGGCAATCGGATACATGGCTCTTTTCGGTCTGGGAACCCTTCCCTTGCTGCTGGTGCTCTCCCTGGTCGGCAACATGGCCACACAAACCATCCGGAAACAGATCAACAGAATGGTGCCTGTAGTCGTTGTATTGATTGGCATCATCTTTATTATGAGAGGCTTAAGTCTTGGGATTCCTTACCTGAGTCCGCCGAAAGAGAAACTCACACCGGCTTCACACATGCAAATGGGGCAAATGCCCGTAGCAAAAGAGGTGGAACATGCCTGTTGTCAGAAAGATACAGCCAAATTGAATTAATGTTCAGAAAGCCTTACATCAGATCCTCCTATGTCATCCGATAACCAGTGCAACCATTGCGGTGCCGATTGTGGCAAGATACCGGTAGTGACAGGAAACCATCAATTCTGCTGTAACGGTTGTTCCATGGTCTTCGGGATTCTCAGCGAGAACAGACTTACCCAGTATTACACGCTCGAAAAGACACCGGGAATTAAGCTCGAAGATCTTACCTACGACAGCAAATACGCCTTCCTGGAGAAGGAGGAGGTACAGGCCAAACTGTTCGAATTTCTGGAAGGCAGCGTTGCCAAGGTGACCATGTACATTCCGGTTATTCACTGCATCTCCTGCATCTGGCTGCTCGAACACCTCAACAAACTCAACAGGGGAATCCTCAATTCGACTGTTAATTTTATCACGAAGAAAGCCACCATCACCTTCAACAGGGAGGAGATCTCCTTACGCCAACTGGTCGAATTACTGGTCGCCATTCACTACATTCCTGACATTTCCCAGCAAACACTGGAGAAAAAACAGGAGACACCCAACAATAAAACCTTGCTGTATAAAATCGGCGTCGCCGGATTTGTTTTCGGCAACGTGATGCTATATAGTCTACCGGAATACCTGAACCACAAACCATTGGGCGAGTCGCTGGGTACCTTTCTTTACTTCATGAGCTATATTTTGCTCATCCCCTTGGTATTCTATAGCGGAAGTGACTACCTGATCTCTGCCTGGCAAAGCCTGAAACGGGGCATCATCAACATCAATCTGCCGATTGCATTGGGCATCATCGCCCTGTTCACGGTAACCACTGTGGATGTTTTTACGCTGCGGGGCCCGGGTTATTCCGATTCACTGGCAGGCTTCCTGTTTTTTCTGTTGCTGGGAAGATGGTACCAGAGCAAGAGTTACGAAGCACTCACTTTTGACAGAGATTATAAATCCTATTTCCCGGTGGCCGTCAGCAAAGTTGTCGACCACACCGAACAGAGCACCCTGCTGGAGGAGATTGCAGTCGGCGATGAGTTGCTGATCCGGAACAAGGAATTGATTCCCGCGGATGCAATCCTGGTAAGTGGGACTGCCCTGATTGACTACAGTTTCGTGACAGGAGAATCAACCACCATCCGCAAAAACAGTGGCGAATTCATCTATGCCGGTGGCCGCCAGACCGGTGGTGTCATCACCATCAAGGTCGAGAAAACCGTCAAGCAGAGCCACCTCACCCAACTCTGGAACCAGGAGGAAGAGAAGACAAAATCCTCCAAATCCATCGTCAACCTGACAGACAGGCTCAGTGCTCCCTTTACAATCATCATCCTGGTCATCGCCGTCTGTGGTTTTGGCTGGTGGTTTGTCAATGAAAATCTAAGCACCGCGTTGAAGGTATTTACCTCTGTGCTGATTGTTGCCTGCCCCTGTGCCCTCTCGATGTCGCTTCCTTTTACCCTGGGCAGCGCCATGCGCATTTTTGGCAAAAAAGGTATCTACCTTAAGAATACGACAGTCATCGAAAAAATGGTCAAGATTGACACCATCGTCTTCGACAAAACCGGCACCATCACCAAACCTGATGCCAACAAGATTCAGTTCGTCGGAGAGCCATTGACAGACCAGGAAATTAGTGCTGTTTACGCACTCACACGCCAGTCGACCCATCCATTGAGCAATGCCATTGCACGCTCCCTCCAACATCTCGAACCAATTACCACCGAAGGATTTGTGGAAATTTCCGGCAGGGGAATCTTTGGCAGAGCCAACAAGATCTCCTATAAATTGGGATCCATGGAATTTATCACAGGGTCAAATACCGAATTATCAGGCATTGCCTCCCGCGTCTATCTGGCAGAAGACGAAAAGCTAAAAGGGTATTTCTCCATTGAGAATCAATACCGTGAGGGTTTTGACACGCTGATGGAGTCGTTGAAAGGTCACTTCGACATCTACCTTCTTTCCGGCGACAATGATGCCGAACGGGAGAAACTGGGTAAATACTTTCACCCCGAAAAAATGTTTTTCAACCAACAGGCGCAGGAGAAAATGGATTTCATCAGCCAACTGCAGCAACAAGGCAAAAATGTGCTGATGACAGGCGATGGACTCAACGATGCCGGGGCATTTATGCAGAGCCAGGTTGCACTCTCCATTGCCGACGATATCTACCACTTCTCCCCTGCCGGCGATGCCATCGTGGATGCCACCAAACTGGGTCAGCTCTACCGTTTCATCCGTTTTGCCCACCAGTCGGTAGGAATTGTCCACATCAGCTTTGCCATCTCCATCCTTTACAACATCGTCGGGTTATCCTATGCCCTGTCAGGCCATCTCTCACCCGTGGTCGCCGCCATTCTGATGCCGGTCAGTTCGGTTTCGGTGGTGGCATTTGCCACGTTTGCCACCAACTGGAGGGCAAGGAAGTCATTGTGAGATAGCAGACATCAAGATTCAACGACATTTTTTGTTCTTTTTTCTTCACCTCCCGATGAACCTTTCATCTGGAGGTTGATCTTGATGAATGATACGTTCGATATTAATGCAATTTTAGATTAACTTGAAGGGTAATTTGGTTCTTCAATCAGAGACATCAAAAACCTCATCCCTTTTGTGAAAAAACAATAAGTATAGTTACAACTAAACTTCAATGACTAAATTTGCACGTAAACCCATAGCAAAAGATGTTGGGTGGATCAATAAGTAATGGAAATGGATTTACATCACGTTTTGCATATCTGACCCCTCTAAATCTCCCCAAAAGGGAGACTTCAGATTCGAGCTCAAATGTAACCTCAATGCTTTGCCCCCCTCCTTTGGAGGGATTGGGGGAGGTCAAAACAAAGGGAATATTACAACATAAAATAGTTGCTATTACCTACAAAAGTATTTCAATAAGTATGCTCAAGCAACAAGAATTGGTAAAAAGCCCTGAGTATTGGCTGGAAACCATACAAAATGAAATTTACCACCAGGTTGC
>SESG01013500.1_pt1 | contig 13289 bp, 7 predicted proteins | sample 3171421 | NCBI WGS metagenome assembly SESG01 (sample SAMN10866946, study PRJNA518727) | freshwater metagenome | biome: subpolar coniferous forest; feature: holomictic lake; material: water; isolation source: holomictic Lake 227, 6 m and 8 m depth | place: Canada: near Kenora, Ontario | collected... | reverse complement strand
AATTTGAAAGGTTCAGCAACCTTCAAAGGCCTGATTACGGGACGAGTAAAGAGTCTTCATTTTGAAAAAATGGAAATAAAATATGGTAATTCATTTCTATTAAATGCTGATTTGGATGTTAACGGATTACCCGATTTGCGTGAAGCATTTATTTATGGACAAATTCGCGATTTACATTTTGAGAAAAGTGATTTGCAGGACTTTGTGTCTGATTTAACCCGAAAACCATTTCTGTTGCCCGACGAACTGAATGAACTTGGATTGGTGCATTACAAAGGAAACATTACCGGATTTTTGAATAATCTGGTGGTTTACGGGAATGTGCTCACTGATATCGGGAATGTATCTACAGATGTATCCTTGAAATTTGAGAATCAACTGAAGGATCTGGCCTATAACGGAACGATAAAATCAGATAATCTTCAGTTAGGTAAGCTACTTCATAATAAACAATTAGGCAATGCCACCTTCAAGCTGAATACAATTGGAACTAAAAAGGAAAACTTACCGTTACAGGGTACAATCGAGGCTGAAATTCCTGAATTTCAGTTCAATAATTACAGGTATAAAGATATTCAATTTGAAGGGAAATACGACGGAAAAGGCTTTGATGGAACTGCTGATTTGCAGGATGAAAATATTGATACTCACTTCGTTGGTAAAATTGATCTCACTAACAAATTACCCGTTTTAGATTTCAGTCTATTGGTAAATAATATAAATCCGAATGCACTAAAACTTACCGACAAATATCCCGGTGCAACGCTTTCGTTCAATGGGAAAACCAATATTGTTGGAAATTCCCTGGATAATATAAATGGTACTGTGCGTTTTGAGAATATAAAATTCAGTTACCTGAATAAAACCCTTAATATAGATAATATTCAGGCTGTTTCACGCATTGAGCCCAACAAAACAAATCTCAGCATCACATCCGATTTTCTGAACGGCTCTTTAAACGGTGATTTCAAGTATAGAACAATAGCACAAACGATCAACAAAATAGTATTGAACTACTTGCCTTCACTTGCCACACTTGAAAAACATACAACTGAAAACGAACCAAATCATATTGATTTTGATTTCAAACTTTCTAACACAAAAGAAATTTCCGAAATTTTAGTATTACCTTACTCGCTTGAAGGAATGTCAACTCTGAAAGGCTTTATTGATGAAAAGACAAATAAACTGGATATTTCGGGGAATATCCCGATGTTGAAATCGAACAAGCAGAAGATTGAAAACATAACAATCCATATTGAAAACCCAAAACAGCAATTGCAAATAACCTCCCGGGCTCAATTGGAAACAAAGGATGAAATGTTGCGCATTTTCATTCGAGCTACAGCAGCAAAAGATACAATAGGGGCTCAACTGGGTTGGCAAAACAATCAACAAATAACCAATGCAGGTGAAATTGGTGCCGTGGTTCGATTTAAAAACGAAAACGAAAAGCTAGCGACACAATTAAACATCCACCCTTCACAAGTTATTATTTCCGATTCGACCTGGAATATACACCCTTGTCAGATTAACCTGAATCCTGACAGCAGTATACGAATTAAAGATTTTAATTTCGAAAGTCACAAACAGTTTGTACATATTAATGGGATTGCTTCAAAAAACAGAACTGACAGTGTGGCTGTGGTTATGAACCAACTGGATCTCGATTTTATTATGGGACTTCTCAAGCTGAAGGGTATCAGCATTGGGGGTATTGCAACCGGAAGGGCGACTTTATTAAGTGCATTAGAACAGCCTATTTTTGAAGCGAATATAAAAGTAAAGGGGTTCAATCTGAACCATAAAGTAATTGGTGACGCCAATGTATTTTCAACCTGGGACAAAAACACGAGTCAGTTACTGGCAAGTGGCTTTTTTATCGGGGATAAAAATGACACCATTGTCAAGGCGAAAGGATTTTATTCACCGGCAAGCGACACAATTGATATTCATTATGATGCCAGACGTTTCAGCATTGAATTTCTGACGCCCTATTTTGAATCGGTTGCTAAAGATTTTAAAGGATTTGCGAGTGGTAATATCAGGATGTACGGTCCGTTGAAACATGGAGTGAGCTTTGAGGGTGACGGTTTTGTGTCCGGAGGTAGGGCAACAGTCCGAACGTTAAGAACAACGTATTTCATTGATGATTCGGTTCATCTGACAAAAAAAACAATCGAATTCCGAAATATAAAAGCCTACGATCAGGAGCGAAATCCGGCAAATGTAAACGGAAAACTGACACATAACGGATTTTTTCAGCACATGAAATTTGATGTGAATATTTCGGGTCAAAATGTACTGGCACTCAATACCCAGGCCGAAGACAATGATTATTTCTTTGGAAAAGCCTATGCCAATGGAACTGTACATATATTTGGGGACGAAAAGGAAGCAAACATTAATGTCAATGCGGTTTCTCAACCCAATACCAAATGTTATATCCAAATGGGTGGTGCATCAAAAGCTTCCGACAACAGTTTTATCAATTTTGTAAACAAACGGATTTATTCAAAAAAGGATTCAGCCTTGCATAGTAAACCGACTACTGCTAACGATATGAATGTTAAGGTCAATCTCCAGATTGAAGTAAACCAGAATGCAGATATGGAATTAATTGTCGATCCTAAAGGCGGAGATGTGATTACAGGAAAAGGCAACGGGAATTTACGGGTTGAATTTGACACCTTCTCCGACATAAAGCTCTATGGTACATTTACATTGAATAATGGCTATTACCTGTTCACACTTCAAAATCTGATTCGGAAAGAGTTTAAAATCGATCAGGGAAGCACGCTCGTTTGGACTGGCAATCCACGCAGCGCATCGAGTAATATCCGAGCCTTGTTTCCACTCACAGCATCATTGAAAGATTTGGATGAAACGCTCTTAAATTCGACAACAAGAACCAGTGTGCCTGTAAATTGTGTGCTGAAACTGACTGATAATATAATGAAGCCAACTGTGAAATTCGATATTGATTTGCCACAAAGCGACGAAGGTGTAAAACAGCGTGTACGGAATATTATCAATACCGACGAGATGATGAACCGTCAGATTCTTTATTTGCTGGTTTTCAACAAGTTCTATATGCCTGATTATATGAAAGCATCTTCTACATCGAATTTTGGTTCAAGCGAAGCTATTTCAATTGCTACCTCTACGGTAAGTGCACAGGTTAATAACTGGATTTCTCAAATGTCAAAGTCCAATAATTTATCAGTTGGTATTGATTATAGAAATAATGATTTATTGAATTCCGATTTGCAAACACAGGTTATTTACCAGCCAAACAACCGACTGATAATCAATGGAAATTTTGGATATCGTTTTGATAATCTTTCAAATAATACCAATAAATTTATCAACGATGTTGATTTTCAATACTTATTGACTACATCAGGCAAATTGCGATTTAAAGCCTATAATCATACTATCGACCGTTATCAACTCAGTAAAGCTACCCAAACCGAAGGCGTCGGATTTATTTACAAAGAAGACTTTAACAGCGTGGGGGAATTATTTAGTTATTACTGGAATTTGTTGTTAGGAAAAAAAGAAAAAAAGGATGAAACAAAAACTCATAAAAAGGAATAAGGGATTAATAATCAGTTTTTTATTCGTTTGCGGATCTGTTGTTTCCCAGTCGATTGAAGAACTGTATGTAAAAATGCCGGATATTCTAAATCCAACACTCAGCAGTCAGAACCGACTCGAACTGCTCGAATATCATAAGGCACATCAAAGTGACAGTACCCTGAATAGATTTGGGAATCAAGTATATTTGATAGTAATGGACACGCTGAATGAGCATATAGTCGTGAAGAATACAGCGACTTCTACTTTCGATATGAAACTAAATTATTCGGCCGACTCTGTTCCGTATATTGGAATTATCCGAACAGTCTGTGCTCCTGTTTGTCATTCTACTGTTGAGTTCTACGATACGGCATGGAATGTTCTGGCACTTCAGTTCAGTATGCCAAAAGCCATCGAATGGCTTGATGGAAAGAGTACTAATCCTGATATAATTGATTCCGGTTGGTTGAAAAAGACACTGGACATCAGTTTTGTAAGCCTGAGCTTTGGCTGTGACAACAATATTATAACAGCTAAAAATAACAGTCTGGATTTTTTAAGTGCTGAAGATCGTAAAATAATAAGACCCATTATTTCTGATAAAATTTTCTCTTATAAATTGAAGAATCGAATGTGGGTTCAAGAACCATAAAAAAAGGCCCGGAACTCTTGTTCCTGGCCTTTTTTTAAACATTTTCAGTTCTTATTTCTTTTCGCCGCGTTTTGCATAACGGTTCATAAACTTATCAACACGTCCTGCAGTATCCACCAATTTAGATTTACCGGTATAGAAAGGATGTGATGAGCTTGAAATCTCCATTTTAACCACAGGGTAAGTTACACCATCGATATCGACAGTTTCTTTTGTGTTTACGGTAGAACGAGAAATAAAGGTGTCGCCGTTTGACATATCTTTAAATGCTACCGGACGATAATTTTCTGGATGAATTCCGCTTTTCATATCTGTATTTATTAATTTATTTTCTTCCTTTTGTTTGGGCTTGCAAAATTACTAATTTTCGTCAAATAATCAAACATTTTCTGAGAATTTTATTTTTTAATTCAATATCGAGTAACTGAAAGCACAGAAATACTTGCTAATACACTGAATATCATTATTATAAAAATATATTTGCTTGTGACAATTTGTACATTTCATCTACCTTTTTTGACCTAAAGCTCTTCCAATAAAGCTCCGAACTTAGAAAAGAAAGTTCAACTTAGCAGTTTATATGCTTAAAAAAACTATTCCCAGAAAAAAGAATGAGCTGATTTTTCGTGAATCAGCCCATTCTTTTTATAAACTATTGGCTCCTAACTAACAAATAAATAGACTGTTAATAGAACCCTAATTATTTGTTAGTTGATATTTTTGCTAAATCCATTCATTTCAGGCTCTAAAAGAGCCCCCTTGAGGGGGAACCAACGGTCATCGACCGAAGGGTGATAATTAGGAGGCTGCTATAAACTACTGACTATTCTGTCGGTTTCATAACCACTTCAATCACATTACCCTGCGAAACGATGGCTTTCAAAGCAGCCTGTACGCTTTCGGGAGTCATGGCCTCAACTGCAGCTTTGTAGTCGGAAACTAAGTTCAGCTTGTCCTGATAATAACGTTCCAATGCCGATGACCACCAGTTATTTTGTTCCACATCTTCCTTGTATTTTTTCAACATGTTTTCCTTCACTTTTTGAAAATCGTCGGCACGTGGACCTTTGGCAATGATTTCGTTGATTTCCGAATAAATGATCGAAATCAAACGGTCTTGTTTCAGGTTATCGCAGTCGAATTGCATCAATAAAGATGCTTCGTCTACCGGTGTATTGTTTATACTTCCACGCACTCCAACCCCATACGAACCGCCTTCTTTTTCGCGAATGCTTTCCAGATAACGGATGTTCAGAACACTTCCAACAGTAGCAACATTAACGCGATTAGCCATATTAAACGGCATAGCGGCTGTGTAATAAATAAAGTTCGATGCTTTTTTCACTTTCATGTCTTTGCTGAAGGAATTATTGACCTTACCTTTTGGTTTACGGATTCCGTTGTCAGTAAAGGTTTGTCCGCCTTTAGCCGATTTCAGTCCGCCCAGATAAGTGCAAATAGTAGCCTTAACTTTTTCATTGGTTGGGTCAATATTCCCTGTCAGAATAAAAGTAAAGTTAGCGGGAACTGCAAAACGGTCTTTGAAAACAGCTAATGCCCTGGCCTGATTAATTTTATCAACAGTTTCCAGATTCATTAGCACTGTACGTGGGCTATGATTGGTCATCATCACTCCTACTGTATCGGAAAATGCTTTGCGTGGATCTTTGGCCACGTTTGCCATGGAAGCTTTATATGAGTTTATTAATGCTGTAAATGCATTGTCGTCCTTGCGTGGAGCGGTAAAGTTCAGGAAAACGAGTTGCATCATGGTTTCAAAATCGGCAACAGAAGAATTTCCTGAGAAACCTTCATCATAACCATCAATTGAGGGTGTAACAGTTGCAATTTTTCCGGTAAGGACTTTTCCAAGTTCAATTTGGTTATAATCTCCAAGCCCATTATTGCTAACAAAGCCGGCAGCGACTGTTGCCGATGGAAGATCAGCCAGATTTTTTACTTTTGAAATTCCTCCATTGCTGAAAGCTGTGAGCAAAATTTCATCTTTCTTAAATGTTGTTGGTTTGAAAACGACTTTGACACCGTTGCTCAGGGTCCATTCGGATGTTCCCAGCACTTTATTTTCGGCAATTTTAGCCACAGTTCCGGGTTTTGGAGCTTGTTTAATAAGCGGTTTGTTCATCACTTCTTCCGCTTTAGCTTTTAATTCGGCTTTTTTGCTACTTTCAATAGCAGCCAGAATTTGATCTTTAGTCGGAATTTTCACCGCTTCCTTTTCGGGTGCCATAATGGAAACAATCAGATTGCTATCCGTAACATAGGATTTGGCCATTTGATTTATCATTTCAATTTTAAGCTGTGGTGCCATCATTTTCACGGTATTATATTCCCACTCAATACCCGGAATAGGTTCCTGAGTCAAGAAGTTTCGGACATATTCACGTACCAATGCGTTGTTTTTCTGATTATCCTTTTCGTTGAATGATTTTTCAAGGTTTTTCAGGTAATCGGTTTTAGCACGTTCCAGTTCGGAATTGGTAAAGCCAAAACGTTTAATTTTTTCGGCTTCGAGTAATAAAGCTGTCAGACCTTCCAATTCTTTTCCCTCTTTTGGTATAGCAATGAGTTGGAAAGCATCTTTCGATTTCACTAATTCGCCATATTCAGCTCCACCACCCACAAAAGGAGCATCCGCTTGCTGGGTAATTTCTTCAAAACGGTTGGAAATCATCGTTGAGATAAGTGAATTCACCGTTAAACTGGCATAACCCATCATTGATAATTTTACTTCTGTCGGTAATTTATCATGCTTATATTCCAACTCCACACGCGTCATGCGGGCTTCAGCATCTTTCACTATCGAAATAATGGGTGCAGCATTATTCAAAATCGAATACACCGGACGTTCACCTGCATTTTCTTTTCTGGAAATATCGGCAAAAGTAGATTTAATTTTTGCTTCTACTCTATCTACGTCCACGTCGCCTACAATCAAAATAGCCTGTAAATCGGGACGATACCATTTTTTATAAAAATCACGAATGGTTTGATGAGCAAAATTATTGATAATGGCTGTATCACCAATCACATCACGTTTAGCATATTGCGAACCCGGATATTTAAGTTTATTAGATTCTTTCCACATGCGGCGATCGGCACCTGCACCCTGACGCCATTCTTCGCGAATCACGCCACGTTCGTCATTAATCTCAACACCATCAAGCGTGATAAAACTCGACCAATCGTGTAAAACCAACAGCGCGCTGTCAACGATTCCGTCACGGGTAGTTGGCACATCCGAAAGATTATAAACCGTTTCGTCAAGCGAAGTATAGGCATTAATATTCGAGCCGAATTTCACTCCTATGGTTTCAAAATAGTTGATGATTCCTTTTCCCGGATAGTTTTTGGTTCCATTAAAAGCCATGTGTTCCAAAAAATGCGCCAATCCGTTTTGATTGTCGTTTTCAAGAATTGCTCCAACATTTTGAGCGATAAAAAACTCAGCCCGTTGTTTTGGTTCTTTATTGGCCCGGATATAATAAGTCAAGCCGTTTTCTAATTTTCCATAGCGAACTTTGGGATCAATCGGAAGTAAGGGCATTTGTTGTGCGCTTACACTGAAAGTCAATGCTAACAGTAAGCCGAATGAAATCCGTTTAATAAGATTTGTTTTCATACTTTTTAAAATTAATTAATGTTATGTTTGTTGATTTTTATTCATTTTTAAAGACACAAAGAAAAGAAATATTTCTGAATTAACGAAAAGAATTGAGTACTTTTACCCGAATAAATAATAAAAAAAATGGAATACTTGCTTTCCAACTTATAAGGACTTTATTTTCACGCAATTCTTACATCAAAATAAGTTAATTAAATAGGTATTACAACCAGAATGTTATGGCTGAAGCATTGATTATTTTACAAAGTACGGACAAGAAACTGAAGTATGAAAGTTTGCTACCCCAGTTGGAAGCCTTAGTACGGGGGGAAACCGATTTGATTGCTAATCTGGCAAATATAGCCGCAGCATTGAAAGAAACTTTCGGCTGGCTGTGGGTTGGTTTTTACCGGGTTCAAAACAACGAACTTGTCCTTGGTCCATTTCAGGGACCGATTGCCTGCACACGCATTGGATCCGGAAAAGGGGTTTGCGGTACTGCCTGGAAAGAAGCAAAAAATCTTCTCGTTCCCGATGTGGACAAATTCCCCGGACATATTACCTGCAGCAGCAGTTCGGTAGCCGAAATTGTAGTTTCTATCTTTAATTCCAACCATGAGGTTATTGGAGTGCTTGACGTTGACAGTGAAAGATATGACATATTAGACGATATTGATGTGGTTTATCTGGAAAAGATTAGCAGTTTGATAACTGAGAATCATTTCAATTTTTGAGTATAAGTCTTTAAAATACAGCGAAAAATAGTTAATGCTATATTTAAAACTTTACCGACCAGGTAAAGGATGGCATAATTGGAAACAACGACATTGATTTAAACACCGGAGTATAGGTTTTATCCGGATTTTCTACACCTTCAATAAAATAGATAAACGGATTGGCCTGATTATAAAGGTTGTATATTCCCAATGATATATTGGCATCCAAATGCTTTTTGCGGGTTTTGTAGTTGTGATTAAACGATACATCCAGTCTGTGAGTTGGTCTTGTCCGGTAATTATTTCGTTCGGTTTCCACTAACTGAAAATCTCTTCCATCATAGTCGTGAACCTGAAAAGGCAGATAATTGGCTGTAGGGTTTACAAAGATATAAGTAGGAACAGTGATGGGTTTACCAGAATTAAACTGCCAGGTAGCCGAGAAAGACCATGAATCGGAAAGTTTAAACTCAGATGTCAGCGAAAGTGAGTTCCGAATATCAGTTGGAGCAGCAAAGGGCAGTCCGCCATTCAATTCATCAAACTGACAAACGGCTTTCATCAGGGTATAATCAGCCGTGAGTTTCAACCCGTTGGTATTGTATTTTGCTGAGAAGTCTATTCCATACGCTTTGCCGTTTCCCTGAGTGAGGTATTTCCGCGTATCGCTCATTATATTAGTTTGGGTAGAATAAGCCAATGTATAAAAAGCATCATAGCCATCCTGAAATTCCACCATGTTTTCCATGGTTTTGTACCAGGCATCCACTTTCAATGATAACTTCGCATTTTTCAACGATAAGTCTTTTGCAGCACCCAGTGAAAAATTCCATGATGCTTCGGGTCGTAGCGTTGTACCCGACGGAAAGAACATCTGAAAAGGCAAACCCAAACCTGAATTGGCAACCCTATGAACTGGCTGAGTCATACGGTCGATGGAGGCACTAACGGAATAATCATTGGCAAAAATGCCGTGATACCCAATTCTGGGCTCAAGGTTGGTATAGGTTTTATCCTGATTTCCAATCATACTTCCACGCAATCCTAGGGTGAGAGTTTGTTGTTTGGCCAGTTTATATTCCCCTTCGGCAAAAACAACTCCTTCGTTTAAACGGATTTGTTCGGTTGCTTTTACACTGTTTAGGTTTGAATCATTTATATTAAATTGAATGGGCGTAAAACCAAATGTTTTGAACGAAATGCCGGCATTCATTTTCAATTTGTCGGACACCCTATAATTGAATTTTTCAACAAATCCCGCTGAATTTATTCCGGTGAGTAATTGTGCTATTTGTTTCATATTGCTGTTGAGTTCCAGCGTCGAATTACCAAAATCATATCCATACATATCTCCATAAACAAACACCTGATTTTCGGCTTTATCCGAAATGGTTTTATACCAGTTAAGCCCAAGATTTTGTTGGTGATTATCCATCCAAGCCTTATTCACAGTATTGTCCATAGTGCTTTTCACATCAATTCCATCTGTATTGCTCAGAAAAGTCAGTTTCAGTTTATCTTTTTCAGATAGTTTCCAAAGCAGATTGGCATTAATATCTCCGAAATGAACTCCAAACCGTGTTCCCACATTTTCGGGAAGAAGCGGTGAGATAATATCAACAATGCTGTAATTAGATAAACGTCCGGCAACAGAAAGTGCTAACTTGTCCTGCACAAGCGGTATATTCAAAGCTAGTTTGCTGGAAAGTAATCCAATTTCTGCTTCGCCCTTGAATTTCTTCAGGTTGGCATCTTCGGTTTGTACATTTACCACCGATGATATTTTACCTCCATACTCGGCAGGAAAATCGGATTTGTAGAGTTTGGCACTCTTAATAATGGTGGGATTATAGACAGAAACCAATCCGAAAAAATGTTCGGTTGAATACAACGGAACACCATCTAACAAATACAGATTTTGTCCGTGCAATCCACCCCGAACCTGCATATCGGCTGCTCCGTCGGTGCTCGACGTTACTCCGGCTGTAAGGCTGAAAGCTTTCAGAATATCACGTTCACCAATTAAAGCCGGTATGGTTTTAAGCTGACGACCTTCAATCTGTTCCAATGAGGCGTGTGATTCTGTAGCAGGGCGTGAACTGATAACTTCCACTTCGCCGAGATAAATAGAACCCGGGATAGTTTGCATTTCCACTACCAAAGTTGTATCGGACTGTAAACTGAGTTTTAGTTCTTTTTTGATAAACGGATAGGCATCCATCACAAAAGAATAATCGCCTTTTGGCATATTAAACAGAAAAGCACCATTTTTGTCGGCATCAATTACTCTGTTGAAAGGCATCACCGTGATGGGTACTTTCCGAATTCCTTTTTTAGTACGTGTATCTATAATTTTTCCATGCACTTTGAAGCGCGTTTCTGTTTCCTGAGCGGATAGATTGGCTAAATAAGTAAAACAAAACAGCAGAATAGCAAGTTTTTTTATAATAATGTTGTTTTTCATTAGAGTTTATATAAGTTGAAAAATAAGTATTCACAAAAAAAAATTAAACGCAAAGAACACAAAGTTAAAATACACCTATTATTGTATCATCAAAAACCGCAAAGAGAGCAAAGACAAAAACTTAAAAGTTTTTCTTAGCGACTTTATGACTTAGCGTTCTTTCTTGGCAAGCCAAGCCAAGCCAAGCAGCACAGCCGAGCGGCGTTAAACATAATTTTTTATCCAAATAAATGAACTTATATAACCATTATTATATGAATTCAATTCCCTGAAAGGGATTAATAAGTAGTTGTAATTTGTGTTTGAAAAAAAACAAAATAACTGTAATTCCCCGCAATTTATCCCGTTAACGGGAGGGGTTAGAGGTCGTTATAACTACACGTTTACTATCGCTTACAGAATTGCCAAAAAGCCCTACACCATTCACTATATTCGAGAATTTAGGAAGCACACCGCCAAAGGACTGAATCAATGCAAGCACAGGTGAGTTGTAACTGTAACCTTCCGTCAATGAATTTATTTCCTGTGCTTTCTGGTATTTATAGCACGTAGGATCGAAGGTAGTTAATTTTATTGTAACCGATGTAGTATCTCTCCCAGAAACGAAATTACTTGTTTGAAAGATACCTTCATTTTGCAGCATTGTTCCCCAGATCATTTCCGAAGAGGAGCTAAACTCGTAACCATAATCACGGTTAGCAGTAGCTGAGTACTTAATGACTAAACTATTGATATTTACGGTATCGAACTTCATATCGGGGAATGATCCAACTATATAACTAAGTTGTGTCTTGCCTGTAAATACACAATTTGCAGTGGTAATACGTGCCGGATCAGGAACAACAGTAGTTTGAGCGTGTATCGTTCGGTCGCTGAGCACTACTTTCAGAAAAAAGGTTTTACCAATTTCAATATTTAATTTTTTCTGAATATCTCCAAAAATGGTACTATCGGGCGATAAACGGGTAAGTTCTACCCAATTGCTATCCACCCCACACAGATAAACCTTTGCTTCGGGGTAAGGATTCTTAACCAGCGGATAATTCTCGTTCCATGTTCGGTATAAATACACCTGCACAGGTTCGGTGGGCGATAGAATAGAAAATACTACCGGAACTGGCGTGTTATTCCAGGGAGCAATTTCCAACACGGAATTGGCACAGGATGCCAACAAAGTAAGGAATGAAATATAAACTATGAGTTTTTTCATATGAGAGTTTATTTGAAGGTATATGCAGCTTTAATACTTATTCCGGGGAAAACGGTAAACCAGGGTTGAGAAATACCAAATTTATTATAAATGCTATATAGTTGTGATGAGGCATTTATAAGTGTACAATTGCCTTCTAAAAACCAATGGTTGGATACAGCTTGCCGAAAACCCAGAGAGGGTGAAAGACCGAATGAACAATATGTTTTAGAATTCAAATAATATGTCTCGTCTATCATATCAGGTTTATAAGTACTTATAAGTGTAGTACCAAGTGAAAGAGGTAAAGACAAAAACCATCCTGAATTGAGTTTTGCATGACCTATCTGATATCGTTTTTTATAGCCAAAATACCAACGTGGTTCAACACTGATGCCTATGCTGAGACTATATTCAAATTTATAATGATCAAATTTTTGACTAATGAAATGCTGTATTGTATCATTCATTGGAAAAGAGTCTTTCACAAAAATATAATGTGCCAAGTTCATAAAACCATGACCTAAACCAATCCGAGTAGTTAACGTCCAACTTGGGTTAATACGTTTTTCATTAAAATAGCCCATAGATAAAGGAATGCCAAACGATTGACCATAAGAATAGTAAGGGTTAAACAATGAACTGGCATTTATTGCTGATCCTATTTCGAATCCATGCATCGATTCTACTTTAATGTCTTCGGGTTTAGTGGTATTGAAATAAACTTCTTTTTGAGCTGAAACGCTCAAATAACTCACCAATATCAATATAATTGTAAATAAAATTTGTTTCATTTAGTTGAAGGTGTATGCTATTTTACGGGGTTCAATTTCAACTCCCAATTCCAGTGAATAGGTTGTTTTATGGGGTGAATTACTACTAAACTCATAACTATGATTAATTGAATCATAGGTAAATACTGGCGAGTTACTCAGATTATTTTGAAGTTTAATTCTGGAAATCAACGTCCATGTTGAAGCTATTCGTTTTTCATTAAAATAACTTATTGTTATGGGAATAGTATTTTCTTTTATACCCGCGCTTAGAATCATAAAAATATTGGG
>SESG01004582.1_pt1 | contig 13289 bp, 12 predicted proteins | sample 3171421 | NCBI WGS metagenome assembly SESG01 (sample SAMN10866946, study PRJNA518727) | freshwater metagenome | biome: subpolar coniferous forest; feature: holomictic lake; material: water; isolation source: holomictic Lake 227, 6 m and 8 m depth | place: Canada: near Kenora, Ontario | collected... | reverse complement strand
GCGTGAGCGCATCGGGATAGGTCGATGTTGGGTTGACGCCAACGAGGCGCGTGATCAGCGGGGCTAAGAAGGCGGAGAGAATAAAAAAGAGAGCGACGCAACCGGAAATTACCGCGGCTTTATTGCGCTTAAAGCGCATCCAGGAAATTTGGCGTGGGGTTCTGAGAACGACTTTGCTAACCGCTTCGTCATCAGTCAAGACTGTTTGAGCCAATTGGCTCCCCCTTTTCGTTTAACGCTCAGTACTCACTGGTAAGAAGGGTAAAGGTAGCCCAAAATTCACTAAAAATGCCAATGAAGTTGCTCTCAAAGCCATCGTTTATCAAAGCGTAATAACCAGAAGAGCCACCTCCAGTCCGCCCATTAGAGTGGGGTTATGAGCCAATTTTCCTTTGAACTAAGGAGTGAACTGGCCACCACCACGTCTAGTACCGCGCTCGGTAGAACCGGGACGATTCGGACACCTCACGGCGAAATCCAGACTCCAGCCTTTATCCCTGTAGGAACTAAGGCCACGGTGAAGTCGGTATTAACGGGATCCATGAAGGATTTGGGCGCTCAGGCGCTTTTGGCCAATGCCTATCATCTTTATTTACAACCCGGCCCAGATATCGTCGATGAGGCAGGCGGGCTCGGCCAGTTCATGAACTGGGATGGACCAACCTTTACCGATAGCGGCGGATTCCAGGTCCTCTCCCTTGGCGTGGGTTTCAAAAAAGTTATAGCCATGAACGAAGACACCTTCCGGTCCGATGAAGTCATCGCAGATAAAAAAGAACGCTTGGCCCACGTTGACGATGATGGCGTCACTTTTAAGTCTCACCTCGACGGATCAATGCATCGCTTTACTCCAGAAATATCTATGAGGGTTCAGCACCAGCTAGGGGCCGACATTATGTTTGCTTTCGACGAGTGCACCACTTTGCATAACACCCGCAAATATCAGGAGCGCTCGCTGGAACGTACTCGTCTCTGGGCTGAACGGTGTTTGGTCGCTCACCACGAACTCACGATCGAACGCGGCCACCGCCCTTATCAAGCGCTCTTCGGAGTTTTGCAGGGTGCGCAGTACGAAGACCTCCGGCGAAAGGGCGCTCGCGATCTTGGTTCGATGAAAGTTTCGGTTGATGGCGCCGATGTTGAATTTGATGGTTTTGGAATGGGTGGCGCCTTAGATAAAGGCAATTTAGGAACGATCATCAGCTGGTTAGCCGAGGAATTGCCCGTGAATAAACCAAGACATCTCCTGGGTATTGGCGAACCGGATGACCTCTTCGTTGGTGTCGAAAATGGCGCCGACACTTTTGATTGCGTTGCTCCTTCACGGCAGGCACGAACCAGCGCGGTCTTTACTGAAGATGGCCGCGTCAATATTTCCAACGCACCTTATCGCCGAGACTTTAATCCCATTGATGAGAATTGTGATTGCTACACCTGCGCTCATTACACCGCTGCATACATCAATCATCTCTTTAGATCAAAAGAAATCTTGGCTGCAACTTTGGCCACAATTCACAATGAAAGATTTATTGTCCGTCTGGTCGATCGCATGAGAGATTCCATTACGAATGGGCAATTCTTCGACTTTAAGGCCGATTTTCTCGGAAGGTTTTATTCCAAGCGCGATAACGTTTAACTCAAATTTATTAGGCGACCTGGAAAGAACGCTTGGCCAGACCCATCCAGTAGCCCTCGATCTGAGTTTCGGGTGCAACATCGGAATTTGTGGCCGCACCTAAGGTAATAAAGATTGGTGCAAAATGTTCGACGGTGGGGTGTGCGTACGGCATACCCGGCGCTAACCGCTTGTAATCCATTAGCTCATCGACTGCGCCGCGTTCCAGAACATCCTTAGCCCAGAGATCGAATTCAGTGCTCCAACCTGGTGGCGTTGCTTCAATTCGAAATTCTTTCAAGAAGGGCAAGCCATGCGTCAAGAATCCACTGCCAATGATCAGGACACCTTCATCGCGAAGAGGCGCAAGTTTCTTACCTATTTCAAAAAGTTTTTCAGGATCGTGGGTAGGAATCGACATTTGAAGAACCGGAATATCGGCGCTCGGATACATCTTCATCAATGGAATGTAAGCGCCGTGATCTAAACCGCGCCGTGGTTGTTCTGTGACCGGTTCATTCATCATGGCTTTGATTCGGGCGGCCAGTTCTGGCGCACCAGGTGCTTGGTATTGCAATTGGTAATAGCGTTGTGCAAACCCGCCAAAGTCATAAATAAGTGGAGTGCCAGAATCGGTCGCGCCGAGCGTTAGTGGCGCAGATTCCCAGTGAGCGCTGATAACCAAAATCGCGCTGGGTTTAGCCAGGTGGGAAGACCATTCTGCAAGTTCGCCGCTCCAGATCTCATCCTCAAGCAAGGGTGGAGCACCGTGGCCTATATAGAGAGCGGGCATCTTCGTTGTCATGAGCCTCACCTTATCATCAAAGTAGTTGAACTTTCAACTACTTAAACAACTCCCCTGCTCTCGTTATTCCGCGGAGACGGCAGGAATTTCGTCGAACTTGGTTATCGCATACATCCGGTAGTCGTGCGGCAAGTCTTCGCCCTCGGGCATTAAGTGGCGCTGAGTGCCTTCATATTTCCAACCAGCCTTATCAAATGCACGTTGCATCGCAATGTTGGTGACATCCGTCGAACCGGCCAGGCGGTGATAGCCCTCAGCGAAGAGTTGGTTTGCAAGGACACTTAAAATCCTGGTGCCCAATCCTTTTCCACGAAATTCTGGCAGCAAATCCAAGCCCATCTCAGCCGTACCGGGAGGCATCGACTTGGGGCAATGGCGTGCCTGAACTTCGCCAACGACGACACCATCCACTTCGACAGCGCAATTAAAATAGTGATCATCCCATCGACCCGTGGCTTCAAAGCGCGGACGAAATTTCTCGATTTTCTCGGGGGTATCCAGCTCATGCAGGATTGCGGCTATCGGGAGTTCGGCTTCCGTGAAGGCGCGCAGCTTTATCAAGAAAGTCCTCGTACGTGGCTAATCCATGGGGTTACATAAATCGAAGCAATAGCCCCCATCAACATAAATGGCCCAAAAGGCAATGCGCTCTTTCGGTTAGCCTTTTTTGCCACGATGAGACCCACGCCCACCAAGCTGCCAAGCGCAAATCCGATCATCGATGCAATGTAAACCGTAGACATACTTATGTAACCGCAGAAGAGACCGATTGAGGTGGCGAGTTTTACATCGCCCATTCCCATTCCACCTTTTGAAAGAAAATTAACGATCCAATAAAAGCTGCCCAGAGCAATGGAGGCTATAAAGGCATGGTTAAGGCGACTTAAGTTGTGATGAGCAAATGAATCTAAGGTCAGAAAAACTAGCCCAGACAGATAGAGCGAACCTGTGAGCGGATCGGGCAAGCGGTGATGTTCAAAATCGATGGCCGAAAGCGCGACCGCGAGTACCACGAAGAAAAGCCAAGCGATACATTCAAAGACGCGGTCAAATTTAAAGAGTGGAACCAAGACAAGTCCCGCAGTGACAATTTCTAAAATCACATAGCGAATCGAAATTTTGGCTTTGCATCTGCGACAGCGTCCGCCTAAAAGTAAGTAACCTAAAATCGGGATGTTATCGATGTTACGGATCTGCGCATCGCAATGCGGGCAACGAGATCTACCGCCAATACTCAGGCGATCTGGAATCCGCCCCACTAAAACGGAATTAAAGGAACCCAAGATCATGCCTACCAAAATAGCCAGGGTATAAAAAAAGAATGGTGGCAGGTCGGTGCCTGCCACCATTCGATGAATCAATTTAGAGACCGGCTGTTACGCAACCAGCTAAGTTCGTTGCCGAACCTACTGCAACTGTGTTCGGGGTATTTGATGTAATTAAATATGCAGTTACATCAGATGGAATCTTGGAGATAAACGAAGGAGCCAGAGCTGTGAGATCTGCAGCAACATACTTGGTCCAAGCTTGCGCCACGTCACCAGCGCCATTGATCTTGCCGGTACCGGTAGCGCCCGCAGCGGCTGGGAAGCCACCGTTTGGATTCGCAGTGGTGGAAATTTCAAAGTTGGTCAGAGCCGAATACAGGTTGGAAGCGTCTTGTGAGCACGCCTTTGCCTTTGCATCTGAAGAGGTACCTGACAACGCGACAACGACGATCGCGGCCAAAATACCGATAATCAAGATAACTACAAGAAGTTCAATCAGTGTGAAGCCGTTTTCGCCTTTGGCTTTATGAGCCTTGGCCTTGCGTAGTAGATCGTGCATTTTTTCTCCCTTGTACGATTGGATTAGTTTAGCAAAGCACATGCGCTTGGAGCTGTAGTTCCTATGCGGTTTTTTATGGTGGCGTTATAGAGGTATACGTCATAGGAATTCTGGGCATTTGTGACTGAATTGAGGACTGCTCCCTTTGAGGAAACCGCGGTGCTGGCAATAGTCGCAGCCGAAGTAGCGGTGTAAGTCACTGTGTAGGGAGAACTGCTACCGGAAAAGCCCGTAACGACCCAGGTTCCATCGAGATTGGTCGAGTCCACTCCTGAAACTTGAATGTTTCCGCCGATGGCAATCGGAGGTAGAAAGGAAGAGGAGATCTGCAAAGTGGCGGTTTTCCCAGAAAGGGCCTCATTTGTAACGGCAAATGCACCTAATTGCAGAGAAAAATTATTGGCATAAGAATTCACTAATCCCGCATTGAGATAGGTCGGTTGCAGACTGGTTACCGAGGTCGGCAAAGTTCCGTTGTTATCGCTCTGGTAAGCAGAAACTCCAAGGGAAAGTGCTTGATAGGCCGTTCGGCATGAATTTTGCAACGAGTTGGAACGGCTCGAAGTTAATCCGACGTAGGTAACCCCGGCGAGAACACCCATGATGACGAGAACCACCAGCATCTCAACCAAGGTGAAGCCTGCATCTTCCCTCGCCGCTTTATCCATTATGAACCAGAATTCGTGATGGAGATGTGGTTACCAGGATTCAGTCCAGAGTTATCATCGATGACAATGACGTGTTCAACTACAGCACCTGACGCGCACGTTAATTTGATCTTTAAACGGCGACCCGTGACTGAAGGTCCGGCCTGAACTGGGAATAAGCAAGCCCCCCTTGCAAGTGTGCAAGTGAACTTCGCGCCGTCTCCAACTATTCCGCCGTCAATCTCATGTTGACCTTTGCTGCGCTGATCAATTCTGACATTTGAGCCTGACGCCAAGATGGTGCCATACACATAAGTTTTAGTATTTGTATTTCCATATGCACGTAGCAATGGAGCAGTTCCGGTGTGAACGGCCGGGCAATTGGAACTGCTGCGCTTTTTTGTCGCACATACCGTGGCATGAGAAGTATCTAGAGACATGATCGCAAAACTTTGACCCATCGAAAGATGTGGACCACAGAGCGAAAAATCGCCATCCTCATTCGCCAATGATGCCGCACCGCCGAAAATTATTTGAGTTCCGGATACATCAGAAGCTTGGGTTGGATTTAGCGCCGTGATTCCATGCTTATAGACGCAGCCATTTGGATTTCCTTTGGAATCGAAATCTTCAACGGCATCATTGGAGTCATTGTGAATCTTTATTGTTTCGGTATTGTCATCGCTATCTTTGCGGATATCCAATAGTTTTGTACCTTTAAAATAAATTTGTCCTTGTCCGAAGGCAATATCTATTTTGTGTCCCCAACCCCAGTTTTGCGAGCAGTCTTTATCGGTATAGGAACCGTTAGCTTTATAGGTTCGAATGATTTCTAGACCGAATAGTTGGTTGAGTTGATCAATGGCCTCATCATTATAATTTCCACTGGGGATCGTGATTGTCGTATTTAAACTTGGGCAGTTATTAGGCAGATAAGCATTGATAGAACCCGACACCCCGGTTCCTGGATCGGCCACCGGCAATATGGGAGTAACTGAACTCGATGGGAGATTTGCTGAAGTCCCAGAGACAGCAGCCGAGATTGCCGTCACCCCCAATATTGTCGTTCCGGCCGGGGTAAGAATTTGTGGAGCGGTAACGCTTCCTGAAGCCACGGTCACGTTGTTACTAAAAGATTGAATTACGCTATTGAAATCATGTGAACCGGTTACAGATATTCCGTTGTCAACGCCCGTTGTAGTTCCGCTGGAAGAAGTTGTTGTGACTGCCGACGAGGTAAGTGCCTGGCTTCCAGTAGTCACGGGGGTGCAACTTACAGTCACTCCAGAGATGGTGTTTGGCAATCCGCAATTAGCTTGCGTTGCAGGAGTGAAGGCGCTCGAGCCGAAGCTTGGATTTACTATCAATTGCTCTAAGACTGTTGCTGTTGCCGATGCGACTTGGCTAGAGCTGGCGGTCTGAAGATTAAGGCGCTGCACACCACTGGTAGATGCTTGAGTGACCAGCATGGTCACGCCTAATGAACCACCTAGCGCGGTGACAAAAATAAGCACCAAAGCCATTGCGGATCCACCATCACTGAACCGATTTCTTTTCATGCGATGCTCCTAGAAGCGAGTATTACCTGGAGGGGATACAAATTTGTTGCCGAAAGTAAAGTTGGCGGAATAGCGAATTTGATGCCGGGGTAAAGCGCGGTTGAATTCAAAAATGTGTTCGCTGGACAGCTCGAAGCCACGACCGACGTCCCGGTCGAAGAGGCACATTGAATAGTCCCCACCCAATCTGCGTCGCTCGAAGGTTGCGGTAAACCCGACCTCAACAGCTGCGCCGACGCGTCGGAAATACCAAGGGATGGAACGGCGCAATGAATGCGCCAGAGTTGTCCGTTTTTATCTGATGAAGACCTAACTTCATAACCAATAAAATTGTTGTACACCATTGTCCCGGCTGTCGTTAGTGAACCCGTGGCACTTCCGGCGACAGTAAACGTTTGACCATTTGGATTCGCAGCGACGACGGTGGCATTCAAAACGTTGTATCCCGCTGGGATTAACCCCGAAATAGTTACTGTTTGACCAGCCGAAAAAGAGATAGGTCCAGAGTACGTGTAAGTCATCACCGTGCCAGTTCCGCTTGCGGCGGTAATCGGTGCGCCGGCTTGTTGGCTAAGGGTGAGCAACGGACGGGTAGATGCAAATGTGGAATCCGCTGGATTCCAACTCGAACACTGGGTTACTAACGACCCACTAGTGGTCAGTGCCCCAATCGTCGTGTTATTCAAAGTGAAAGTGTGGTTCGTGGCAGAGAAGCTTTGTACTTGGGCGTTAACGGCGTTATACCCCGCTGGCACATTTCCCAATACCGAGACGTTTTGCCCGACGCTAAGCGAGTTCTTCGCAGAGTAGGTATAGGTGACCGAAGTGCCATTTCCGCTTACGGCTGAAATAGCATCAACGGAAGCATTATCGGGAACTAAGAATCCATTGGCTGACTCAACATCGCGAGTAAACACTGAATTGATCGTGGCATTACCAGAGCTGGTAAAGGATGTATTGCGGCTTCCACCGATAGAAGTAACGCTGGATGCGAAAGTCGAACTTACTCCCACTGCTAAAACGACCGTCAGGGTGACTGCTAACAAAAGTTCGACGACGGTAAAACCTTCATCTGATTTGCTTCGGTTTCTCGCCATCTTAAATCGCCGCCACTATGGTGCGAGAAAGTTGTCGCGTTCCCAGAGTTGTGGACACAGTTATTTGCTGGACGTTGACGCTCTTTGTGAGTCCCGCTTCTCCACCCGAGGTATAAGTGCCTGAAAAGGTGCTAGCCACTACAAACTGGGTAGATGTGGCTGAAACGATGGGAACAGAAACCAAGTTGAATCCGCTCGGTGATATTCCTGAAATTGTCACAGTGTCCCCTGCTGCAAAGGCAGTGGCAGAAGAATAGGTATATGTGATCGCTGAACCACTGGCCGTTGCCGAAGTTATGGTGGCTTTTGGAACAGTCGCGCACGAAGTCCATGCGACTGCGGAGTCATTGACCTGGACGTTGATGGCGACGACAGTCAGGAGAAGGGACTTCGTCAACGTTACACCGCCGGAGGTGACAGCGAATTTGTACACCGCCGTACTCGCCGAGGTGGGAGTGCCACTAATTACTCCAGTTGCAGACAAACTTAAACCTGAAGGCAAACTAGGTGAAACGCTCCAATTGTAATTTCCGTCGCCACCAGTAGCGCTCAGAGTCGATGCAAAGGGATATGTCGAACCAGCGTTTGGTGCCTGACCGATTGGTAAAGAATTTGTCGATATCGATAAGGGGCCGCTTGCAGCCGAAGCTCCTTGCATGCCAGTGGTTGAAAGTCCATAAGGTTGAGGATTTGTAGGTGAGCAGGGACGAAAACTTTGCAATTGAATCTGCTGGGCGGCGTTATTCACATTAGCCATCGCTTGGCCAGTGAGATTCACCTTATCTGACAGCGGTTTTGCGGCAACGATGGCTCCGACAATAGTTAAACCAAGCAGTCCCATAATGACGGCAGCAATAACAACCTCTATGAGAGTTTCTCCGGAGTCGTTTCGCTTCATGCTTTCACCCCGCTATAAATTCCATACATGGCGGAAACGAGTGCCACGGCTACGAAGCCGACGCCACCGCCGATAAAGAGCAGTGTGGCTGGCTCCAGCAAGGCAGTGAAGTTCTTCATGCGGTGATCAAGTTCATCCGAGTAGAAACTGGCCGCTTGATGCAGCTGAGATTGCAATTGGCCTGATTCTTCGCCGATGCGCAAGATCTGGATTGCAGCAATTGGAAAGATCTTGTATTCCGACAATGGGTCGGCCAAGCCTTCACCGTGCAGCACTCGGTTACGGGTTTCGGCGATTGCACGTTGGAAAACTAAGTTTCCAGTGGCTTTACCCGCAAGCTCCAAGGCATCAGGTAGTGGAACTTGCGTTTTCACCAATGTCGATAACACTCGGCAGAATCGTTCGAGCGAGACCAATCGCGCAAGGCCTCCGAAAACCGGCATCGAGAGCACAGCTCTGTCGATGATCATTCGGGTTTTGAGATTTCTGGCCGCAGCAACAAAGGCAATAACGAAGAGGGCGATGCCCGAACCCAATAACCACCACCATTCCGCTACAAAGTGGGTCGAATTCAGCAGCATGCGCGTGGTAACAGGAAGTTTAACGTCGAGGGAATTAAAGAAAACTTGGAATCGAGGCAGAACCACTATCGACAAGACGGCGATGGCCACTAAGGTCAGCGAAATAAGGACGATCGGGTAAATCATTGCCGACCTGACAGCGCGGCGAGATCGCAAATCTCTCTCTAAATAATTATTCAGAGAATGCAAAGCCTCAACGAGATCTCCGCTTCTTTCGGCAGAGCTAAGAATCGTTGGATAGTAACTTGGAAATACATGAGGGTGGCGGGAGACGGATTCGCTAAGGGTGGCTCCTCCCTCAATATCCAACACAAGTTCTTCCAAAATCTGTTGCATCTTCTTGTGCTCGGTAGTTTTTGCCAAAATGGAAATTCCGCGAACTGCGGGAATGCCCGCCTGCGAAAATGAAGATAATTGACGAGTCACCTGCAATAAGGTTTCCAATGGAACGGATTTTCCGAATTCCATCGCATACCAAGGTTTGTATTGCTTGATAGTGAGTTCCAACAAACCTTCGCGCTGCAATCCGAATTGCGCCTCACCCCATGTAGCAGCTTTGACTGATCCTGTCTTGCGCTCACCGCTTGGCAGAAAACCAGAGTATTTATAGGAGTTAATTACCTTCTTTTTGGCTTCACTTTTCTTCGATGCCTTTGAAACGAACTTCTTGGAAGCGCGCTTCTTCTGATTGAAATCAGGAGTTTCCGAGCCATCCATCATCTCGGTGGCGAAGGTGCTACTCATTAGACACCAACAATGTGAGAGCCTCAGCGAGGGTGGTGATTCCTTCTGCGGCCAGACGAATTGCTTCTTCATCCATTGTGGTCATTCCAGATTCGGAGGCATATCTACGAAATTCATTTGGTTCAGGGCGCTTAACAATAAGATCGGCCAGCGCTTCAGTCATTTCTAGGACTTGGTAGGTAGCAATTCGATCGCGAAAGCCAGAACCTCCACAAAGTGTGCATCCGACGCCTTTGGCTAATTTGGTATTGGTATAGCCATGAAAACGTAGGGTGCGCAACTCTTCGGGAGAGGCATCGTATGCGACGGTGCAGAAGCGGCAATTACGGCGGATGAGGCGCTGGGAAATCACGCCGCGGACTGAGGATGCCACCAGATGTGGCTCGATATCCATTTGTAGCAGACGATAAATGGCACCAACAGAGTCGGTAGCGTGAATAGAGGAGAAAACTAAGTGACCTGTGAGGGCAGCCTGTACCGAGATTCGTGCGGTTTCGGCATCGCGAGTTTCACCGACCAGAATGATGTCCGGGTCTTGACGCAAGACTGCGCGAAGTTGCACAGCAAAGCCAGCATTGTTGGAATCGATAATCGGAATTTGAGTGATTCCTGGTACGACATATTCGACGGGATCTTCGATCGTGACAACGTTCTTCCACTCCACTGACACGGCCTTTATGCCGCTGTGCAGGGTTGTCGTTTTACCGCTACCAGTAGGTCCGGCAACCATAATCAGACCGTTCGTAGCTCTAATCATGTTGGAGAAGATCTCAAGCTGTTTTCCACTCATTCCAAGTGTTTCCAGCGAAACGGATTGCTTGCGGGCGTCGTGAAGGCGCAGCACTAACTTCTCGCCATGCATGGTCGTTACAGAGGCAACGCGGATATCAATGTGCCTATCGCCTACCGTTGCCGAGAATTGACCATCCTGGGGCCGTCTACGTTCGACAATATTCATTTGAGAAAGAACTTTGATGCGGCTGTTGACGGCCGGTGCCAATCGAGCAGGTAGTGCCACCAATAGACGCAAACGACCATCAATACGAACGCGAACCAAGAGTTCTTCTTTGTAAGGCTCAAAGTGAATGTCGCTGGCACGCTCGAGAACGGCTCGCTCGATTACTTGTTGGACCAGGTTAGAGATCGGTGCTTCGCCAACTTCCGAAACCGAAATGTCGAATAAATGATTGCGTGACTTGGCGATGCTTTCGGTCAACGAGATTGCTTCACGAATTTCATAAGCGGTGGCGGGCTTGAGTTTTATCCGGAGATCAACTGAGGCTGCGTAATCCCGAATGCGCTGCCACGACTCCTTGGGCGCCCCAATTACTAGGGCATCGCCATCCCAACGGAGACCGAGGCAGTCACATTCAGCTATCAGGGAAGGGGGAAGCGCCTCGTTGGCTGAGGCGAAAGTTGGTGTGGCTACCGGGATCGCCAATTCACTGGCGAGCGGTTGTATCTCATGAGGAGTATCAAGTTCGGTGGAAGGGGCAGGATGAGGCGAAGCTAAGCCAGGTCGAAGTTGATGAACCGTCGCTGGGGCGCCTTCAAGAATGACAGCAGGGATCTGATCTGGTGCGACCTCCATGATGGACATGGCCAGAACCCCCTAACGTGTGCGTAAAACACTGGTTTCAGGCGTTCCCAAACGTGCCCGCTATAAACTTTACATTTATAACCCGCAAGTTCACCTTTATAGTTGACGACGTTAGTCAATTTTGTAAAGTCGCACAAGTGCTGGGGCGTAAATATCTTGTTAACGGCGCCTGAGAGAGTGGTGGCGCTCAACGCGAGAAATAAGTCAAAGATCAAGGCAGACTCTGAGCATGATTGATCAGCCCAATTTGCGCCCAACTACCGATTCTGAGCTCAAAGAGATTCTTTCCCTTGCACAGAATGTCGCAATTGTGGGGGTATCCGATAAGCCGGGTCGAGCGAGTAACGATATTGCTCATTATTTAGCCCAATACAGCGGGTACAACCTTTACTTCGTCAATCCCCTATTGGAATCTTTCATGGGAGAGAAGGTTTACTCCTCTTTAACCGAAATTTCAGACCCCATCGATATCGTCGATGTCTTTCGCAAAGTATCGGACTTGCCGGCAGTCTTTGACGACGCTTATGCCATCTCACCCAAATTGATCTGGCTGCAACTGGGGATCGCTGATGAGAACTTGGCCCACGAGGCAAACGAGCGCGGAATCCCGGTCGTGATGGATCGCTGCATCCTGGTTGAGCACCGGCGACTGTTGCTGAAATAAGAAGCGGCAACCAGATTTCTCTGATTGCCGCCTCTTAGTCGTCAATTCCAGTTCGGAAAAGACCGAACCTTTAACTCAGTTTTTTTTATTACAGACCTGCAGTTACGCAACCTGCAAGGTTTGTAACAGATCCAACAGCAACGGTGTTCGGAGTATTTGAAGTAATCAAATACGCGGTTACATCGGTCGGAAGTTTGGAAATGAATGTTGGATCGAGGGCTGCAAGATCAGCTGCAAGATATTTTGTCCAAGTTTGGGCAACATCTCCTGCGCCATTGATCTTGCCAGTTCCGGTGGCACCAGCAGCAGCCGGGAAGCCACCATTTGGATTGGCTGTTGAAGAAATTTCAAAGTTGGTTAGCGCTGAATAAAGGTTAGAGGCATCTTGTGAGCAAGCCTTTGCCTTGGCATCTTGGCTGGTACCGGACAAAGCAACGACAACAATCGCGGCTAAGATACCGATAATCAAGATAACGACGAGAAGTTCGATGAGGGTAAAGCCCGCTTCGCCCTTCGCTTTACGAGCACGCGCTTGGCGTAGTAGATCTTGCATTTTCTCTCCCTGGGGTTAGTTATTAGCTCAACGAACCACAAGCGGTTGGTGCCGTGGTCGTGCCAATTCTTTTGGTTAGTGTCGAGTTGTAGAGATAAACATCGAAAGCCGCAGTGCTACTTGAGAGCACATTCAAAATCGCACTGGATGCTGAAATTGCAGTATTCGAAACCGTATTTGTTGAAGTGACGTTATACGTCACGGTGTAAGGCGATGCCGCTCCAGTGAAGGTTCCCACCGTCCAACTACCATCGAAGGCACTTGTCTGACCAGTTAGCGCATCAATACCAGATACTTGGATGCTCTCCCCCACTGTAATCGGAGGAAGGTAAGTCGAAGCAAAGGTAATCGTGGCAACTTTTCCGGTGAGCGATGCGCTCTTCACCGCATAAACACCAAGTTGTAGCGAAAAGTTATTTGCATAAGAATTGACTAAGCCGGCGTTGAGATATGTGGGTTGAAGTCCCGTTATTGAAGTTGGTAGAAGGTTTGCGTTATCACTTTGGAAAGCTGAAACAGCAAGTGCAATAGATTGATAAGCAGTCTTGCAGGAGTTTTGGACTGAGTTGGTTCGACTTGATGTCAATCCCACGTAGGTCACTCCTGCCAAGATGCCCATAATCATCAATACCACCAGCATTTCGACCAAGGTGAAACCCTGGTCGAGATGCTTAGAACGGTGGCGTCTCATTTTCAATT
>SESG01037908.1_pt1 | contig 13292 bp, 11 predicted proteins | sample 3171421 | NCBI WGS metagenome assembly SESG01 (sample SAMN10866946, study PRJNA518727) | freshwater metagenome | biome: subpolar coniferous forest; feature: holomictic lake; material: water; isolation source: holomictic Lake 227, 6 m and 8 m depth | place: Canada: near Kenora, Ontario | collected... | reverse complement strand
TGAGAATCATAGTGTTACGGTTAGTAATATAGGACTAGATGGTGCAACAATCACAGCAAAGAGTAATCCTATTAGTGTTAGTTTGAAGGTTGGAGAAAGTAGGAAATTGAGCATATCTTCTTCAGGTTATTATGATTTATTTATCCAATTGAATGCTGTGAAGAATAAGAGTGCTGAGGTGACTGTCAGAAAGATTTCGGAGAAAATTGAACAGCCAACGACTGGAATCGTAAAAATAACTAATCCTATAGAAGAAAAAATTATTTCCATAATTCCTACAGATAAAACTAGTAGAGGGTTTGTGTTTAGTGGTATCGGGCTGTTACTTGCAGCATTGCTTCTAGTGCTTGGATTTATGATTTATGAGTACATTAGAATTTTAAGAGAAAGAACCCCTGAAATTGTGCATTACCATGAGGGTAATTAGATTCTAGATAAGTTTTATAAGCCTAATTTACCTCGACAGAGTATGAATAATCGAGGTGATTTGTTGTCTTTGACGGGAGTTTTAGTTCTTTCATTAGTTCTAGTTGGATTATTAGTTCTGGGTGTGCAGTATGTGGGTGCTGGAGGCTCTGCCACAGTCGGAGGAAATAGTTTTACGGTTTATCAATGTGGAGTGTTGAATGAATCTGGGACTTATTATTTGAATCAGAGCATAACTAATGTGACTGGGCCAGATTGTCTGACAATCGGAAATGATAGCATTACGATTGATGGTAACGGAAGTACAATTACTGGAAATATTAATGCTACAAACTCTACTGGTCCGGCATTTACAAATTTAGTTGTGCAGAATGTTGCAGTGAATGGAAGTATTTATTCAAATGCGGGGAATAATTCTGGAAATGGCGGCTTTAATGGTGGGAGTGTCAATGTAAATAATTCTAATATTATGGCAATAACTTCCGTAGGTTTTAGGGGTGATATGGGTGGCTCTTCCGGAAACATTACAATTATTAATTCAAATGTAACTACAATCTCTTCCACTGGTGGCAGCGGCGATATTGTCCAGGGTGGTTTTGCAGGGTCAATTACAATTATAAATTCAAATGTTACAACAATCTCTTCCACTGGTGGCCAGGGCTATGGCCTGGGTGGTGGTTCTTCCGGACCAATTACAATCACTAATTCTACAACCGGAGCAATCTCTTCCACTGGTGGCCTGGGCTCTGAACAAACAGGTGGCTCTTCCGGAAACATTACAATTATTAATTCAAATGTAACTACAATCTCTTCCACTGGTGGCCGTGCCGAAAGATATGGTGGCTCTTCCGGAACAATTACAATTATAAATTCAAATGTTATAACAATCTCTTCCACTGGTGGCTATGGTGGTATTAACAATGGTGGTTTTACAGGGTCAATTACAATTACTAATTCTACAACTGGAGCAATCTCTTCCACTGGTGGCCAGGGCTATAGCCAAATAGGTGGCTCTTCTGGATCAATTACAATCTCTAATTCTACAACTGGAGCAATCTCTTCCAGTGGTGGTAGCGGCGAAATGTATGGTGGCTCTTCTGGATCAATTACAATCTCTAATTCTACAACCGGAGCAATCTCTTCTATTCCTAGGGGTGGAAAAAGAGTCTGCGGTTCTTCCGGAACAATTATAATCATTAATTCAAATGTAACAACAATATATTCTATTGGAGGTAGTGGTTGGAGTGGTTCAAATGGTAGTGCTGGTGCTCGATTAAACTTCACAGATTCTGTTGCTATATCGATTAATGTGTCGTCTGGGACTGGTGGAACACCGATTCAGGGAGGCAATGTAATTGTAAAGAATGGGACAATAACGAGTGAAAAAATAGGTTTTGGGACGAATTTGACAAGAATTTGGTATTTAGAAATTAAAGGAGTGTCTTCTAATCTGTCTGTATTAGCCTATACGAATATCAGTGTTCGTAATAAAAGTAATGACTTTCTTTTATCTTCTGATTTATCAGACTCATATGGAATCGTGAGAGAAGAGTTGATACAATATACTAATATTTCTGGAACTACGACATATTATCCAATTTATAATTATTCTATCTCTGCAGCATTAACTGGATATGCTAGCAATGTAACTAATGCCACATTCAACATGAGCACAAATAGGGCAATTAGCTTAGTTCTTTTAGACAATGTAGCTCCAGTCGTTACTTTAACCTCTGCTTCAACTGGGGCTATATATTCTGGTTCAAGTTACTCTGTGCCCTTTGTATGGGATGCAACAGATACGGGGGGCATTGGAATTGCGAATTGTAGTATTTATGCAAATGGGGTAGGATATGTGAATACAAGTGTAATAACTGATACTAACAATAATCAGAATGTTAGTCTGAATGCTGGAACTTATATTGCTTACATAAATTGTACAGATATAGATGGAAATACCGGCAACAGTAGTAACATCACTTTCACGATAACTGCACCAGCTGTTGAAAACACTGGTGGAACTGTATCAACGCCAAGTGCAAGCGACTCTTCTCTGACGGAGGGAGTTACTAGAACGCTGACTGCCGGAACACAATTTTCTTTCAATTTCATTGGAGATTCAAGAACGAAGGAGTATCATAGTCTTCGTGTTAATAGCATTTACACAAATAGTGCTATTCTAACTCTATATAGCACACCTATCAAGTTCAATATAACTGTTGGAGAGACAAAGGTATTCGATACAAATGGAAATGGGAAGAATGATGTTTCTGTAACGCTGCAAGGCATATCATTTGGAAGGGCAGATGTTTTCGTGAAAAAGATTACCGAATTAGTTGCTGGAAATCAGACAACAAATACGGGGAATACTGGAAATGTGGTGAATCAAACTTCGACAAATGCAGTACCTGAAACAGTTCCTTCTGGAAATGGAATGTCCGTTACAAATATAATTGAAATTATAATTGGTATTATTGTTTTAGCCATAATTATCGTCGGTGTTTTGATATACAAAAATAAAAGAGATATATTAATGGGGCGAAAGGTACCAAGAAGTTAAATTCTGCGTCATAAAAGAGAAACCTTTTTGCTCTGCAGAACACAAAAAGGTTTATAAACCATCATTTCAAGATATAAATAACCGATGAGGTAATTAAACATACGGAGGCCAATCATGGACTTCTACAACTTAATAGAAACAGCAAGAAAAACAGGCAAAGTCGATAAGGGAACAAATGAAGTGACCAAGGCAGTGGAGCTTGGGGTTGCTAAACTTGTTGCCTACGCAGCAGATGTTGAACCAAAGGAAATAGTTGCACATCTTTCAATTCTTTGTAAGCAGAAAAATATTCCATGTGTTGAAGTAGATTCTAAGAAAAAGCTTGGTGTTGCCGTAGGAATTAATGTTGGAGCATCTGCTGTTGCAGTGATAAAGGCGGGCGATGCAGAAAAGGATATCGCTTCAATTAAAAAGTAATAATCTCTGACCATGGCTAAAGTACAACAAGTTAAGGACAAATCTTCCGAAAATTCTATGAAAGATAGTGCTAAGATGTCTCTTAGTTCTGGTGAGGCAGTAAATGCTAAAGTTTTGGAAATTCTGGGAAGAACTGGAGCAAGAGGAGAAGTCACACAGGTTAATGCTCAAATTCTAGGTGGAAGAAATGAGGGTAAAGAAATGAGAAGAAATGTTAAGGGACCTGTAAAAATAGGAGATCTTCTTACAGTGAGGGAAACTGAAATCGAAGCAAGAAGAATTAGAACTAATACTCAGAGGAGAACAGTATAATGGTAAAGTGTAGTTTTACAGGTAAGGAAATGTACGCCCATGAAGGTATTCATTTGATAAAGAATGATGGAACTGTTGAATACTATTCTTCTAGCAAGGCAATAAAGAATGCACTAAAATTGAGAAGAGATAAGAGAAAATTGAAGTGGACTGAAGCATATAGAATTACAAGGGCCAAGGCTGTTGTCAAAGAAAATGCTCAGATTGCAAAAGTTGCTGCAGAAAAGAAAGCTGCTGCTGAACCAGCAGTTGAAAAAGTAGCAAAACCAAAGAAAACTGTTGCTAAAAAGGCTTAATTTTTCATTAACATTAATTATTTAAATCTAATCTCTTTAATTTTACAATGATAAAATCTAAACGTTCTTCGAGAAGAATGAGTCGAGATGAAGGAAGAAGAAATGGAGCGGATGTTCTTTTAGAAGCATTTGAGAGGTCTCAGAGGGAAAGAAAGAGGACTGGCAGACCAATAGAAAATCGTTATCTTGGTTTGGGACATAATTATATTCAAAGAGTTTGTCGTGGATTTTATCGTCCAGGCATGTACGATAATCCTCTTGTGGCGGTTGTAGACTATTTGACTGAAAGTAGATAAATATTATTTTAAAATACTCTAAAAGCGTTTTACCGACGGTAAATGACACTTTTAGTGCAGAAAGGTTTTTAAATGCCCTTTGGCATTTCAGTTTGAAATGAGGTTTCAATAAATGGCAGATAAGGAAAAAAGTTCTAAGGAATATGGTGCAGAGAAGATAAAAGTCCTGGAAGGGCTCGAAGGCGTTCGTCTACGACCTGCAATGTACATAGGTAGCACAAGTAAGCAGGGATTACATCATCTTGTATATGAAGTTGTTGATAACTCCGTAGATGAAGCAATGGGTGGGTACTGCGACCTTATCGAGGTGTCCATAAATAAGGATGGAAGTGTAACAGTCATAGATAATGGGAGAGGAATTCCAGTTGAGAACCATCCAGTTTACAAAAGACCTGCCGTTGAAATCGTTGTAACGAAGTTACATGCTGGAGGTAAGTTCGATAAGGGCAGTTATGCAGTCTCTGGCGGATTGCACGGAGTAGGTATTAGCGTTGTTGCAGCACTTTCCAGACTAATGAAGGTTACAATCAAGAGAGGTGGTAAAAAGTATAGGCAGGATTACAAAATTGGTAAGCCAATTGCAGATTTAAAGGTTCTCGGAGAGTGTGAGAAGGGAGATACTGGAACTGAAATTACTTTCTTCCCAGATGAATCCATTTTCTCAACTACGAAATTTGATTTTTCTGTTCTTGAGACTAGGTTCAGAGAAATTGCATTCTTGAATAAGGGTTTGAAGATCAAATTAGAGGATGAAACGACGGGAAAGAAGGAAACATTCCACTATGAAGGTGGACTTGTAGAATTTGTAAAGTGGGTAAATGAAGGTAAGAATGGATTACATAAGCCAATATATTTCATAAAGGAAGATAGCAAGGTTATTGCAGAATGTGCAGTACAATATAATGAAGGATATCAGGAGAACGTACTTAGTTTTGTCAATACTATTAATACGGTGGAAGGTGGAACGCACGTTGCAGGATTTAGGACTGCATTAACAAGGGCAATAAATGATTATGCAAATAAGAACAAGCTGATTAAGGGTAAGGACGAGAATATTACTGGAGACGACGCTCGTGAAGGACTGACTGCAATTATCTCTGTCAAAGTTCCAGAGCCACAGTTCGAAGGACAGACAAAGACAAAGCTTGGAAATAGTGAAGTTAAGGGAATTGTTGATAGTATTACTATGTCGGCATTAACAATGTTCTTTGAGGAAAATCCAAATATTGCCAAGAGAGTTGTTGCTAAAGCCCTAGAGGCACAGAAGGCTAGAAATGCTGCCAAGAAGGCCAAAGAGCTTGTGCGAAGAAAGAATGCATTCAGTGTTGGAGGACTTCCAGGAAAGCTTGCAGATTGCAGTAGGAGCAAAGCTGAAGAGACAGAATTGTATATAGTGGAGGGAGATTCTGCCGGTGGTAGCGCGAAAATGGCAAGAAATAAGGAATATCAGGCTATTCTTCCTTTGAAGGGTAAAATTCTTAATGTTGAAAAGGCAAATCTTGTAAAGGTAATGGGAAGTGAGCAGATTGCTAACTTGATTACTGCAATTGGAACTGGAATTGGAGATCAGTTTGATCATACAAAGATAAGATATGGAAAAATAATAATTATGACAGATGCGGATGTAGACGGTGCGCACATTAAAACATTGCTGTTGACTTTCTTATTTAGGTTTACTCCTAAGCTGATTGAGCAGGGAAATATTTACATCGCTGTTTCGCCATTGTATAAGGTTAGAAAGCGCAGTGATCACTATGTTTATTCAGATCAGGAATTGAAGAAACTTGTTGACAAACTTGGCGGGAATGTTATGGTACAAAGATTCAAGGGACTGGGAGAAATGAATGCTGAACAATTGTGGGATACTACAATGAACCCTAAGACTAGATTGTTGAACAAGGTAAGAATTGAAGATGCGGTTGAAGCAGATAAGGTATTTACCAAATTAATGGGTGTCGATGTTGAACCAAGAAAACAATTCATTGCAGAAAGAGCTCATGAAGCGGAGATAGATACATAATGATTGGAAAAAGAACATGCCCAGAGTGTGATAGTGATGATGTTACAGCCGTAGAAGGTTCGGGAATCTTTATGTGTAAGCAATGTGGATATTCTGGAACGAATTTCCCTGAAAATGTGTCCGTTAGTCACTATGGAGAAGAAATTGATGAAGGTGATGAGGATTTGGATGAACTTGTGGATGATACCAAGGTTCACAAAATAAAGAAGAAAGGAAAGGCAAAGAAATCTAAGGGGGCAAAGAAAAAATGACTCCAAAAAATATTGATGAAGAAGCAGTAGAGAAGGATTTGGAAAAGCAGGAAAAGGAAAGAAGGACAAAAGATCAAATTGGAGATGAAGAAGGTGTTGCAGGCGTAGAAATTGTTGAAGAGATGGAGAAGGCATACATTGACTATGCCATGTCAGTCATTGTTCAGAGAGCATTGCCGGCAGTTGAAGATGGAATGAAACCAGTTCATAGAAGAATTCTCTATGCAATGCATTCCATTGGCTTGGACTCCAGTAAGCAGACTAAGAAATCTGCATCGGTTGTGGGAGAAGTTATGGGTAAGTACCACCCACATGGAGATGCGGCAATTTATGATTCTCTTGTCAGACTTGCGCAGGATTTCTCATTGCGTTATCCATTAGTACATGGACAGGGAAACTTTGGTAGCATGGATGGAGACAGCGCAGCAGCCATGAGGTATACTGAAGCAAAGCTTGCTGTGATATCTAATGAAATGCTTGGAGACATAGAAAAAGGTACGGTCAAAATGCGTCCTAATTTCGATAACCAGCATGAAGAACCAGAAACTTTGCCTGCAAAGTTACCTAACTTGCTTTTGAATGGTGCGACGGGTATTGCAGTTGGAATGGCAACAAACATTCCTCCACACAACTTGACAGAAGTTTGTGAAGCAATACATGCATACATAGACAATCCTAAGATTGAAGTTGAAAAATTGATGGAGTACGTCAAAGGTCCTGATTTCCCAACAGGCGGTTCTATCACTGGAGAAGGATTGAAGGATTTGTATAAGAACGGAAAGGGAAGAATAGTCATTAGAGCGAAAACGACTTTGGAGGAGCACAAGGGAAGAACTAGTATTATTGTTACTGAAGTTCCATATATGGTTAACAAGGCAGACCTTGTAACGACCATTGCAAGGCTTGCAACAGAAAAGAAATTACCTGACGTATATGATCTGCGTGACGAATCTGCAAAGGGAAAGGTAAGAATTGTAATAGAGTTGAAGAAGGAAGTTGATCCTAAGTTCACACTTAATAAGTTATTCCATTTAACTAATTTGCAGACTGCATTTGATGCAAATATGCTTGCTCTTGTTGCCAATAAGCCTAAGATTTTGAGCCTGCGCGATTTCATTGAACAGTATGTTATCTATAGAAGAAGAATTGTAAGGGCAAGAAGTCAATTCGATTTAAAGAAGGCAGAGGATAGACTGGAAATTGTTATAGGCTTGTTAATCGCATTAAAGAATATAGATAAGATTGTTGAATTCATAAAGAAAGCGGCGAATGGAACGGAAGCGCATGACGGACTTATGAGAAAATTTGATTTGTCAACCAGACAGGCAAAGGCAGTTTTGGAAATAAGATTGCAACAACTTACTCACCTGGAGGCAGACAAGTTCAAGAAGGAAGAGGGTGAATTAAAGGAAGAAATTATTGCACTTAAGAAGTTGTTGGGCGATGAGAAAGAAATTCTACGAGTAATAAGAAAGGAAGTTGGAGAGCTGAAGAATAAGTATGGCGATGAAAGAAGAACCAAGGTGTTGCGAAAGATAGAGGAAATCTCTGAGGAAGATATGGTTGAAAAGAAGGATGTTGTAATTACAATTACTGAAACGGGATATGTCAAGAGAATGGACGTCAAGACCTATAGGGAACAGAAGAGAGGTGGTGCTGGAATTACTGGAACTGATTTGAAGGAAGAAGATTTCGTTAAACAACTAATAACGTGTTCAACGCATGACTTGCTATTATTCTTTACGTCTAGAGGCCGTGTGTATTGGCTCAAGGCTAACGATGTGCCATCAAGTGAAAGACAAAGCAAAGGAAAAGCATTAATCAATCTTCTCAATTTGAGAGATGAGACGCTGGCAAGCGTAATGCCCGTAAGAAGCTTTGAGCAAGGTTATTTGATGATTGCCACCAAACTAGGTATTGTTAAAAAGCTTCCATTGAAAGACTTGGCAAATCCAAGAAGTACTGGCGTGCGTATCATGAACCTGCCTGCAGATAATTCTGACGTATTGATTAACGTTACTCCAGTCGTTGACGGACAGGAAGTAATGCTTACAACAAGAAGAGGACAGGCAATTAGATTCAATTCTGATGAAGTAAGGCCAATGGGCAGAGCAAGTTACGGAGTAAAGGGTGCGGAAATGACAAAGGCAGACGTTGTTGTGTCCTTGGAGGCATTACCAAAGGATGGAAAGACAACTATCTTAACAGTCACAAGTAAGGGTTATGGAAAGCGTTCCGACTTGGAAGAGTATAGAAAGACTAGCAGAGGAGCTAAGGGAGTTATAGGACTTGCAACTAGCGATAAGACTGGAGACGTCGTCGCATCATTATCCGTGAACGACAAAGATTCCATAATTGCAACCACAACCAAGGGAATGGTCCTGCGTACAAGTATGAAAGACTTGAGAGTAATGGGAAGAGCTACCCAGGGCGTGCACGTAGTCAGAATTAAGGATGGAGATAAGGTTGCTGACGTCGTTCGTGTACCAAGAGAAGATCAAATTCCAAAAGTTGTTGAGCAGAAGACTCTTGAGTAAAGATATCTAGTTATTGTTAATGTCTGATAAGTTTTATAAGCCCCATTTCCCTCGGTAGAATATGAATAATCGAGGTGATTTGTTGTCCTGGACAGGAGTTTTCGTGCTTTCGCTGGTGCTAGTTGGTTTGTTAGTTCTCGGGGTGCAATATGTTGGTGCTGGTGGCTCGGCAACAGTCGGAGGAAATAGTTTTCAAATTTATCAATGTGGTATATTAAATGAATCTGGAACGTATTATTTGAATCAAAGCATAAATAATGGAACAAGCGATTGTTTGATTATTAGAAATGATAGCATTACAATCGATGGCAACGGAAGTAGAATTACTGGGAATGTAAATGCAAGTAATGCGACAGTTGATGGAGATGGAAACGGCGGAAATGCGTATACAAATCTAGTTCTTCAGAATGTTACTTTGAACGGAAGTATTGCTTCTGTTGGTGCGGATGGAACTAATACTGGTGGTTTGGGTGGTTCAATCAACATAACTAATTCAAATGTAACTTCGATAATCTCTGTGGGCGGCTCCTGTCCTCGTCCAAGCATGGGGGTTTCTTGTACTGGTGGCTCTTCTGGAACAATCATTATTTTTAATTCAATGATTCAAAGTGTATCTTCAATTGGTGGAAAAGGAGATTATCTTTTGGAATACGGCGGAGGCTCAGGAGCAATAAAAGTATATTCTTCTAGAATTTTAGGTATTATTAATAGTAGCGGGGGTGGAGCACAATATTCTGGTGGCTCTGGTCAAATATTAATAGTTAATTCTAATGCTACGGATGTATTTTCTACGGGTGGAGAAGATCTTACAGACGCCACTATTGGAGGAGGTAGTGGCGAAATAATATTATTTAATTCAAATGTAACTTCGATAATTTCCACCGGCGGCAATGGGGGCAATTTTGGTCTACCTTCTGGGTTAATATCTATAAATCATTCTACAACCGGAACAATCCGTTCTACAGGTGGTCAAGGTAGGTTGGGAACAGACTATTCTGGAGAAATTTTCATCACAAATAATTCAGTTACTGGATCGATAACTACTCTTGGAGGTAACGGGCTTGGAGATTCTGGCGGAAGCCCCTCTGGGACAGTTGTAATAGATTCGTCTATTATAAACGGCGCCATAACTTCAAAGGGAGGAGATAGTGGTGGTGCTTATTATGCAGGTACACCCGGGATTATAAAAATTAATGATTCTGTTGTCAATGGCACAATAAATTCAACTGGCGGATGGAGTGGTAATGGTCCTAGTCCAATGGGAAATGGAGGAACATTAATTTTAACTAATGTAACTTTTAATGGATTTAATGTTTCTGCAGGGGCTGAAGGAGATGGAAGCCCTGGAAATGTAAGTTTGTCTTGGTGGCTCGACACAAATACCAACAGTCTAAGTGCCATGGCAGTATCAAATGTGAACCTATCCATATCAAATAGAACGAACGGACTTGTTTCTTCAAGGTTAACAAGTGCTGGGACTGTACGACAAGCAGTGACGGAGTACTTCTACAATGGCACGGCATATTTCTATTACTCCAATTATACTGTGAATGCAAGCAAATCTGGGTTTACAAATGCATCCACATCCGTAAATATGTCAACAAATAGAGCAATTAGTTTGACGATGACTGATTTAGTGGCTCCAGTTGTTACATTATCTTCCCCATTAACTGGTGCAAGTTATTCAGGTTCAAGTTATTCTGTGCCATTTGTATGGGGCGCAACTGATTCTGGTGTAGGGGTAGCAAATTGCTCGATATATGCAAATGGTGTCGGATATGTCAATACGAGTGCAATAACGGATACAAATAATAATCAAAATATTAGTTTGTCTGCTGGAACTTACAATGCATACATAAACTGTACAGACTATGATGGAAACACTGGCAACAGTAGTAACATCACTTTCACGATAACTGCACCAGCTGTGGAAAGTTCAGGTGGAACTTTCTCTACGCCAAGTGCAAGTGATACTTCTCTTACAGATGGAGTTACTAGAACTCTAACTGCTGGGACGCAGTTCTCCTTCAACTTCGTTGCCGATTCTGGAACTAGAGAGTATCACAGTCTTCGTGTGAATAATATTTATACAAATAGTGCAATTCTAACTCTCTATAGTACGCCAATTAAGTTCAATATAACTGTTGGTGAAACTAAGGTATTTGATACAAATGGAAATGGAAAGAATGATCTTTCCGTTACTCTGCAGAGCATATCCTTTGGAAGGGCAGATGTTTTCGTTAAGAAGATTACTGAATCGATTGTTGGAAATCAGACAACAACTGCAGGAAATAATGGAAATGTGGTGAATCAAACTTCGACAAATGCAGTACCTGAAACAGTTCCTTCTGGGAAAGGAATGTCCGTTACAAATATAATTGAAATTATAATTGGTATTATTGTTTTAGCAATAATTATCTTAGCTGTTTTGATTTACAAGAATAAGAATGCTATTCGAAGAGGCGTAAAGATACGAGAAAGGTAATCTCTATTAGTCTTAAAGAGATTTTTCAAGTTTGCCTTTCTTTTCTCTTATTTCTTTTGTTTGATCTGAGATTGCGTGATACTTATCTATCAGAAACTCAAAATATTTTTCTCTACATGCATATCCAATGCCCATGAACGTCAGTGCAGAGCCCAACATGAGAGGTTTCATTTCCAATTCTGCTCCGACATATATTCCTGTGAGAGGAGCAAGAACGGCAAGTGTTGCTCCAGCCATTTTGTAAACATTACCTCTCCTTTTTTGTTTAAGATTATGAATATCATTTCCTAATTGCATTCTCTCAATTATCTGAAATCCCTCTGCAGTCATTTTATTTCTTTTTCATCCCAATTGCAAAATATTTGTTATCATCTGTAGGTCTAACAAGACCGATGCTCAATGTTGTGTCTTGACTTAGGTGAAATGCTGGAACGAATGCAGTCTCAGTTTCTGTTTCAGGTATTACTAGTCTTACTCGAGATGTCTTCTTATTATCATTCATAGTCCTAAGAAGATGCATTCCATCATGACACAAAAGCCTGGCAAGATAGTTATTCTTTATGTTATGTCCAACTAGATAACCATACTGCGCATCTCCTCCTCTTCCAATATGAACTGCATTTCTATCTGTAGTAGATAGAATTGATTCTCTGTCTAATTCTATATCCTTGTCTGTAATTCTCAAACTTGTTTGCGTATCGGTCATATAAATATAACTTGAATCGGCAAGAACACCGGTAAAAGATGGAAAACTAACATTCTTTTCAAGGTTAATTTCGCCTATTAGTGCAGTCGAACCTCCATCAGCCCTGTTGAGAACATGATTCATAAAGAATGTAACTTCTCTTGCTGAGGGCTTTTCTATGCCTGGCTGGCTGAGAGTGTCATAAACTTCTCTGAGTGTTCCAGTTTTGTCTGGGAACCAGACAAATGTTTCTGGTTCGCCCATTACGTACATTGGTATCTCTATTCTATCTTTAGCCATATAAATTGTGTAAGATTCCAGTATAAAAAGATTTGTGTTTATTAATTCAAAGCCTGTTGGATGAGCTTGTCGAATTCTGGGAAGGAAGCAGCGCCAGATATTTCTTGACCATTTATAAAGAATGTTGGTGTGCCTTGAATATTATTTGCTTTTGCTAGGGCTATGTCATCATTGAATTGGTTATTGTACTTTCCCGAGTCAAGGCAGGCCTGTAGGGCAGTCATATTTGCTCCAACCTGTTGGGCAAGGGATTTCATTGCTTCGAAATCGTTTGTTTTTTCCTGATTTGCGAATGCTAGTTCTCCAAACTCCCAGAATTTGCCTTGTTCATTTAGGCACCAGGCAATAAGATGTGCTGGTTTTCCAGAACCATGCCCAGGGTAGTATTTGAAAACAAGTTTTACTTTTCCAGTATCTACATATTTGCTTTTTATTAGAGGCATTGGAGCGGTCCAAGTCGCATCTCTGGACTTTAGAGATTGAATTACTTGGTCGTTATATCCCTCAGCAGCAGCACAATATGGGCATGAGAAGTCTGAGAAGATGTAAATCGTAACGGGAGCATTGGAATCTCCAAGAACGGGAGAATTACCTATGGATAGCGTCGAACCATCAACTACCTTTCCAGTAAACAAACCAAATCCATTTGTGAAGAAGGCAATTGCTAAAATTGCAACGATTACGCCCGCAATTATGCCAAATTTACT